>FUFK010045019.1_pt1 | contig 18305 bp, 23 predicted proteins | sample 1021851 | NCBI WGS metagenome assembly FUFK01 (sample SAMEA51879418, study PRJEB19060) | metagenome
GGTGCACCAATATCAATTTTAGTTGCTGATCTAAGTTGAAGGAGTTCACTTGCATGAATCATAATTTTATTCGCTTTTATTACCACATCATCTTGTTTTGCTTCAATAACTACATCACCGTTCTTTGTTTCAAGTAAAATTGCTGCTTCATCTTCTCCAGATTTTTTTCCTGAACGCATCTCTATTGATTTATGTGACACGAATTTACACTGACCATCATCATAAAAATGAATTCCTTGTGCAGTGTCAGTAGTCATACAATATTCAGCAACCCCATGCCCGTTAGTCTTATGTCCAGAAGCAATTTCAAAACCAGGTCTAGACATACGAAAGTAATTTTGAACTTCATCTGCCACCAACTTCTTAACTAAATCGTTTATTTTTTCTGTAGATACTAATTCTGCCATAACCCTTTACTTAAAATGTTCGTCTGGTGGGCAGTCAATCACACTGGTTATTCCAACCAATGGTCTTACACCTGTAGATCCATCTTGATCTGTGGTTAATTGTGCATTGTATTTCATTATTGGTGTCAATTTTCCACTAAAACCATCAGTTGTATTTAAGACAATGAGTGGTCTACTATCATATTCTAAATTATTATTGGTAGGAAGTTGTGCTCCTATTATAGAACCGTTTGGAGTAATTGTCAAGGACCCAGTGACTCCAGAACCAACAACAGTAAACGTATCACCACTAGTGTATCCTATTCCTGGTGCAGAAACATGAATACTTGTTATGATTCCAGATATATCTGTTCCGACTCCAACATTTAAATCTATGTTATTGTCACCACCACAATATCCAGATCCTTGTTTTGTAACAACAATATTCTTCACTACTCCATCTTCAACTATAACTTCTCCTCTCGCACCTTCACCATGTCCACTCTTATCAAAAATGGTTATTCTTGTTGAACTATTATATCCACTTCCACCATTCAGAACTTCGACTGAGAATATTTTTCTATCATTACCAACTATCGGTTTAACAACTGCACCTGTTCCTACACCTCTAATTTCTGCTGCTGGTGGTATGCATTGTGGATGTTTAACACCAACTGGTAATAAACCTAAATCATCTTGAGTTTGTGGATTATATGTGTTATTATTACAACCACTGAATATATCTGAACCATTACCAAATAAAGAGAATGATGCAATTGCTGCTTCAATTGATCCAAATCCACCCTGTTCAAACAACTCTGCTGTCTTACCATCAGTTATCTTATCAATTGTTTTTAGTAAATCTAATACATTAGATCCATTGATAATCGTCTTTTCTGCCTCATCTAAATTTTCACCAGCAATCCATCCTGCTAATTTTTGTTTTCCTAAATTCTTTTCAACCTCTCCTAAATCTTCTTGAAGTCCACTTAAGAAATCTGTGTTCGATAATATCTTATTCCAATTATCTGCTTTAACTTCAATTGATCCACCAAAATTTGATACCCATTCACTTGGTTTACTACATTTAACACCAGTACAATCTAAGAATGCTATAATTTGTCTTGCATAACTACTAACTTTTGATAAAACATTAGTAATATTACCAAGTCCACCTGTCAACCAATTGATTCCAGCAAGTATTGGACCAGTTACTTTCTTAATCTGATCCATCAACTTACCAACTATACCTGATGTAAATTGTTCAACAGCACAGATACCAACGTTAATTACTCTTCCTAGTAAACCTTTAATTAAATTTTCTATAAACCCAAAGATATCGCCAAAGATAGTGTCAAATAAACAGAATAATATTTTTATAATTTTCTTGAATGCTTTCTGTGCTGCTGGTCCTAAAAAGAAGTTAAGTGGATTTAATCTTTTACCAATCGCTGCAAAGATTTTAAAGAGACCCATTATTCTTTTTATTAATCCAGTACGAATATTATTCAATGCTTTCTTTATGATCCTTTGTATTGCTCTAGCAGTCTCTCTGATCTGCTGCTCCATGTCTACAATCGCATTTGTAAGAGGATCTATAAACTTACCTTGAAATGATTCAAGTACAGATGAAAATGCTACAAAATCAGTTAATGCTTGTGATATATCTCCAATTATGTTGTCTTCACATGTAGAAGGTTTATGAACTGTCTTAGTAGCATCTCTTTCAAGAGCAGCAGCTGCTGCACTTTGAATTATGTTTCCATCTTCATCATGTAATACGTTACCACTTTCTCTTGTTCTACTTTTTTTTACTCTACCAGTTGCAGCCCTTTTTGGACTATTTTCTACAATTACAGGATCTTCAATTATCTCTGGTGTTTTTTTAGTAGGTGCAGGATCTCTACCAGGATAACCTGTGAATGGTCTGAACTGACTACTACCACTCGATTGTATTTCTTCTTCTGTTATTGAATTTGTAGCTTCAGGTGATCTATTAAGTAATCCTATGATTACAGGTTGCTGTGCTTCCTCACCATCACTGAAGAATCCAATTGCAGTTTCACCACCTACTAAATTCAAAGTATCTCCCATCGATCCCTGTCCGCTACCAGTCACAGGATCCATCAACACATTTGCCCAAGGAAGATCACTTTCGGGTAATGTATCATCCCAAGGATGATAACCTATGATCCTAACTTTGACTCTATGAGATGCAGATCCTGCAGCAGCAGAGGCAAGGTTTTGCATTTTCCAATATGATGGATGAGCAACTCTACCTATCCACCAAGAAAAACCATCCTTACCAGAAAAATTTGATTTTAGTAGTTGTTCAGTTATCATTAGTCGTCATATACTAAACACTCTGGTTCGTCAGGGTGCATCTCACAAAATAGTTCGAGTGCATTTGGATCGTGATGATCTCCTGCCACTATCTCATCATGATGATGCTCTTCATAAACCTCAAGTTCATGCAACTCTTCTTCTATGTGATGACGCATTGGTTCAGAAGTGCTTGGATCTGCAAGGATCTCTTTGTCTTTTTGAATGTGTTCTTCGATAGTTTTCATAATTGTCTCCTATTGATTTTGACCATATAATCCATAAGAATCTCTCATAAGTAAGAGAGATGATNTNTTTTGNTTAGCNANNAANTGNTGATGNACNTCNCTNATNACATAATTACCACTCATTTGATCATCAACTTCAGTTGATTGACCTGCTTCTATTTTAGGGAACTCACAGTAAATAAGATCTCCTACTTTCAATCTAACATTCAATGGTACAAGAATATTTAGTGCCTGAGTGAACAATAAGTTAATTCTTGATACAGATTTTGCAAGTATTGCATCACCACCACTGTCTGATTGTGATTCAGTTAATGATCCACTTGGATTNAAAGTTCCATGATCAGAGGTTCTAAACATGGTTCTTGTAGGAACATCTGCAAATTGACTGTTAACAGTAATCGATTCTTGACTTCCTAACTTAGTTGCATTTTTTATCTCCTCTTTTAATTTATAGTTGTAAAGAGATAATTCATTTGATTGAGTATTGTAATAGTAAAATTGATTACAATACATACCAATTTTCAATGCACCTCGAAGATCAATATTTTTTCTAAGTCCATAATCTGCAATAGTAATATTATTTTTTAAGTTTCCTGCTTCTATAACTTTACCTTTAAAAGAATATTTAAATTTTGGTTCAGCATCAGACTTACCATCTTGAATCTGAGTGTTTGCAACTAAACTATCAATACTTCGGAAATGGTATCCATCATAATTTTCATAGAATAAGAATCCAGCAGTTCCTTTATTTAATCCTTCCTTACCTTCACCTGATACTCCACTCTTCTCTGACACTTGAGATATTGATTTAGAACCTAACCATGTTAAAGTATAAAAAGGTTTTTTACTATTACCAATAAATGTATAAGAATTTGCAGTCGGTTCTATTTTAAAATCCTTTTTAGTTTGTAATGTGTTTTCTAATATGTCTTTAACATGTACGTCAATCCCTTGAAAATTATATTTTTTCATGCATCTTGTGCTTTGATTAGAAAAGTTTTCTAATGTAGTCAAATGTAATACACATTCTTCAACCATTCTAGAAGTTTTATGGTCACTTACCTTATAAACATACAAGGCATTGTCACCTTCAAACTTTGTTTCACCAAAAGAAGTTGATATGTTTAATTCGACTTTCTCACCACCACGTATTGGAAGTTGATTCACATAACTAAAACTTGAAGCAATTTTCATCTTTGCTGTCACTGATTGCTTCAGTATATCTTCATAGTAATCAAATTCTAATATTTTTTTAATATCAAAACCTTCACCATCCAAACTGAAAATGGTTGATCTCTTATATGAAAGTGTTGTTACTGCGTCTGCTGACATGTTACTTATCTAATTTTAAAAATAAAAGTTCATCTGATACTACATCACTCGCCTTTGAATAATCAAACTCTACAATACTAGTATTTACGTTAATAAATGGAGAAGATGTGCCACCCGCAAACATGGATTCAGATGAACCAGTATCTGGAAGTAAGAATATTTGTGAATTATCAATGAGAGTGGTGACATTTTCAGAGACTAAACTTTCTGTGGATGTGGACTCTGATTTTTCTACGTTATCAAGGAACGTTTGTATTTCATCATATGATGATTTGTTTTTACCAAAGAATTTAATGTCTCCGTCTGTAAACTCTTTACCTACTTTGGATCTCAATTTATCACTGGTAAGTGTACCATCCCTTAATTCTCGCAACGCATTTTGTAAGTTTCTTGACTTAGCATTAACTGCTTTTCTATTACCAGAATTTTTTTCTGGTAAATTTTCCAATTGATTCAGGAGATCTTTTTCATATTTTTCCTTCAGATATGCATCAATATCCTCATCTATTTCCTTTTGTTCATCAGTTCTCTTGTCCACATAGTTTGGATTGTCTTTATTCAATCTAAACAAATTTAGAAAATCTATCTTATCTAATATACCACCATCTTCAAATGCACCTAGATCTCTTGCTACATCTACTACATTAAATGGTATACCAAGAATAGGAACCGCAGCAAGGGTTGACAATAGAGCACCTGTGTTATCACCTTTTTCAAGTCGATGTGCTGCCATAGCTAAATCTATAGCAANACCACCAATCACAGTNAGTTCACCTATTGCANNAGATGNTATNTTTGGTCCTGCTTTTTTAACAACTTGTTCTGTTATTTCTTTTCCAGTCTTAAGAACCTTTGAATTAGTAATAAATTCTTTACCTACCTTCGCTACATCGTCAGATTTTGATACTATTTTACTAGTTAAATTTTTAATCCACTTAGCATTTTTTAAATTTTTCAGTGATTTTACTGCGTCATCTATATTTTTTCTAAAAAATTTAACNACATNATCAGTGANTNNTNCAAGTTTNNNTTTTATTTTNCCNGNNATANTTGNAANAANTCTTCTAANTTGTCTNAGNGGTTTTGTAAAATTTCTCCANAATNNTTTCATACGAGTNAGNAANCGTTTAAGAAACTTTGGTACACATTTACGTTTCATCAAAAATTTACGAAGTCTTGATAACAAAGTAACTAAGTCCTAAAGCATCAGCAATAAGACCTAAAGCATCTAATCGTCCACCACCATCTATCTTTACCAGCATCGTCAGCACCAGCACCTTGTTTTGCAATATCTTCTTTTTTTGGCAATTTAATTTTTATTAATTCTTTATTACTTGATTCAATAAATTTAATAAATTTATCATACTCATTCTTCTTATCAAANTCAATTGANCTTGCTTTAGCNAAAGTAGGAGATGTCACTATTTTATTTGCTGCCTTCACCAAAGGTGAATTCATCGTGCTCTTTCTTGATACTCTGACTGGTGCTGGATTTACCATGATACTAACCTATTATCCCAAGAATACTTTTTGCTGATAAATTAGAATCATCTGGATTATTAGATGAAGGAAATGTTAATGTTGGACCAGAGTTCTTTGGTTTACCTGTATTACCATTAACCATAGTAACTTTTTTTCCACTTCTAGGTATAGGTGTAACACCTCCACCTTGTTTAATCACAATTACTTCACCCTTCTTTTCTCCTGGAACAAATGCACCTTTGTCAAGATTTTTATACTTTGATTCTTTTGGTTGTAATATATCCATCACATCACCTTTTGCTTTGTTCATTCCATCATCATCATACACACCTTTACCATCAGTGGTTTTAATAGATGCAAACTGTTCTGCCAATCTATTATTAAACTCCTCTGCAGTTATTTCACCTGCTTGGAACTCTTTTAAACCAGAATAATTTAAGAAATATTCTGACATTTTATCCTGAGTTTCTTTGTCAAAAACAGTTGTTTCTGGATCAAGACCCATCAGTTCTGCTACTTTCTTAGGTTCTAACATTTGATAAGCACCCATTGCAGCACTTCTATCACCATCTTCACGACCTATCGATGTCTGATAATTTAAGTAATCAGTTTGTAACTTATCGACTTCATTAATCGTCATCTTAGTAATGTCTTCATCACCACGTTCAAATCCTTCTTGATCTCTTGAATACATTGCACCATAATCATTACCAGATTCACCTTCTCTAATTCTATCTTTTAATATGTCTACATCTTTAAATGAATTTTTAACCCCATCAACTAAACTTTCTACTTGATCTGATTGTTCAGTTCCACCTTCCTTTTCTACTTTTACTTCTCCACTATCACTTTCACCCTCTTCTATTTCTTCTATATCTTCGCCTTTTATTAATTTGTTTATTCCTTCTTTAAGACTCTTAAATCCACCGTTAATAAATTCTACTAATCCTTTTGACGATTTATCTAAATCAGATTCAAGTTTTTTATCATCATATTCATCTTTCACACCCTCCAATTCTTTACCTGCTAACTTCTCTTCATTACTTACATCTGATTCATAGTCTTCTTCACTCTCACCTTTTTCAGCATTATCACCACCTTCATCTCCTTCTGATCCTTTGAAAAGGTTTTTGAGTATTCTGCCCAATACAATTCCACCACCAACAGCACCACCAACAGCAGCACCTGTTACTAATCCCATTCCTGCACCACCGCCTCCTCCATATCCACCGCCAGAACCACCAGCAGCATTCATACGTAAAAGTTTAGCGATTTCAAATGTTTCAACTAAAGTATTTCTCAATAGTTGTAAATTCATTCTAATTATTTTTTCATTTCTTTCTGTTCCAAATGTTCCTAACATATTGAACAGTGTTCTTGTTCCTCTTTTATTACTTACTTCTGGATTTCTTTCTCTTAGTTGAGTGAAAAGATTATCACTACCTGTAATATTTCTAACTAATGGATTAACTCCTTTTGGTTTTACTCCACCATAACTTCCTCTACTCGCTCTAACAATATTGTTAGGTTGAATATTTGGTTTTATTTTAGGAAGTTTAGGTNCCATAGTTTGCTTGTCTTTGTTGTGCCTTTAAGTTTTCTTCCTCAATATACTGATTTAATAATCCAAGATAGATGTCTCTTTCCCAAGGCATCATGTTTTCAATTTCAGTCAAACTATATTTATGGTGTTGCATCAAAGCAAAGTTAAGTTTGAAGTATGACTCAAGATCAATATGAGACATACTTAAGCGAAAAAAGACGATAACCCTTCTAGAGTCACATCATTTTCAACTTTTGTTTTTGGATTTTTTACTTTAAGAGTGTGCGATAACTTAGGCATGGTCGTAAAGAATGATTCAATTAACTTAAACTGATTAGTGTTCAATGTCTCAACCCATTCTAAAAGTTCTTTCTTTGTGCAATCAGATGCTGCCCATGATTCTTCTTCATTATAAACTTGATCAATACATGTAGCAATGATTTCAAAAGATTGTTCTAATGCACCCTCATCTCTAGAGGAGAAATCAAAATTACTTTTAATAAATTCATCAAGAGATGGATACTTCAATCTCAATGTCAACTTGTCATCTAACTTTATGTCGTTATTGTGATCTGGACTCTTAACAACTTTTATTTCATCAATATAAATTTTAACAGGAACAGTTGTCTTATTGTCATCAGGACAAGTAACTACTAAGTCTAATGCTTCACTAACAGACTTACCTCTCACATTTAAAAACAAATACTCAATGTCAAAGATAGGAAGACTATCAATCTTCACACCTCTTGTTTGAATACATTCTTTTAATATAGATTTAATTGAAGTTGTTATCTGTTTTATGTTTTCACTTTCTAATGCAAGTATCAGAATTTTTTCTTCTTTGACTAGAAACGGTCTATATTTAATTTTCTTTCCAGTTGATGGAAGTTCCAACTCATAAGTCGGGGTCGAAATCTTTGGTAAAGGCATAATATTCTTCTCAGTATTTTATATAGGAGGGTTTTAGTAACCTCCTCCATATCCACTACCACCACCATCACCACCTGATGATCCACCACCATCACCACCTGATGAACCGCCTCCACCACTGCCACTGGTGTCTATTGTATGTGAAATAGTAGATTGGTTAGATACATTTCCTGCAGCATCAGTTGCAGTCACAGTGAAACTATAAGTTCCATCTGCTAATGGATTAGCAACAGTGATTGAGAATGATCCACTAGAAGTAGCACCTCCACTACCAATTTCCATAGATCCATTGAATAATTTAACCGCACTACCACCCTCTGCTTGACCTGTAATNGTAGGTGTATTATCATTTGCTGCGGTTGTAACAGATATATTACTTGGTGCGACTGGTGCTGTAGTATCTGCTGGTGGTGTGCTGCTGGCACCTCCTCCATCATCATCAGAATCAGTAGATGATGTGTTTGATGCACCTGCTAAACTTGCTTCCAANGTTGAATATATTATATTATGTGCCACTGATGAATGCACAACACCAGTCATNTTAACTGTTATACCATCTTCATTTACATGTTCATGGAAAGGTCCACTNTATGGTTCACCATTTACAAATCCAACAANAGTNGATGATTTTGATGAACTTGCANTNANTTGTCCTANNACAGAGTTATCATAATTTTTTTCAGATAANTTACCAAATATATCTTGAGAGTATAATTCCTGTGCATCATTATTAGTAATAGTATTGTATCTAAGATATTGAAATTCAACTGTAACTTTAGTTATCTGTGTTCCTTCATATGCTAGTGGAATTGCAACAATATTACTTGGGAATGTATCAATAAACTGATACATTAAAAGAGATCCAGGAATTAATCCATCACCACTTCTACTTTTAGCATATCTACCAATACGAGTTTCATTCATATTCAGACCTTGATAGAAGTCTTTTTCAAATTTTGTTACTATTACATTTCTCTTATATTCATCTGGATATCTAAACTTGTAATAATTGTTTCTTTGATCGTATCCATTCTGACCTTGAAATGATCCCTCGTATCTTCCTGATGAATTATGAATTGGATTCATAAAGTTCATCCACTCTTCAAACAATCTAAGAACATTATAATTTGCATCAACATAAAATGAAACACTTAAAGGTGCATATAATCTTCTCTGAGCAAATCTTTCTATCGTTCCTTGTCTATCTCCCATACTCTCTGCCATATCAAATGATGCACCAGGTAATGTTACATCTGATGCAAAGAAATCATATCTTGCTAAATCTTGTGGACTATTTGCTACACCACACTTGGTCAACCATGAACTTAAACCATTAGTACCATTATCAAATCCAAGATTAAGAGACACCTTAAACTCAGCAGTCAGAGACAGAGGAAATAGATCACTCTGAGCATCATTTATCTTCTTATATAATGGTAGTACAGAGTTTTTTATGTCTGCCATCTAAATATTTTTATAGTTATACAATACTATGTATGTCATATAATGGAAAGTTTAGGCCCAGACACCCTAAAAAGTATAAAGGTGATCCTACTAATATAATTTATAGGTCACTTTGGGAAAGAAAATTCATGAACTACTGTGATCTTACAGAAAATGTAAGTGAATGGCAGTCAGAAGAGTTCTGGATACCATACATATCTCCAAAGGATAATCGAGTTCATAGATACTTTCCTGACTTTTTTCTTAAATACTATGACCGAAACAAAAAGAAAAGGGTCATGGTAGTTGAAGTCAAACCAAAGAGGCAGGTAGAAAGACCACCTCAAAATCCAAAGAGGAGAACCAAAGCATGGGCATACTCAGTTCAGACTTGGGTAGTTAACCAAGCAAAGTGGAAAGCAGCAAAAGAATTTTGTGCTGATCGTGGTTATGAGTTTAAAATTATGACGGAAGACGACTTAGGAATCAAATGAGCATATCTAAACAGTTATTCAACATGCGTCGTGACGGAGTTGTCGGAGACGGAAAAGGTAATATCTTTCCATTGACATCTTATGATAAAGATGAGTTGATAGGTATTACTTTTTTTTATGGTATATGGATGGGTAATCCAAATAATAAAAGTAAGAAACAATTAATAAAAGCAATACAAACAAACAAAGAATATCAAAAAAGGATAAGAAGAGAAGAGAGAAATCCAAGAGTAAACACTGCATTAAAAAGGGCTGCGAACAAAGTAATAAGGGAGTTAAGACAAGAAGCAAGACTAGAAGAATTAGCAGAACAAGATTTTATAGAAGAACCAGTCATACAAACAAGTATTGCATATGATATTATGGAAAAGGCAAATAGAACATCTGCTACTGGTCCTGATTGGTACGCAAGCGAATTACAATCGGAACTAAGTTTAGTAGATGCAGAGATGGGTGTAGACGAGATAAGGGTTGGTGATTTTTTATTTTTTGGATATACTGCAAGATATCCAGAAAGATATCCATATTATGATCGAAGACCACTTGCTTACATCATGGAAATGAAGAATGATAAGATGCTAGGATGTAATGTTCATTACCTAAATCCAGAGATTCGTGATGGTTTTGCTGAAAGCATGCTAAATAAATCAGCGATACAAGTTCCTGCTGTTTTTAAAAAGACTATACACTCCTACCTTTATACAAATATTAGTGGTGTATATCGTATTCCAGAGGGAGAATATGGTGATATTGCTAGATTAGTAACTGAAGATTTTGTTGATTCGGATGGTGAAAAATATGATATCAATGCAGTATGGGATTCTGTAAATTAAAACAAACAAATGGCTCTAAAAGATACAGGTAAAAATATATTAGTAAATGGGATAACTCATAGTGTCTTTTATGACAAAGGTACAGGTGCAGTTGAGGTGCGAACTGAGGTAACAGGAAGAGCAGGTCAACAAAGAGGAGGAGATGCAATTTACAATAGCAATACTGGAGCAGCAGAAGGTTATAATCAAACACAAATAGAATCAACAATAAGTGCTAATTCTGATGTGGTATATAATGTAACTAAAGGTGTTAATCCTGGTTTTCTTACAGATGAAACTGTAAGACTAAGTGGTGGTGATGGACCAATATCTAAAGGAGTTGAAGAAGATTTTCAAAATACTGCAAGTAAATATGATAAGGATGTATATTTTGATGGTAAAAAATCAGCACAATATCCAATAGATGCATTGTATGGTAGAACAAATTTCTCACAGACATCAGGAGAATCACAGGATCATTTAGTAATTTCACAATACAAATACAAACCACCAAGAGCAGATGACATATGGGGACAATCAAATGTCGGTACAATACTAACAGAAGGTATTGCGAGAAATAGTCCTCTTGATGAATTTCTTGGTTTAGTTAAAATGCCAATGCCGAATGCGATTCAAGATTCAAATAACGTTGCTTGGGGTGAAGACACAGTAAATGCACTAGAGGCTGCTGCTCTAAATGCAGTTCAACCTGACATAGCAAGTCTTGGAACTGCTGGTGCAATCGGTGGTGGTGCTGCTCTTGCTGATATTTTATTAGGTGGTTCAGGTGGTGCAGGAACTGGTGCAATTGCTACTGGATTAGGAGTAAGATTAGCATCAGCAGAAGGTGTTGCTAATAATATCGGAGGAACAATATTAGCACCAGAAGCAGTTGCAAGAATACTAGGAACATTAAATATTGAAACTTCTGCAGAAGCAATTTTAGCAAGAAAAGAAGGTGTCGTTCCAAATAGTAATTTAGAATTATTATTCTCAGGACCAACACTTCGACAGTTTGCATTTGTTTATAAAATGAGTCCGAGAAGTAGAGAAGAGGCAAGGACTGTAAATCAGATACTTCGTTTCTTCAAACAAGGAATGGCAGCAAAGAAATTACTTAGTACAGCAGGAGATGGTGATGGAAGATCTTACTTCTTAGGAACACCGAATGTTTTTAGATTGCAGTATCGTACAACTGAAGATGAAGCGATCAAAGGTTTAAATAGAATCAAAACTTGTGCCCTTACAGGAACATCAGTTAACTATACTCCAGAGGGTGCTTTTGCATCTTACGATAAAGGTCAACCTGTATCAGTATTATTATCACTCAATTTCCAAGAACTCGAACCAATTTACGATACAGATTATAAGTATAAAGGTGGAGCAGATGAAAGACAGAGTGATACAGGTGAGGGTTACAGATGGAGACTTGATAGGGATAATAATGATGGTTATGGTAGAACGGAGGTTGGATACTAATGGCTTATTTTGAAGAACTACCAAATATTTCTTATGTTTCACTTCTACCGAATCAAAATAGAAGTGATGAAAGAATCGAAGTTAAAAATTTATTCAAGAGAGCAAAGTTAAGAACTGATGTAGATCAATCAATAACTTCTTTTGATTACTACTTAATAGAAGACAATGAAAGACCAGATATTATTGCTGGTAAAGTTTATAATAACACAGAATTAGATTGGGTAATACTAATTACTAATAATATCACTAGTATAAGAAATCAATGGCCTCTGAGTAATAATGAGTTATATACTTATTGTTTAGAAAAATATGGATCAGATGAGAATATGATGGCAACACATCATTTTGAAACAAAAGAAACTAAAGATCAGTATGGTAGAATTTTATTAGAAGGCAAGTTAATTGTAGATGAAAACTTTACATTTACATATACAAAGGATAGTAATACTTCAGAAACAATTAAACCTGCACAATCTGTATCTAATTTTAATTATGAACAGAGATTGAATGAAGATAAAAGAAAAATAAGAATTCTAAAACCTGCTTTACTATCAGCGTTTATAACAGACTTCCGAAATATTATGAATTATGATAAGTCATCTTCATTTATCAATAGATCACTCATATCATCTTACAACCCAAGAGAAACAGGGGTATAAAAAAACCCCCTCAAAATGAGGGGGCTAAACCAATCACCTTTTAGACAAAAAATGGGCACTCTTTCTACATAGAGATCTTTTGTATTCCCATCAGTTAATTAAGAGTTAACTAACTTAGAAAAATAACTTAGAGATTCATCATCTTCATCTTCTTCTGCTGATGCGGTAGATGCTAACACTGGTTCTGGGGCTGGTGTAGTAGACTCACTGTAGTCTCCACGACGTTCCCTTTCCCATGTTGCGTCTTCTTCTGCAACTTCTGGATCTATTCTCTTAGCAGGTTGATTCATACCAAGAACATATACCAAACGCTTCTTCAAGTCATCATAAGACTTGAACTTATCAGGTGTTGTAAACTCAGATAGATCATGCAATGAATTGTAGATCTTCTCTAGTTTGTCATCATCATCAAAGAGAGCAGATGCATTATCAAACTCAGACTTATCGTAGTTTTGATAACCTTCAACCTTACGAATCTTGAGTTTAAAGTTAGCACCCTGCCAGAAATCAAATGGATTGATTGGAGTTTCATCTGCAAACTCAGGCTTCATCGCTTCCATAATCTTGTCAAAGATTTTCTTTCCATACTTGTATAGAAATACTTTACCTTCGTTCTCAGGATTTGCAGGATCACTTACAACATAGATGTTACTGTAATATGATAGTCTACGCTTTTGCTTACGTGCTATTTCTTTGTTCGCATCTGAACCAGAGTTCCATAACTGTGAGTTGTGCTCAGAGACAGGATCTTTTTGTCCTAATGTGGTAAGAGAGTTCTCTATGTACCAACCACCAGGCCCTTGAAATGCATGAGTGTAGACTCTTGCCCAAGGTAACTCAGAACCTTCTGACTCTGGGAGGAAACGTATGATGGCATAACCATTACCAGACTTATCGACTGATGGTTTCCAAATACGTTCATCGACATTACTGCCTTTATCGTTTAACTTCTCTACTTGCTTGATTAATTTATCAGTTAGAGAACCTGTTCTAGATTGTTTTTTTAATTTTGCGAATGACATGCGGATTTATTAGGATAGTTTGTTTAAATGGACTTTATTATTATACAACATATGTCAGCATTTGTCAATGCTGCTTTCAATCTCACTGATTGTCTTGTCTAATCTGTCAAAGAACTTGTTCATATCGTCAATCTCATCATAACCAAACATCTTAGCAGACTCAATCAATTTTTTCTTAATCAAATCTACCTCTTTGTCTTTGACTAGACTCATACGAAAGAAAAAAAGTTTTTGTTTCTCTAGAAATACTTTCATTTCTTGGAGGTGACTCTTTCTTTGTTCCACAGACATCATTGGAAGAGTTGACATTTGCAGCACAAGTTTGTGTTGCATTTCTGCTAACTCCATAATGGTGTCTCTTACTACTGACGAATTGAAAAAATCACTCATTTTAATCTTTCTAATAATATGTTTTTAAATTTGTCCACATCTATATTTAGGAAGGGTTTGTACTTTTGAATTTTCATTTCTACGGTTTCCCACACAGGATCTAATAGTTTCTTATTAAATTTTTTAGAGTAGTTGAGCATCATATCCAGTATGACCATACTCTCAATTGATATATTACCTTGAAGATACATCTTTAATATCTCAGGATGTGAGTGACCTTTTATTTCAAACAAATTCTCAAAATTTTTTTTGTTAATGAACTCAGATTCATTCTCGAATAGGTATGTCATACCCTGATATCTCTTCAACCAAGAGGTATGATAATCATTTCCGTTTCTTATTATTTCACCTATCCATAGAGCATCAGGATCACTACACTCTACAAAGTTCGCAAGAAAATAATGTCGTATCTCCTCATCAGTTTTCTTACGAGACATTCTTTCAAAAAAATATCTATCCTTTCTCTTATTAAACGCATCTCTTGATGCATTCGTCTTACCACAGTATTTAAAGTAATCGTAATTCTTCTTGGTAAAATGATTTTTGAATGCTAAGTATGTTTTGTATACTTCAATCGGTGTCATCGTCCACTGGTTCTAGGTCTTCAATCATGTCAACAGAGACTTCATGATTCGCTATTTGATAGTAGTGATGTTTCACTCCCCATGCATCAGGTTTGTATCCGAGATACTTCAAATCTTTATTTGATTTATTTTCTCTGATCCATGCCTGTAAGCGGTAGTGCATTAATTCAGATTTACTAGGCATTATAAAGGTAGTTTTGCTCGTGATGTTTTCTTTAGAAAGTTAAGTTGCATGGCATCATACTTTAACTTCTCTTTCATTGGTTTTGTAATCAACTTAGAAACTGCTTGTAACTCAATCTTATTCTCTTCACAGAATGTAAGAATAGCATCAATGTAATTNAACTTGTAAGTCTTAACAAGTTCNTCTACNTCTTGTGTAAACCTTTGNTTGCATAAGAACTTTTCCTTAATGACATCATCAAGTTTATCTTCTGGTTTTTTGTCTTTACTTGCCATGTGCTCCTGTTTTGTAATCGACAAACTTTCTAATGTACTTGGTAAGAAGTTTAATATACTCACCTTTGTTTCGTTTTTCGTAGACAACGCAGTCTCCATTTTCCGCCACCATAATAGTAATTAACTTTTTAACTGGGATACCAGTCATTTCAAAATACATACATGCATATGCAGTCTCCTGCACGAAATAGTTTTCAATCCATTCCTCTGGTTTAATCTTTGTTGCAGTTTTAAAATCTATTACCGCTAACTCTCCATCAAACTCTGCGATACAGTCTACTCTACCTGCCAACCCCAGATAGTCACTATACATTGACTTCTCTAGAGCGTGTATGTTATTTATGCGATCCAAATGTTCTTTAGATTGCAAGAACAAAAATTTTGTAGAAGGAAGAACATTCAAATCATTGATGTCTTCATTCTTCATATAATGTTCTACTAGATCATGATACTTAGTTCCTCTAAATGTAGATTCCCTAGTGATCTTGTTTGCCTTTTCTTCTCCAACTTTTTTTCTCCACCTAATGAATATATCACGATTGTAGAAACTTGTCACAGAAGTGATCGAAGGATACTTTTTACCAGACGGAGTTATATAAAAACGAGTACCGTCTATTGCCACAGTTTCGAGATCAACGTTCTCTGACAAATAATCTAAATGTGTAAACATTACATACCTAAAGTTGTTTTAGCAAGGAGGTAATTACGGACTAGTCCAGAACGGACAATATCTTCAATACCAAATTCAATGGAGGCAAAGTCTTGATCCATTGCAGAAATGATTTTCATAAATTCGAGAATACCATTTCTTTCATTTGTCTTTGTAAGGTCAGTCTGTGATGCATCACCACAAAATATAATCTTACTATTTTCACCAACTCTTGTTATTATACTATCAAGTTCATGAAAATTCAAGTTCTGCATTTCATCAACAAGAATAATTGAATTATCCAATGTTGTTCCACGAATGAATGATGTAGACCAGAACTTAACTGTCTCCTGTGATTTGAGTGCACCATAGAGTAACTCAAACTCAGTGTCATCTGCCATTTCAAACATATACTTTACCATATGTTTGTATGGAATTTGATATAGAAAGGATTTATCCTCATGATCTCCAGGTAGGAAACCAATCTCACGAGTGGATACTAATGATCTGACAAGATATACATTTTCAAATGGTGTCAAGGGATCAAGAACATCCTTTAGAGCAAGATATAATGCTGCAAAAGTTTTTCCTGTTCCTGCACAACCATATGCAAATATATTTTTACCCTCTTTGTATGCTTCAAAAAATCTTTCTTGACTTTTTGTTAATGGTTGAATATCAACCATCGCATCTGTGTTAATAGGTTTTTTTCTTTTTAACCTTTTTGTACTCATGCTACCGATTCCACTGACGGAATCTCCGTTCTTCCTTTTCTTTGTTGGCATTAGAATTGATAATCTCTATTTTTACGAACTACTGAACCTGGTTGCTTTGATGCTCTGTCTAGCACTTCATTCCAACCGCTAGACTTTGCTTCTCCTGTCCATTTGAACATTTCTTGGGATGAAGCACAACCTTCAGACCAATCTCTATCCCAATCGGGATTGTCTTTTCTCCATTGTTCGTACTCTTTCATAGTCATAGAGAGTTCTTTCTTCTCTTCAGTTTTTAAATTTTTTACAGGATATGTGGGCATAAGTGTTTTAAGTTTTGTAAAGTTATTTAGACCCATTCGAGTGCTTCAGATACCGTGGGGAACTGTTCGGTAAACACCTTGCGACATGCTTCAGCAATATCCATGTGTTCTTTCTGTGTTCCATGTGCTGATCTTAGATTAATATAATGAATCCAAGAACGACAAGAACCAGTCATGTATATTCTGGTAGGAGTGCATAATGGCAGAACCATTCTAGCACATTCTTTAGCAACATCCAACTCTATCATTTGACTATACAATGCAAGAGATGAGTCAAATAAAGTTTGCATCTGTTTGTTTAATGTGTCTATCACATTCGGATCTAAATCATCAGTGCTATTCTGACGATTCTTCTGATCCTGTCTGCGAAGTTCTGGTAATTCAATATCTCCTAAGTAATTAGTTTGTGCATATCTCTGAGAGAACTCTTGAAACGTGAATGACCTATGACGTAATATTTGTGCAGCGATTGCACGAGTTGTTTCAATTTCTAATGTCATTGTAGATTGCTCAAACACAGACCAATGATTATGTTTGATACAATATTTTAAAAGTCCTGCATATTTTTCATTATCTTGATTAGAAGGATTAGACACTCTGGCAATATATGCCATAGTTTGCTCTGCATCAGGAGTAATACTAATTAAATTAACTGTCATGTTTAATCGGGGTAACCATCATCATCATCTAACACCTCATCATAATCCTGTAGGATCGTTGCAGGTGGACTTGTATATGAGTCTACATCAGAATAGACTTCTGCTTTAATTTCTTCAACTAATGATTCTAGATCAAGAACCATTTGTTTTAGTTTTGCTCTGTCCATAATCAATATAATGACTCTTATATTATAGCACAAAAAAAGAAGGGGTACAACCCCTTCTGTTTTATTTTCCGTATAGAAACTGGACTTCAGCAGTTATGATTGTGAGAAAGATAGCGGATGCTATGCATATCTCTAATGTTTCAATCACTTAAGACTTGTAAGTTCTTTTTCTTGTCTTACACCACGGTAAGTTAGATCGACCTTGTTAG
>FUFK010054349.1_pt1 | contig 18305 bp, 24 predicted proteins | sample 1021851 | NCBI WGS metagenome assembly FUFK01 (sample SAMEA51879418, study PRJEB19060) | metagenome
AAACAAAGAATATCGGTATTGTTAGAGCTACTAACGTATCTAATCAGGATTAATCATGCCATCACTATTTGAAGTAACTGCTGGGTCATTAGTAGGCCCAACAGACGGTGGAACTGTTACTCAGGCCACAAACAAATCAACAGGTGTAACTCTAAATACAGAGTCTGGTCAAATCACAATGAACAATGCACAGCTTAATGCTGGTGTAGAAGTATCTTTCACAGTAACTAACAGCAAGATTGCAGCAACAGACGTTGTTGTAGCTTGTCATGGTTCTGGTGGTACTGCTGGTTCATATTTGGTAAATGCAAATGCGATTGCTGCTGGATCTTTTGCGATCACAGTTTCTAACGTATCTGCTGGTAACCTTAGTGAAGCTATTGTCATCAACTTTGTTGCTCTAAAAGGAGCATCTAGCTAAATGGCTATTTTCGCTTTTAGGCGAATGAGAGAACAAAATGAGGCTGCTCAAAAGGCAGCTTCACTTGTTCAAACTCTTGAAAAGCCAAAACCAAAATCTAAGCCCAAAAAGGTAAAACTAAATGGCGATAACTCTTGATGCTACTGTTGGCGGTGCTAACGCAAACACTTATATAACTCTTGCTGATGCAAACTCTTTTATTGAAGGTTTAGTCCTCAGTGATGACACTGCCGCATGGGATGGGTCAAGCAACGACAATAAAAATCGTGCGCTTTTTACAGCAGCCCAAAGAATTGACAGAGAAAAGTTTCTTGGAGCAAGAGTATCTGATACTCAAGCTTTGGAGTGGCCTAGATCAGGAGTAAGGAAGCCTGACACATACACCAACTTGTATGGTTTAAGCTTTCCAAATAGATTAGTTGCTGATTATTACACTGATACTGAAGTTCCAGATCGTGTAAAAAATGCACAGGTTATTTTGGCCGTATATCTCAACAACAACAGGAACGGGTTAGACCTTAGTGGCTTGGAAGACTTTGCTGCTGTAAGTATTGGTAATATAAATGTAACCCCTAGATTTTATGGGGCTGTGGGCATTGATCGTATTCCGCCAATCGTTGACCACTATTTAATGGGTATTAGAATAGGTGGAAGAGCAAACTTATCAATTAAGAGGTCTTAAAGTGAACTACGGCTATCAATACCCAGCAGGGTTAATCATTACAAATACTGCAACTCATACAGGCAGATTTGGTAAGGTGCATTGTTTATCAAATGCAGAGGTAACTTTGGTTGCTGAGAATTTAACAGAGAATGGTTCTTCAACAATAAATGGAATTGAAATGAAATCATCATCTGAAATTGAAGGTGTGATAACAAGTATTACTCTTGCAAGTGGTCAAGTTATAGCTTATTCATTATGAGTCTTGCTAAAGCACTTAAAAAAGCTGCCAGTGCTTCTTTGGCAAAGCTTGGTGGTGATGTGACTATCAGACAAGTAACAGCAGGGGCCTATAACACCACTACTGGAGCTATAACAGAATCTACATCTGATACAACTATCAAAGGTGCTTTAAGTAATGTTTCAAGAAATCAAGTAAATGATTTAGTAGAGTCACAAGATAAATTGCTTACTATTTCTGCTGGAGATATAACATTTGTTCCTACTACAAAAGACAGAGTAGTTATTAGTAATGTTGAATTTAAAATTATTCAAGTTGTAACGAATGAGCAAAATAATATTCCTGTTAGTTTTGATCTTATCTTGAGGTAAACATGGCAAGAATTATAAAACTAAATCAAATAGATGACATTATGAAAGAATGTGTAGAAGATTTAGTTGAAGCTACGACACTTAAATGGACAAGAGAGGTAAAAAAAGAAACTCCAGTCGATACAGGTAGATTAAGAGCGGCTTGGCAGACTGATATAAAACCATTACAAGGCACTATTACAAATAATTTACCTTATGCTGAACCAGTTTGTTATGGAACAAATTTACCAAAATCATGGGGTGGTATTTATAGAACAAGACAAGGGACAGTTGCTGGTTTCCCAGAACTTATAGGAAAAGGATTACCTAATTATATAAGTAAAGAATATGCAAGATTATTGAGGTCAAAATTTAAATAATGGCTGCAACAAATTTAAATACAGTTAGATCCACTATAGAGGCTAGGTTAGCTACAGAACTAGCTACAAGTCCTGTAATACCAGTAGTTTTTAATAATATGGCTTTTGATTCGACAACTGAGGATACTTTTGTGCAGTGTTTGACAAGTTTTGGAAACCATCAATATTTAACTCAAGGTGGGACATCTGATTCTGTAAATAGTGTTGTTGGTCTAATAGTTTTAAATATATTTACTGAAGAAGGGATTGGTGCTGGGGCAAACTATACGATTGGCAAAAGATTAAGGGACTTATACAATAGGGTCACAGTTTCTAATGTTATTTTTGATTCACCAGTTGGCCCTGAAATATTAACATCAAGTCCAGAAGGTAAGTTTCAAACACAAATTAGAGTAACATTTGAAATATTTGAGGATCTCTAATCATGGCAAAAATTGAAATTACAGAAGAAATGCTTGACGCTATTGAAGCTGTAAAAGGAAGAAGGGAAGCAAATTACTGGGATAATTCTTGTAAAAGATACATGGAAAAACAAAAAGCTGATAAAAAAGATGTAAAAAAACCAGAAAAAGGTTAATATATTTATAAATCTTCTTTTTAATCGTTATGGCTGCTGTAAAAGGTGATGTCGGGCAAGTTAAGTTTGATGACGGTGGTTCATCAGTTAACCCTGTCTTAGGCACTAGATCATGGACTATGAATATCACAAAAGATACTCAAGAAACCACTGTTCAAGGTGACACATTTAAGAAATTTGTTGGTGGACTAATTGAGGGTGAAGGCACTGCTGAACTTGTTTATGACGCAGCAGCTACAGGTGAAACTGCAACCTTTATGGATGGTGTTCTTACAACAGGTGACTTAGCTACGGCTGCATTTGAACTTTTCCCAGATAGTTCTAGTGCTACTAAGAAAATCAGCTTTGATGGACTGATTACAAGTTTTGAACATGCTTCATCTCTAGGAGATATTCAAACAATCAACATTACATTCAAGCCAAACGGAACTATAACTTCAGCTATCTAATAAGAAAAATTCTTCGCATTTTTTATGACAAATCAAAGAACAGCAGACCTCATCATTAATGGTTTTAAAGATGAGATGACTACCAGACGCAAATATGAATTAAAAGATTCTGCTGGTAAAATTTTAGCTACTTTGTACTTTCCACCCATAACTAGATTTGACAGACAAAAGGCTCAACAACTTGCGGGTACTGATGAAGCTTTGACAGTTTCCACTCAGTTACTTTGTAAGATGGCACAAAAAGAAGATGGAACGCCAGCTTTTGATATGTCAGATGCACCTATGTTGCAAAGACAATTACCTGAGAAAGTATTGAATGATCTTGAATTGTTTTTGTTTAATATTGAATTAGATATTGATACAGCAAAAAAAGAATAAGCGGGGATAATTGGCTAAATTTTGAATTTTTCCTAGCAACAGAACTTGGTAAATCATTACAGGAACTGAGATGTTCTATTACAGAAGAGGAATTGATATATTGGGCTGCATATTATGAAGTTAAATATGATAGAGAAAAAAAAGAACTTAATCGTCAAAGAGCAAAATAAAGGTAATATATAAGAAAGACTTTTTTTTATTTGTGGCTCAAAGTATTGTTACCTTAAGAGTAGATACGACAAATGCCACTGCTGCATTACAGGGTGTTCAGAATAAAACTAATAAATTAGAAAAAGCTTTTGGTGGTTTAAGAACAGCAATAGCTGGTATTGGAGTTACAGTTTTAGCAAAACAAGCCGTTCAGACTGCCTCTAATTTTGAGAAATTAAATGTAAGACTAGGATTACTTACTAAAGCCAATGGTACTTTTGCAAAATCTCAGCAAATAGCTGCTGATGCACAGAAAGCATTTGGCTTAAGTGCAACTGAAGCTTTAGAAGGTATCACAGATATAACAGCAAGATTAGCTCCTTTAGGTGTAGGTGTAGATGATATTAAATCAACATTTTTTGGATTTAATACGGCAGCAAAACTGGCTGGAGCATCAACTATAGAGGCATCAAACGCTTTTAGACAGTTAGCACAGGCTTTAGGTTCTGGAAGGCTTGCTGGAGATGAATTTAGAAGCATATCTGAACAAATCCCAACCTTACTACAACCTATAGCAAAAGAATTAGATGTACCTATTGGAAAACTAAAAGAATTAGCTGCTGATGGTGAATTAACAAGTGATGTTGTTTTAAGAGCATTAAGAAAAATTGAGACTGATGGTGCGGCTTCATTAAAAGAATTAGTTGCAAACGATCCAACACAAGTATTTAAGGACTTATCAAATGCCTCTGAGGACTTATCAAGGGCTGTTGGTGAATTATTAGTCCCTGCTGTTATACCCGCAGTGAAAGGTTTAACAGAGCTTACAAAAGCGGCTGTTGATTTTGTTAATTCACCTATTGGACAAGCAAGTCTTATTATTGGCGGCATAGCATTAGCAGCCCAAGGCTTACCTGTTCTTTTAACTGCGGTTAGTGTAGGTCTGACAAAAGTTGCTACTGCGGGTGGTTTGGCGGCTGTTGCTTTAAATGCTATACCTTTTGTTGCGATTGCAACTGGTTTAGGTCTAATAACAACACAACTAATAAAACAGGCAAATGCACAAAGAGATTTGAATAAGTTAATTGCAGAAGGTAGCAAACTTCAAGTATCAAGTGCAATACAAGATTTAGGAATACAAGCTGCAACAGAAATAGCAAATATAAACAGGGCAGAAGAAAGTGGAAATAAGAGAGCAAAACAGGCAGCAGAACAAAGGCTTGCGATAATTATGAAACAGTTAAGACCCCTTGAAAAAAGATTTGACACCATAGTTGCAGAAGAAGCCGCAGCAAATAAAATTGTTAAAACTAAAAATGAGCAAAAATTAACTGAAGAGGGAATCAATAAAATTCTTACAGATAATTTAGAAAAGCTACAAGCCATTGAAGAGGCAGAAATGAATCTGGTAGATAAAAAAGGAAGTATAATTGACAAATTAAGTCGTGAAAGAGAACTTTTAAATGCAAAATTAAACGGCAATTATGAAGAGGTAAGGTTAAAACAAGAAATTGACAGGCTTGTTGAAAGTACAGATGAAGGAATGAGAGATATTATTACAAAATATTTGGAGGGTAATAGTGAACTGCAAAAACAAGTTGATTTGTTAGATGATGCTGGCGATTCTGCTGATAAATTAAAAGGTAAATTTGCTGAAATTACTGAAGAATTGGGATCTGGTATTGTGCAAAATCTAACTGATGCTGTTATGGGTACACAGACTTTAGCTCAAGCTGCAATAAATGTACTAGAAAAAATGAGAAGAAAATTAATTGAAGTCGCAATACAAAAATCTTTAGCTGGTATTGCAGGTTCGATCGGGGGGCCTATCGGTACATTTCTTCAGAGTGTATTCCCTAGAGCAAATGGTGGTCGAGTAAGTGCAAATCAACCTTATATGGTTGGTGANCGNGGCCGNGANNTNTTTGTNCCTACNACATCAGGTACAATCGTTCCNAANAATCAANTNGGNGGAGGNACTACAAATGTTATCAACGTTAAAGTTGATGCCTCTGGAACGCAAGCAGAGGGTGATGAGGCTAGTTCTAGTCAGTTAGGTAAACTTATTGGATTAGCAGTACAGCAAGAGCTTGTAAAACAATCAAGGGCTGGAGGGCTTTTATCTAGAGCATAATTATGGCAACTTTTCCAAGTATTACACCAACGTATAGTTTTTCAAAAAATACAAGTCCAAGAGTTCGTACTGTTGTTTTTGGTGATGGCTTTGAACAGCGTTTGTCTTTTGGTATAAATCAAAATCCTAAAACTTATAGCTTGGAATTTAGGGTTTCTGAAACAGAATCTGATGTAATAGAAGCTTTCTTGAATAGTAGAGCTTTTGACAACGAAAGTTTTAACTTTACACCCCCTGCTGAAGGCATTTCTAAAACAGGGACTTACGCAAGATCAGGTAGCACTGTTACAATCACAATTACTAATCATGGTGTAGCAATAGGAGATAAAGTTACATTAGATTTTACAAGTGGTTCAGCTGCAGATGGTGATTATATAGTTACCTCCGCTGTAAACCAAAACACCTTTACTGTAATTACAACTGCAAGTGGTACAACAAATGGAAACGTAGATTTAACAATGTCAGGACAGCGTAGATTTGTTTGTGATAGTTTTACAAAAACAATCCCATCCTTGAATCGTGCTGTAATTCAATGTACATTTAGGGAGGTATTTGAAACCTAATGGCTTATCCTGCTTGGACTGCAAATACAGTTATAACACTCGGAACCGTTGTAAGGGCAGCTTCCGCTATTGTGCCAACTGGTCTTGTTTTTGAATGTACTACATCAGGAACTACAGGCGGTTCTGAACCTCCTTTTGGAACAGATGTAGGTTCTACTGTTACTGACAATACAGTTGTATGGACTGCTATAAGCAGTGTTTTTGAGGATTTAAATTCTTTTGCGCCTGATAAAATTATTGAATTATTTGAACTAAAATTTGTTACTGAAGTTGCAGCCGTTTTAGGTGTACCGAAATATTATTTTCATAATGGTTTAAATGAAGGTTTTACTGGAAATATTGTTTTTAATAGCAATACATACACTGCGATTCCAATTAAAAGTGAAGGATTTGAACTTGTTACACAGGGTACATTACCAAGACCAACTTTAACAGTAGCAAATTTAGACGGTTCTATTACCGCACTTATAAAAACGGTTAACAATGTTCAACGTGTAACAAACCCAAGTCAAACAGCTATTTTTAGTGGTAATGACCTTGCTAACACTGAAGTAAGAAGAATTAGAACATTGCGTAAATATCTAGATGGACAACCTGATGCAGATCCAAATGCAAGGTATCCAGATCAGATATTTTTTATAGATAGGAAAGTTTCTGAAACAAGAGATGCGGTTACATTTGAACTATTGATGCCTGTGGACAAGCAGGGAGAGGCTATACCAAAACGAATTTGTGTTGCTAATATTTGCCAATGGGTTTATAGAAGTTCAGAATGTAGTTATACAGGTACAAATTATTTTAATTTTGAAGATCAAGCTGTTGCTACCGCTGCACAAGACGTTTGTGGTAAGAGGTTAACTTCTTGTAAAGCAAGATTTGGACAATTTGGCGCTTTGCCCTATGGGGGCTTTCCTAGTCTTGGTATGTTGCAATGAATCTTACAGAAGATATTAAAAAACAAATAATGGATCATGCAAAAGAGGAATCTCCAAAAGAATCTTGTGGTCTAATAATCGTAAAAAAAGGTAGGAATAGATATAAAAAATGTAAAAACATAGCTGAATTACCTAAAGAATGTTTTGTTTTAGCTGACGATGATTACATCAAAGCTGAAGAAGAAGGTGAAATTGTTGCGGTTGTACATTCTCACCCTTTCTCACAGCCTACACCTAGCGATGGAGATAAAGTTGGTTGTGAAAAATCTGGGCTGCCTTGGTTTATTGTTAATCCAACAATAGAAAAATGGGGTTATGTTGAGCCATCTGGTTTTGAGTTACCTTATGTAGGAAGAAGTTTTCAGTTTGGAATTATTGATTGTTACTCTCTTGTGAGAGACTATTTTAAAAAAGAACTTAATATACAACTTAGAGATTATTATAGATGCGAAGAATTCTGGTTAAAAAACCAAAATTTATATGAAGATAATTTTATGAATGAAGGTTTTAGAAAAGTGCCACTAGATCAAATACAAAAACATGATGTTTTACTTATGCATCTTGAGGCAAACTTACCAAATCATGCAGCAATTTATTTAGGTGATCAACAAATTCTTCATCATGTAGGCGAAAGATTAAGCAGCAGAGATGTTTTAGGGGAGTATTATTTAAAAAGCACTGCTTTTGTTGCTAGACATAAATCATTATGAAAACTATTAAAGTTTATGGTGAATTAAGAAAAAAATTAGGTCAATCAACATTTGAGTTAGATGTTGCAAACCCATCACATGCAATAAAAGCTTTATGTATAAACTTTCCTGAATTAAGTAATTGGTTTTTAAATAATGATGATTTGGGCAATGGGTTTAAAGTAACTGTTGGAAAACAAAAAATTTATCAAACAAATCTTAAACCGATGATAGAACCTTGGGCGGAAAAAGATGTTATGCACATAGTCCCTGTGATAAAAGGTGCTGGTAGAGGTTTTGGACAAATATTAGCTGGTNCTTTATTAATAGGTTTGGCTGTTTTTGCTGGCCCTGCTGGAACTGGTTTTCTTGGCACACAATTAGGTTCTGGTTTTTTAGGTGCTGCTGCATCAAAAGCGATAGGGTATATTGGAACAGCTTTAGTTTTAGGTGGTGTTAGTCAATTATTAAGTCCAACTCCGGCGGGTTTTGAAGAATCAACAAAGTTAGAAAATTTTGCTTTTAGTGGAATTGTTAATGTTGGGCGTCAAGGTGTACCAGTTCCAATTTGTTACGGTCGTGTGATTACTGGAAGTGTGGTGATAAGTGCAGGTCTTAATTCACAACCTGTTACCATACCGCCCGAATAAACTATGATTGATGAAAATAAAGTAATAAGAGGCGCGGCTAAACCACCAAAACCTCGAACGCCAACCGAAGAACCTGATAATTTAAATAGTACGCAATTTGCCCGCGTAATGGATCTTATTTCAGAGGGCGAAATTGATCAGATTGAAACAGTATTTTTAGATAAAACTGATTTAACTAATTTTCCTATTAATTCAGCAGGTCGGACTTTTGTTTTAGGAACACAAAACCAAGCACCTATCTCATTTGATGCTTCTTTAGAAGCTACTAGCCAAGTAAATGTAACTGTTACTCAATCTGGAGGACCAATTACTAGAACTATTACTAATAGCAATGTTGATCGAGTAGCAGTAACACTTACGATTCCAACTTTGCAAATTATTGAAAATGATGGAGATATTACAGGTTTTGAGGTATCTTTTCAATTTCTCGTACAAAATAATGGTGGTGGTTTTGCCCCTGTTGGCCCACCTAGATCAATAAAAGGTAAGACAAGTAATCCTTACAGCAGAACATATAATATAAATCTTACTGGGCCTTTTCCAGTCGATATAAGAGTTCAAAGAACTAGTGCAGATGAAACTAGTGCAAAGCGTCAAAACACATTAACTTGGACAAGTTTTACAACTATTATTGACGATAAATTTAGGTATCCAAATAGTGCTGTACATTTCTTAGAGTTTAATGCACAGGCTTTTAACTCGATTCCTGATAGACGTTTTTTGATACGCGGAATCAAAGTACAAATCCCGCATAACGCAACAGTAGATACAACAACACATTTAGGTCGTATTACATATAGTGGATTATTTAATGGCACGTTAGGAGCTGCAACATGGACAAATGATCCTGCATGGTGTTTACACGATCTTTTAAGAAATACAAGGTATGGATGTTCTATTGAAGCTGCAAACTTAGATGTTTTTGATTTCTTTGCAATATCACAATACTGTAATGAGTTGGTTAGTGATGGTAAAGGTGGACAAGAGCCACGCATGTCATTAAATGTGGTTTTAAATACACAAAGAGAAGTTTTTACAGCAATAAAAGAACTTTCAAATGTTTTTAGAGGACTTGCATATTTTTCTTCAGGGTCATTTGTCATAAAGCAAGATAAACCAACTGACGTAACATACACCATAAATTCAAGTATGGTTGTTGATGGTATTTTTGAATATAATGGTACTTCTATAAAATCAAGACATACTTGTGTCACTGTGGCTTATCAAAGCTATGACATGATAGGTGAGGTACAGTTTGAAAGAGTAGAAGATGCAGACGCTGTAAGGGTATATGGTGTAAATCATAAGGAGGTTAGAAGTATTGGTTGCTATTCACAAGGACAAGCACAAAGACTAGGTAGATGGATATTAGAAACTGAAAGATATTTAACACAAACAGTAAACTTTACAGTTTCACAAGATGCTGGAGTTATTTTATCGCCTTCAATGGTGGTTTCTATTGCAGATCCTTTAAAAACCATTTCTCGCAGAGGTGGACGTATTCATGCAGCAACAATAAATTCTATAACTGTTGACAGTACAGAGGATATTGGAACAATAACTTTAGCGCAAAATCCAAAAATATCTGTTGTTTTATCTAACGGTCTTTTGCAGCAAAAAACAGTCTCAGCAATTTCATCTCCAACAACAGCTTCAGGTGGAGAAGATACAACTAGAAAAACATTTACAGTAAGCTCTAATTTTTCTCAAGTCCCAAGTGTAGGAGGTTTTTATGGAATTGATACAGATGTTATTAGTTTAGAAAAATTCCGTATTTTAAGAGTTAGTGAAGAAGAAGATGGTACACATTCAGTAACAGCTTTACAATATGACGCTTCAATTTATGGAAGAGTTGACGTAGCAATTGTAACTCCTCCTACTCCTAATCCTCTGTCAGATCCACCAAATGCTGTCACAGATATAACTTTTACAACTTTTTACTATGCCTCTGGTGCTTCTATACTTATTGGATGCGATGTTAGTTGGGTGCATGATGGTTTAAGAACTATCCAATATTTTGTAGATTTTAAAATTGATAATGACAACTTCCAAACAATTATTACGACATCACCAAACACAACTTTAAAAAATTTAAGAACGGGAGTCTTAACAGTAAGGGTAACTGCATTTAGTTCTGTAGGTGGACGAAGTGTTGTATATCAAGAAACACATACGATTACAAAAAATACTACACCGCCCGCAAATGTTTTAAATTTTGACGTCAATCAAATAAGTGCTACGCAAGCTGTAGCAAGCTGGACGGCATCAACAAATAGAGATGTAGTCACAGGGGGTTTTGTGGTGATACGTCATAGTACAAATCCTTCTGCTACTTTTGACACAGCTGCTTCATTAGCAGTTGCGGTTGGTAGTTCTACAAGCGTTAATGTACCAGCAATAACAGGAAAATATTTTGCAGTTTTTGAAAATATAAATGGTTTGAGAAGCGTTACACCTGCTGAAAAAGCTTTTACTGCAAACGCTGGCAATCAAACAATAATTTTGGATAGACAAGAAGATTTAGACAATCCAACATTTCAAGGAACATTTTTTAATACAGAAAAATATGGACCACCTAACTACACAACCCCTGCGGGACAACCTAATAAATATACTGGTATAGTTTTAAAAGGTACTATTCTTTGGGATCCTGTACCTGATGTTGACGCTCTCGCAAGTTGGGATTTTCCTATAAATGTACAGTCATTCGGAGAGTATGAATTTGCAAATATTCTTGATTTAGAAGACGAATATACTGTTTTAATTGAAAGAAGATTAGCTTTTACAGGATTTAATGTAAGCACAGGGGCTGCTGTCACAGATGTTGAAGCGAAAGTTTATGTGGCTACAACATCAGGAAATCCAAGTGCTGGAGCAACGTTTTCTGCTTTCCAAGAATTTAAAACATCAATTATAACTGCTAGGGCTTTTAAATTTAAAGTTATTTTGACCTCATCAAATGTTACATCAAACATTTGCGTTACTCAGTTAGGCTTAAAAATGTTTATGAGTCCAACCGTACAATTTGATGTAAACAAATCAACTTCCACTTCCGGTGCTGTACCAATACTGTTTCCAAATAAATTCTTCACAGGAGTTAGTGCAACTATAGGTGGTGTTGGTGCGTTTACCCCTGCGGTTATACCTGTTATACAAAATCCATCATCGTCTGGTGAATTTCCAGTTGTATCTGGTATAGATAAAGCTGGTTTTGACATTCTAACAAGAGACTCATCAAATAATTTAACTAGTCGTTTAATTGCTTACCAAGCTTCTGGTTTGAGGTAAACTAATTATAAATATGCTTTAAATATGGCTCAAGACGCTTTACAAGTACAAAATGGAACGGGTGTTGTTGTAAGACAAGCATTTAATACAGCAATGCAAGCAAGTGCCACAAATCAAAGTGGTAATTCTGCCCCATCCACAACATATCCTTTTCAGTTTTATGCTAATACATCGACTAATACGCTTCAAATGCGTAATGCCTCGAATAATGGCTTTATCAATGTTTCTGGAGTTGGTCAGATTGGCGTAGATAATTTAGGTTTATTACCTGCGGCTGGAGGAACAATATCAGGTAATTTAATTGTTTCTGGAAATTTAACGGTTCAAGGTACGACCACCACNGTTTCTAGTACNACAATNACTGTTACTGANAAAAATATNGAAATNGGTAANGTTNCNACNCCNACAGATACAACCGCAGATGGTGGTGGTTTAACTTTGCTTGGNGCAACAAATAAAACATGGAATTGGGTTGATGCAACAGATTCTTGGACAAGTTCTGAAAATATTGATCTTGCATCAGGAAAAGTATTAAAAGCTAACGGAACACAAATTTTATCTGCAACAAACTTTACTGGCACTTCTGCTAATGCCACAAATGTAACGGTTGCTGATGAATCAACTGACACCTCTTGTAATGTGCTGTTTACAACGGCTGCGACAGGTAATTTACCACCTAAAACAGGAACAAATCTTACATTTAACTCAGCAACTGGTGCATTATCAGCTACAAGTTTTAATGGTAATTTGGTTGGCAATATTCCTGACAACTCAGTAACTTCTGCAAAAATAGTTGATGGAGCGATAGTAAATGCCGATATAAATGCAAGTGCAGCTATAGCAAGAACTAAACTTGCCAATGTAGATGTGGTAGATGACACAACACCCGAATTAGGTGGAGATTTACAAAGTAATGGTAATGATATTGATTTTGCTGATAACGATAAAGCAATTTTTGGAACTGGCGGTGATATGGAAATATTTACTGACGGGACTAACAGTTTTATTAAAAATACAACTGGTAATTTAAGAATCCAAGATAGTAACGGAAATATTCAAATACAAGCTAAAGCTGGCGAAGAAAGTATAGTTGCAAAAACTGATGCAGCCGTAGAATTGTATTTCGACAATAACAAGCGTATTGAGACAACAGCCGATGGTGCTGATTTTAGTGGGACAGGTTCAATAAAACTACCTGTAGGAACTACCGCTCAAAGACCTGCATCTCCAGTTACTGGTGACTTTAGATTTAACTCAACTACTACCCAAGCAGAAATTTATGACGGTTCAGCCTTTACTGCTGTTGGTGGTGGTGGTGGTGGTACTGGTGGAGGAAATGAACAAATTTTCTTTGAATCTGAAAATGAAATGAATAACTCATATACAATTTCATCAAATCATAACGCTTTAGTTGCTGGCCCTCTCACCATTGCAAGTGGTGCTACACTTACTATTAATAGTCCTTCAGTTGTAACGATTCCATAATGCCAATAAAAATAAACGGAACAAACACAGCAGCCAATCCTTCAATTACTGGAGATGATACTGATACTGGTATTGTTTACGGTAGTGATCAAATAGATTTTTCTACAGGCGGAACAAGTAAGGTAACTTTGAATGGTACTAATTTAGTTCTTGGAAATACTACAGCAGTACCTGTCATTGGTACTAATAAACCATCGTTGCAAGTCCTCGGCACAAATTTTCCTACCTCAACAATGGCTCTTGGCAGATTTGCTGATGATGCAAATGGCCCAAGTTTAAATTTTGTTAAGTCACGAAATGGAACTATAGGATCAAATACTGTAGTTCAGAGTGGTGATGAACTAGGAAAAATTAGATTTAGCGGTTCAGATGGCACTGACTTTGATAATGTTGGCGCAGAGGTGTCAGCAGTAGTAGAAAGTGGAGTAGGTGCAAATGATACGCCAGCATCTTTACTATTCAAGACAAATAGTGGCTCTACCAATGCGACTACAAAAATGACATTAACATCGGCTGGGAATTTAGGAATCGGGACAACAAGTCCTAGTGCAGCCTGTGAAATTATTGAGTCTACTAGTTCAAGATCATATAGTTTATCGGGTGCTACAGAGTTAGTTGTTGAAAGGGCTAGTGATGTTAACCTTTCATTAATTACAACTAATACCCATAATTCAAGAATACGTTTTGGTGATACGGATGACGAAGATGCTGGGGCAATAGATTACGACCATAACGTCAATAATTTAAATTTTTTTACTAATGCAGCTTTTGTAGGCAAAATTGATTCTGCCGGTAAATTAATAATGGGAACTCCAACTGTTAACACAAGTGTTGCATTTTCATTAGTTACCTCTGGAAGAATACAAAGCGATTCAACTTACAGTCTTACAACCAGTGCTTCAGCAAACGTTCATATAGGTACTAATGGCCTTATGAGAAGAGCAGGTGTTTCTTCATTAAAATATAAGAAAGATATTGCAGATGCTACATGGGGTCTTGCAGATGTACTTAAACTAAAGCCAAAAACTTTTAAGAGTAATTCTTTAGGTGATAATGGAGAAACTGATGATAAAACTTATGCTGGATTTATAGCAGAAGATGTACATGATATAGGTCTTACAAATTTTGTTGAATATAATGATAATAATGAACCTGATTCTTTAAGTTATGGAAATATGGTTGCATTAATGGCGAAGGCTATTCAAGAACTTAATACTAAAGTTACTACTTTAGAAACTAAAGTTGCTGCATTGGAGGCTGCTTAATTTTGTCAGGATCAATTAAACTAAAACACGCTTCAGGTAATGGTGTAATAATAGCTGCACCTAGTTCTAACCCTTCGTCAGATAAGACAATAAATTTACCTAGTGATGAGACTGGTGTATTTGTAACTAAAGATTCAAATGATAGCCTTCAAAATATTAGTTCAATAAATGGAGGTTCTATAGGTACTAAAAACCTTGTGGATAATGGTGCTATGAATATAAAACAAAGAAGTGCATCATCAACAAACGTGTCAGGTTCTTATTTGATAGATCGTTTTGCAATAAATTTTTCAGGTACAGATGAAGCAATAACATATTCTCAATCTGATGTAGCAAGTGGCACCACACCATACAGTTTAGGTTTTAGAAAGGCTTTAAAACTAACAAATGGTAACCAAACAGGTGGTGCTGATGCTGCAGATTTTGTGGGTATAACTCATGTAATTGAATCTCAAAACATAGCTTCTTCTGGTTGGAATTATAATTCAACTACAAGTTATATAAGTGTTTCATTTTGGATTAAATCAAGTGTATCCCAAAAATATTTCATGAGGCTTTTTAATAGTGATGGCACAGTAAAAGTATGGGTTATAGATACAGGTGTTTTAACTGCTAATACATGGACTAAAGTAACAGATAAAATTTCAGGTCATGCAGATTTACAATTTGATAGTGATAGTGGTGCTGGTTTAAATATACAAATTATTCCTTTTTACGGTACTAACTTTACAGACAATAGTACACCTGTTGGCTCGTGGGGTGCATCAAGCGGTAGCGCACAAGTACCAGATATGACTACTACATGGTGGACAACAAACGATTCAACATTTGAAATTACAGGTTTTCAGATTGAAGTTGGGCCTAATGTAACTAATTTTGATTTTCAAAATCATGCTATTGAGCGAACAAGATGTCAAAGATATTTTCAAATTCTAGACGTTATAGGTAATTCATATATGGCACAATACAGCAATAATGGTAATTTTTATGGCGCACCTATTCCTTTTATTGTCGAAATGCGCGCGCAGCCTACAACTATTACATATTCCACAATAGCTGGAAACGATTATTGGGTCGAAGTTGGGATTGCAGCTTTTTCAGCTAATACCACTGGTTTTATATCTTTTAATAAAACTTTTACTACTTTTTGTGCAATGGTTCAGCAAAGAACAGCAGGAGGTGCTACACCCGCAAGAAGAGAGACTTATATTTGGGAACCTAGATTTAACTTATTTATTAGTGCGGAGTTTTAATTATGGGAATCAAAAAAGCACAGTACATTCCACAAGAAAAGTTTATTGATGGAACACCTGTTGATGATCAACTTTATGTTTATACTGAAAACACAGATGGTACAGTCACGACTCACCTTTACCCACAGTCCAAAGAATTAGTGGCTTGGGTTGAAAAAGGTAATACGATACAAGCTGCATGGGAGGTTGATTAAATGTCTGAGATAAAGGTCAATTCAATCAAGGGTGTAGGAGCTAGTACGGCTGCTATCTCGATTGATAATAGTTCTGGAACGTGTACTGCCAATATTACTAATAACCTAAGTAATCGTAATTTAATAATTAACGGCTCACAAATTATAGATCAAAGAAATAGTGGCTCCGCAATTACAGTTAGCCCTAACACGTCAGTATATACCACTGACAGGTTTACTATATTTGAGGCTACAAATGGTGTAGTTAGTGCACAACAATCAACAACTGCACCAGATGGATTTACAAAATCATTAAAAATAGATTGCACTACTATAGATAGCACCATTGCAACTTTACAAAGATTGATTGTTACAACTAAAATTGAAGGCAATAATATTGCACATTTAGGTTTTGGCTCCAGTGCAGCAAAAAATGTTGTTTTATCTTTTTATGTTAAATCAAATTTAACAGGATCTTTTAGTGGAGCTATTTCAAATAGTGCTAATAATAGAGTTTACATTTATTCTTACACGATAAATTCTGCTAATACTTGGGAAAGAAAAACTATTCCAATAGTAGGCGATACTACTGGAACATGGCTTACAACAAATGGAATAGGGTTAAATATAACTTGGGCGTTAGCTTTAGGAGCAACTTATGGAGGCACTGCTGGAGCATGGGGAACAGTTGACAAAAATGGCGCAACAAATCAAGTTAATTTTTTATCATCAACAGATAATGAGTGGTTAATTACGGGAGCGCAATTAGAAGTAGATAATGGTTCTGGCGTGGCAACAGATTTTGAGCATAGATCATTTGCTGAAGAGCTTACGCTTTGTCAAAGATATTATTATAGTTTGAAACCTGCTACAAGTGCTTATTTTGGGGCTGGTTTTTCCTATAATTCAAATGTTTTTATTTGTCATATTGACTTTCCAGTTATTATGAGAGCAAATGTAACTGCTTTGGAGCAAACTGGAACGGCTGCTCATTATAAAGTAATCCGTAATGGAACCACTTCCACTTGTAGTTCTGTTCCTACTTTTCTTGGAGATCCAAATAATACCTCTCAATCTGTTGCCTTTAATTTCAATGGTAGCTTAACACAAGGCGAAGGTGGGTTAGGCAGATCAGGAAATGCGTCTGCTTTTTTAGGTTTTTCAGCAGAATTATGAAGTACAAAAAACTCAACAATCCAATTACTGATGGGCCACAAATTCTTGCACGAATTGATGATGATGGTTTAATTCGTGTAACTTGCTCTGAAGAAAATTTAGAGTACCAAAAGTGGGTAGCAGAGGGGAATACTCCAGAGGAGGCTGATTAGATGAAAGCAAAANCTATTGTNNTATCATCNCTTTTNGTTTTNTCTGGTTGTATATTTNTAGGTGTNACTAATTTACAAGTAACAGAATCAAACAAAAATTTATCAAGAGATTTGGATGATTTTGTAAGAATGTTTCAAATGCCTGTTTATAATATCAATTAATTTTTTGCTGTATTTGTCTATTTACTATCCCTGTCATTAAGTACAAAGGGTAGATAGATGGCAGAATTAATAGTGCTGATATAATTAGTACATGACGAAATGCTCGGAGGATCGCTTCTTTAACCATGTTTGCTCGTATTTGTCAGATAGCTTCATTGTTGTCGCTTTTGCTTAGTGTGTCAATGGCAGCCTTTGGTTACGTAGCGATACGCTATATGGGAAGTCCAGAGTTTGANAGNACACTTAAAAACAANATTATGGGAAGTNTAGAGGATAANTTACCAGATGTNATGGGAGANAANATACCAAGTCTCACAGGGCCATCTATACAGCTACCAGAACCANCAAAGGTGAACAAACTTGGAAATCCCAAGAATTGAAATACCACAGATACAGATAAAAGAAATTTATATTCCTAGAACAAGAACATGGGAACAATATCCAACAACTTTAGATATTATTGANAANCCAAAGCTTNATTATCCTGTTGTNAGTTATCCAACATTNGAGGCTTTACAATANNACCCTNANAAATTNATNCCAACAGANCCAGTAAAACAGCCAGAACAACCACAACCAGANATACCACAGCCNCCAGAATATAAACCNAAAGTCAAAAAAGATAAAGAGTTTTTTATAAAATGTCCATCTGAGGATAACATTCCAGTAGGAAGCTACCCTAATGACCTTAAGTTACAAGTGGTCATAGGTCATTCTGTAAAAAATGGTAAGTGTTATGAAATCTACAGAGATTCAACCTTTATTGAGAAATG
>FUFK010066084.1_pt1 | contig 18303 bp, 30 predicted proteins | sample 1021851 | NCBI WGS metagenome assembly FUFK01 (sample SAMEA51879418, study PRJEB19060) | metagenome
GAGGTAGGGCAACGCATCTTTGAGGTACGCCGCAAAGAGATGATCAGCGATTGCCAAGCCGTCGGCCTGAACAACGAGCAGACCGTGGCGAAGGTGTCTCAGATGCGTGAGGCTTGGGACCAAGGCACAGAAGTCAAGCGGCAGGCGTACACCGAACTTGGTGCGCGTCTATTCATTGGTGCTGCCCTGACCGCCGCGAAGCACCAACCTGATGTCCTAGATGCAATCAGCGACCTTGGCGAGTTGGCCTCAGCGTCGGCAGAAGTTTGTGGGCTTTGGAATCCATTTGCAGAAGGCAGCGAACAGCCTGAAGCAACTGACCCGGATCTTGAGGAGATCAAGCCGGACGATCAAGGCTGACGCCGGGTTTGAGTTGGGTCAAGCGTGACTGGACACGCGAACGTGCGTTGCTTGCCCACTTCTTTCCCGGCGTCGGTGAGCCGATAGAACTAACATTGCCTGAGTGGAACGGACTGCTTGGGCAAGTCGAAGAGTTCATCAAGTTGAGGTGATATGTGGCTGAACTTCCTGCTGGCTCCCTGACTGTTGCAGTCGAAGCGAATATTGGCCCGCTTGAGAAAGGGCTAAACCAAGCAAAGCAAAAGGTTGCGCAAGCCGATCAGCAGATTGGTCAGGCAGCCCAACAAGCCAAGGGTGGATTCTTCGAGGCCACTGGTGCGGTGCAAGGATTCCAAAGCCAACTGTCAGCAGCCCTTGGCGTGGTTGCTGGCTTTGCTGCTATTGGTGCGATTGTTGGCGGCCTTGCTCAAGGATTCAACGAAGCAAGTGAAGCCGTTGAAGGTGCAAGCGATGGCATTGATGCACTGGACAAAGGCACAGAAGCCGTGATTGCCAAGGTGCCGGTGTTCAATCAGTTTGCCGCTGCCGGTCGCCAACTTGCGGTTGCTCTTGGCTTGGCTGCTGACGAGGCCAAAGAACTAGCAGAAGCAACCGAAAGAACAAACAGAGAGCAGGCAGGTTTCAAGGCCAGCGCACAAGCACGAGCGCAAATTGCAAAAGATGAGATTGATATTCTCAGACTGCGTGGCAGGTTTCTTGAGGCAGACTTCAAAGCAGCCCAAGTAGCGTTTGACCAACAAATAGCACAAGCGCAAGCGTTGAGGGAAGAGGCAGCAAAGAACCGAGACAGCAACAGTCAAGTGGTCAAAGTTCTACAAGCCCAAGCAGACGAGTTAGAACGCCAAGCAAAGATACAACGTAGCCTTGCGGAAAGCAAAGCAAGGATAGAGAACGAAAAGAGAGTCACCGATCAGATCGAAGAGCAAAATACCCTGATGGACGAAGCCCAACAGAAGAACCGGGCGCGCAATGAGGCAATCGCTGAGGTACTGCAAACTGGTGAGAAGGAACTTGAGATTGCACGCTTGCGGTTGGAGTTGGCACAGACATCAGACGAGGTGGCAAAGAACGAGTTGCAGACTGAGATTGACCGCTTGCAAGTCGTGTCTCAATACGAGTCGGAACTTGAAGCCATCAATGCTCTGTTTGACGAGCGAAAGAAGAAACTTGAAGAGGTCGATGGTGCTGGTCAACTGCTTGCTGAGAACGAAGCAAAGAGGCAGCAAGCGCAAAACAACCTGTTCTTGCGGCTGCGGTCTGAGCAATTGAAGAAGCAGTTGGAGGATTCAAATCGACTGGCAAAGGCACAGCAAGACCAGATCAAGAAGCAGCAAGAAGAAGAGCGCAAGGCCGACGAGCAAAGACGCAAAGCGTTCAGCGTCAAGTCAATTGGCGAGACTGCGATTGGTGCGTTCAAGTTTGCATTGGCAGCCAGCCCAAGCGTGAAGACTCAAGAAAGCAGAGCAGACCAAGAAGCACCAAAGCAAACGCAGGTGCTTGAGGCCATCGAGACCGTTCTGAATCAAATCAAACAGCAGCAGACAGGTGGAGCATTGACATGACCGTGACATCAACAGAACTCGGTGACACTGGCGGCTTGCTGTTTGATGCAGCAGGGCCAACCACAACGACGCAACGCCGATTCGTTGTCAAGGCTGATTCCGCTGATGACCATCTAACAACCGACTTGCAGGCGATCCAAGCAACCGGCGTTGGCATCGGGTCGTTTCATCCCGACTACCCAACGTTGGTCTGCGTCAAGATCCAAGGCAAGCGTGATCCTGACAACACGCTCGTTTGGCGTGTGACTGCTGACTACAGTACTGACTCTCTAGTTGGCCCTGATATCGGTGATGAAGGATTCAAACAGACTTGGAACCTCGCAGTGCAAGCCAAGTTCAAAGACGCATACCGTCGCCCACCAAGTCCAGATGAAACAGCACCGGCAAACTTCAGCAATCCAGTCGAAGGTACTCCGCTTGGTGCAGATATCGGAGGCATTGCGATTGATGCCGGAGGTGATCCGCAAAGCATACTTGACACCGAACCACGACTGGTCGTTGACATAGAGACCGAAATCAACACCAGAGCAGCAGTAGGTTTCTTGGGTAGTCTGATGAGGTATGCAGGCAAGAGAAACTCAAACACGTTCCTTGGTGCTAAGCCGGGCCAATTGTTGTATTTAGGTGCAAACAGTCGTTTCCTTGGCAACACCCAAGTGAACTCTCGTTATGCCATTCAGCATGTTATTGCGTACGATTCTTACTTTCACCGCATACAAGTTGCAGACCGTGACACCACACGCCAAGGACAATACGTTGTGCGGCTTGGTTCAGCGTTAGACGGTGATGGAGGAGAGAACTACCCCGGTCGCGCTTTCCGTGTTGGCTGGCGACAACCGTTTCCTGAACTGTTTGACTTTCGCAGTCTAGGTATCCGACTGTGAGCCAGATACCACCGATCACAACAGGTCTTGGCAACTTTACGCCTGAAGTGTGGTCGAGAATGTCAAACTCGATCTACCAGAGCGAACAGTTCTTTGGTGATGTCGGGCCGCAGCGTCAAGTTCCAAACCCAAACCCGATCACCTTCCCAGCGTTGCTAACGGGATACTTCTTGATTCAAGACACCAGCAACCCAAGTCAACAACCCACCAACCCAAGGCGGCTGTTCTACTACACATGGGAAGAAGTCGGCATCAACGCAACGCCAACAGGTTTGACCGCTTCGACATTTAACGGTGCAAGAGAAAGCGGCAACTCGCCATCTGATCCGACGTTCATTCCCGGCATCAATGGGGCTGAGTACGGGCAGCCAACGTCACGCAACAGCGCGCTGCTTGGCATAAACTTAGAACGGTACCCTGAGAACGTCGCTGTTATGCCCTCGATCCATCGCGCAAGTACGGTCAGTTCCGGTCCTGTCGTTGACACCCAACACAATGATGCACGCGGGCCACTGGTCATGCTGACGCTTCTGCGTTGCACGGTTGATACAAATGCCAAGGGCAATCCTGATCCTGACGACCAGTACCGCACGATTGCCATGTTCTACTCTGCGGTCAACGTTGATGGGCCTTGTGACGCATGAACCTCAAGGTTCGTTGTTGCTGTGAGGCTCCAAACGTACAGGTTCAGTTTATCGAAGTTGAGCCAGTTATACCGTTGCCTAATGACGCGCAACTTGTTGGCGACGTGACTTGGTGGCTTGATCTTGGCGAGGTGGTCGAACTCAACCCAAGCACAGAGATATACGAAGGTGGGCAAGCGTCAACCTTTGGCGTGCCGATTGTATACGGCTCAGACTTTGTGTTCGTTCCAAGCAAGGCCGATCCGCAAGTGTGGTGGGACGATGGCGACATCACTGGTCAGACGAACTTGGCACAAATCTTTTCGTTGAGGCATCGAGGATGGAAGAAGAAGGAACCGCCACGGCAAGTATCGTTTGAGCAACTTGCAGACATAGGCGGAACGCGAATCGTATGGCAAAAGCCTGCTGGCGTATCCGATGACCAGATTGACCAACTAGAAGAAGACGGCATCTTCTTTGCTGCTGCACAGTTGTTTGATCAGAATCCAGCCCTTGTGACTTCGAGAACGTCAACTGATTACGGCGGCGACACTATTGGCTACACCGTGGGCTACAACCCAAGAAAAGAATGCGTCAAGCCAGAGCAAGGCCGGTACTACGGCACAGCAAGTCACCCAAAGTTGCTGTTTGACTTTACCGCGCAGTTCCCTGATTCAATAACGCTTCAATTCAAGTTCCCGGCGTTGGATCGATTTGATAACGATGTGACCTTGTCTCGTACGTTCAACAAGTTTGTGCTTGGTGCTGAGACTGTGCCAACCACATCACCGATTGACATTCAACTGCGGCCCGCTCCATTTCCTTCCGTCCCTGTTGACCTTGTTGTTGGCTTTGATGACCAAGATCCTGAGAACGCAAGCAGCATCAAGTTCGGGTATCGCAGCGGTTCAGACAACTACTTGCAGTACGAGTACAGCGCATTGACTGACGCAATCGTACAACTTCCTTCAATCCCGTTCTTCTGGATATCGCACGGCAGTTCGCCCGTGTTTGGCGGTGTCAAAGTTGGTGAAGGATCAGAGAACATGCCAGCCGTTGTTGATGGCTTTGCGAACTTCCAAAAGCCAACTGTTGGCGATGTACTCCAAGACATCACCTACCACCCATTANGTGTAGAGGAATCAGACTACAGCACAAGACCTATTCCAGCGATTATTCCGAGTCAAGGAACGATTCCGTCTCAACAACCAAAACGCTTGTTTGCCAGCAGTGTTGCGTTCCCATTCGAAAATGTAGGCGGGTTCCCCATTTCCTATACATGCGGTTCATACAAAGGCGCAGTTGCAATCCAAAGCAACTACACAACATGTCTGCAGACTGGCATTCCGAGCGGGCCGTTCTCAACAGAACGCGGACCACTGTTGCCGGAAACACCGTACGAGTTCTTTCTGACCACTCAGTATGCAACCAACAACGATGGCGCAAGAGATCCGGTATCAGTTCCAACAATGTTGCTCCCGGCTTTTGCGTGGGACGAAGAGGTAAACTTACGACTCGAAGAAATGACCAACCCGATACTGGGAGTCAATCACCCTTTGACTGGCCCTGCATATACCGCAATCATCACTCCTTTCTCTGGTGCTTTTCCTCCAGCGCCAACAGGCTCAACCATTTTCAATACACCACAAGTGACTTTGGTATGACCTGCAAGCACCTAATTGAATATCGCGGCCACCGCATGTGCGGACTCAACCGGCACGAGCGACCGACCGAAGAAGATTGTGCAGCCTGCCATAAAGCAGGCCGTGATTCCATTGATGGATTCGGCGACCAAGTTGCCCGATATATCAACAAGACACCGCTGCGGCGATTGAAGCCGAAGGGCTGTGGATGCAAGCGAAGACAAGAACGGCTCAACGAATTGATGCCAGCAAAGGATTCTGACTGATGGCAACTCTGATCTGGACCGGTGGCGAGTCAGCCACAACCAAGACGTTCATGACCGCTGCGAACTGGGGTGGTACTGCACCGACGAATGATGACACCTTGATCATCAATTCGACAAGCGACACCATCGGCGGTGCGGCAACTGGTCTAACCGGCATCACGTTCAGAGTGGGCAGCGGGTTCACCGGGACGATTGGCAGCAGCACGACATACCTTGACCTTGACGGGCCTCTTTGCGAGTTTGCTTCAGGTGGAACGGCGGCATACCTCACCGGCACTTGGACAAACTTCCGCATAACTGGTGGGTCTGCTTCGTCTGTGTTCTTGAACCTCAAAGGCAACGCATCAACCGCGATTACCACTTTGCTCGCCAGCCAACTGAGTGGCACAGTCAGCGTCGGATCTTCTGCCGCAGTCACCACGGTGCAGATGAATGGGTTGAGCGTGGGCAAAATTGATCTTGCCAGCAGCATCACCGGACTCGCAAACCTCACAGTGACCGAAGGCACGGTTGCTTGTGCGTCAACGATCAGCGGTACGGCCTCGGTGATTGGCGGCACGCTGCAAACCTCTGGAACGTCTGCGTACCCGACCATTGAGATTGACACCGATGGATCGTGCGACTACCGCAGCAGCGGCACGATCACCACGCTCAACATCTTTGACGGTGTGTTCTCCAGCCGCGACAACGAGACGGCTGGCTTTACTATCACAACCGCAAACAACTACAGCGGTGGACGGTTGCTGCTTGACTCAGCCTTAAACAACGCCACGGTGACCAACCCGATCAGCATGCTTGGCGGTGACGCCTCGTTCGCCGTTGGCAGCACGATCAGTCTTGGCTGAACAGTTCCAACTGATCACCGGGCTTCTGCCCGACGAAGTGCCAGTGCAACGCCACGAGCAACTCGCCGTGGGCCATCTGCTGCACTGAATGCTCAAGCAGGGCCATTGCCAGCAAGACCACGCCTTCGGGTTCCCGTCCTGACCCGTGGCTGCAAACCTGCCACAGAGCGTCTGACAGGGCTTCTTGCATCCCGGCGACCGCCTGCCCATTATCCTGCTGCTTGGCTCTCAGAACGCACTCAGCGGCGAAGATGCGGGCATCCCGTGTCAGCCGCTCGTATGCCGTCCAAGTCTCAACATTCTCAAATCCCATGAATTTCGCCATACAGGCATCATCGGAAAAAAGTCTGAAAAATGTTGGATAATGTCTGATCACCGGCTTGCATTGTGCCGATGAGAGTGTCACAATCTGTCATCGGGCGATTCTGCCCTGAAAGGAACTGACATGAAACTTTTTTACAAGAGCATCCGAGGTGGTCAAAAGTGGTGGCAAACACCTAACCGCGAAGTGCTGCTGCGTGATGGCAAATATTGGTGGCGAAAGAGCATTGAGACCCGTGGCGTGCGTGTCGCTGATGACGTTTGCCACGGCCCTTTTGACACCGAGCAAGAAGCGGTCAACGACGCACGAGGCGGCACGCCTCAAGAGTTGGCGAACTCATACATGATTGGATAACGCACAGCCCCCGGTCGCTCGCCCTGCGGGGTGGGCATCCGGCGACTCTGCCGAACTGAAAGGAACTGACATGATCACCACACTGATTGCAACCGTAGCCCTGAGCATCGACATGACACCGCTTGAGCGTGCCATTTGGAAGGTCGAAACCAACTGCCGCACTGGCGAAATCTGGGGCGACAACCATACCAGCGCGGGCGGGTTTCAAATTGGAAAGCCGTACTTCACAGATAGCAAAATCAAGGGCAAGTGGCCCGATGCCGTCTTCGATCTGGACACCAGCGTGCTTTGCTTCCGGGCGTACATGGCCCGCTACGCCAAGCCGCACCGCATCTCCGAAGGCATGACCAAAGCCGAAGCGATGGCACGTTTGCACAACGGTGGCCCTGCTGCCCTGCGTGCCACGGGCAAGAAGAAAGAGAACCTTGACCGCTACTGGTCAAAGGTGCAAAAAGCATTGAAGGAGTTGACCCGATGAATGCACCTCACCGTATTGTGATTGAGAAGTCGGCTGACGAATGGATCGTTCGTGACCGGCTCAATGGTGACGACATCCGTATCGGCAGCGCGCCGAACATCCGAACCGCGTCTGATCTGGCGGCAGACTTCGTGACCGCCTACGAAAATCAAGAGAGGAAGCCAGATGAACAATCTACCTCTGACCATCCAGATCAATGACGAGCGAGCCATTCGCATTGTGATTGACGAAGCCGAACGCCGTGGGATCAACTACCGTGGCGGGCGACAGATTGCTGCTGCAATCATCAAAGAGTGGGCCGCACTTCAAGGCGGCTCAAAGTCCGAATTCAACATTGTCACAAAGGAGGCGTAAGCCATGACATCTGAGAGGAAGGCCAACGTGTGGACGGCCCTGAAGACCGCACAACAATCATTGGAAGCCGTGGGCAAAGGCTCGCAGAACCAGTACCACGGCTACAACTACACCAGTGCAGAAGACATGCTGAAGGCTTGCCGCAAGGCGTTGCACGATGCAGGGCTTGTGGCCTACCGCCGGTCGTGGTCAATCGAGCAGACCGACTTAGGTTGCATGGTCAACAATCACTTCTGCGTTGCTTTGGCGACGGATGACCAAGCCGAAGAAGACTGCCTTTGTGCAGAGGTCACATACCCTGCAATCCCCGGCAACGGTCGCCCGCTTGACAAGGCGGTGAGTGCCGCGCTTACCACAGCGTTCTCGTACTGGCTGCGTGACATCTTGATGCTGCCACGGGTTGACGGTCTGGAAGTGGACACCCGCGACGATTCAACGTACAAGCATGATGAGCAGGAAGCCGTTGGCCTTGCGGTTGAGATTGAGGATCGGGCGACCGATGAACAGATGCAGAAGTTGCTTGACGCTTTGCCCAAGTACAAGGCAAGCAAGTTGGAAGAAGTCCCCGTGGTCACACTCAAGGCGTGGCTCAAAAGAGTGAAGGAAACAGCATGAAGCAATACAACAAAGTTGGAAATGGTGCGTTGCACAACAACGGTGAAGTCAAAGGCAATCAGCCGCCGTATGGTGGGCCGATTGAGATTGACGGACGGAAGTTGAGAATGTCAGCATGGGTGAAAGAGAAAGATGGAAAGCGGTACTTCAGCATTGAAGTGACTGAGGTAGTCGAGTTGGACGATGAGCCGAAGGCCGCGTTCGGCAACACTCGCCCAGCGATCAACGATGCTGATATCCCGTTCTAATGAGAACAGCCAGAGGCCACCGCACCGGGCGGTGGTCTTAAACCCAAACGAAACCAGAGAGGAACTGACATGAACTTTTGGACAACAGAAACTTGTGATCCCAAAGACGATCACCACGAAGATGAACAAATCACGCCAGCGGGCGAGGTCGTGCTTCGCCGAAAAGAGTGCTTGCATGACTGGCAAGAGATAAATGACAGCACTTGCTTGTGCCGACTCTGCGGCGAAGCAAAACGGTGGGACAACATGCCCGCCAGCAACGACACTGTGATGATGAAGGCGTATGGCATCACCTTCATGGTGCCAATGGACTGCTTGCCGGAATCATTCCAGAGAACAATTCAAATTCGACGAAACAAAAAGGAAGGGAACTGAACCATGACTACCATTCACATTGAAGCCGTTGACCTGCTGGCGATTGCAGGCAAGTGCAAAGAAATCAAAGAGACTGCCGCAGAACTCAAAGCGACAGGGCATGACCAAGACTTGCTGCAAATCGAGCAGCACCTTGAGGCCATCATTGACACCGTGATTGAAGCAGCCAAGACCGAGTTTGGAAAGGTGGAAGCATGACACCAGCACGCATGGACCATCTGCGAGAAGTCACCAAGCGCATCCTTGTCACAAGCCAATGCCTCAACGAACTGAGCCAGAACCTGATGGCTGAGCATCCGACCGATCAGGAACTGAACACGCTTGACCAGCACATCATTCGTCTGCAAGGTCAGATGATCGAACTGGATGATGCAGCGCAGAGCCTGCAAGGGGATCTGGTATGAACTTCGCATTCGTCAAGTGGTATCCCGGCGCGTTCATGGCTGGTACGGCTCATCTATCCAACGAGGAGGTGGGTGCGTATATCCGCCTTCTCTGTTGGCAGGCACAGTCCGGCGAACTGCCCAACGACTTCGACCGCCTGAGTCGTCTGGCGGACGGGATGAGCGTTGACACATGGAAAGCCATACGCGACAAGTTCCAAGTCGATGAGGAATCTGACGGCCTCTACAACGAGCGGATGCGGGCTGAAATGGACGCCGCAGCCGACCGAGTTGCCAAGGGCCGCAAGGCAGCGCAAACCCGGTGGGGTAAAGGAGATAATGCTAGCGCATATGCGGAAGCATTGCCAACCCATATGCCAAAGAAAGAAAGAGAGAGAGAAAGACAGAAAGAGCCTCAGCAACCACTGACTGAATCTATTACCGATTCAGAGTCAAGGCTGCAGGCTGCTGGCCTCGATCCTGAATCTTCCCCATACAAGGTCGAGGTTGCCCGCTGGGGCGTTGCAAACGGTTTGACACCCACCACGTCCATGATTCTTCCAAGGCTCGTAGAGGGCATTCACGGCCCCGCAAAAGGAAAGGTCTGGTTGCAAGACTTAGACTCACGGATTGCGACAGCCAAGAACCCCAAGGCGTATCTTCGCGGTGCGATCAAGCAGGAGTTTGGCAGACAATGAGCCACTACATCATCGACCACCCAAGCGGGAAAGTGGCCTATGGCTTCTGCTTTGAATTCCAGCAATACTTTCTGGAACTCAAACACGGCACTGACGAGGCCGAGGAGTTCAATAATCGCAGCAAGATCCTTGAACTGATTGACGTACTTGAAATCGAAATACCTGACCAGCATCTGACGAAGTTGGTCTTTGACTTACCGTTCTGATTGGAGGGAACCCATGACCATAGGAAGAGGAAAGGGCAAGCAGCCCAAAGCCAACGACGAGTGCAGCAACGAAGCCTTCGCACTCAAATCAAACACAGTCGCCGCCAAGGTGCTGGCGTACATCACAAAAGCCAGATTGGTCACATGCGACCGGGCGGAACTTGATCTTGAGATGTCGCATCAGTCATGCTCAGCCACGTTCAACTATCTGGTCAAGAAGGGCTTGATCGAGAAGTCAGGCAAAGTCGGTGTCACCCGCTACGGACGCAAGGCCAACTTGTACCGCCCGGTTTACCGAGAAACGTTGTTCGAACTATGAGAAAGCCCAAGTCACCGCTTCGACGCAAGTTGCTTGAGATGGACGCTTTGTACAACCACTACTGCCCACGCAGGCCAATTGAACGCATGNAGGGAATGGCTCTCGTGCCACCATCCCGATTTCATGGCTTCAAGTGGCTCAAGCCTTACAAGTTCTTCGGATCATCCTGCGACTACTTCGGACTGACTCAAACGTGCAAGTATGTGGGCTTTTGTCGTGAAGATGGAGCCTTTGTGTATCGGATGTACAAGAAGCACTTTGGTGTTGACGGTCGCCTAGAACTTTTGCAAATTGCTTGCAACCGGGTTTCAGACTTGTACAATAAGTGACCACCCTCCTGCCGTCGTTGATCTGGCGACCAGCGGCGGCTTTCCTTTCTGTAGCGGCGTGTGGATGGACTACTCGCCAGCCTCATTCGTTCGCAAGTGCGGGTGAGGTTCTAGCCTTCGGGCGACATATGCCTTGGCAGAATCGGGCAACCGATACCCTCCAAATACACCCCATGACAGGCGAGGATGCTGTCAAGGCTTTTGCCTCAAATAAGGCCCGCAACTTTGCGGTGAGGCGACAATTCAGTTCCCTTGCTCCTTGCCTCCCGATCAAGTGAGCCAGCAAGCCCGTAGTTGTCTCTTCTGCGGGTTTGTCTGTTTATTGGTTCGGACAGTTTGCCCGCGCGCGCGTGCGCGTATAACAGAACGAGAGTGGGACTGCCGATATACAAATGTGGACACGGCACGCATCGCAGCCATCTCATGCAGCCACTCGCCCTTCACGAGTCCTGTGGCTCACGCAAGGCTGATGGAGTTGCTTGATGACGTCGGCCCAAGCCTCACGCACTTTGTCCATTGCGGCGACCTGCTCGAAGCAGCAGCAGCCAGCGTCCACGCAGGCGAGCATGACCACACGCTTGCTGACGAGTTCGAGCATGCAAGCAACTTCCTGCGGTCGATCCGCGAAGCCTTGCCGAAGGGCTGCCGCCTGATCTGGATGAACGGCAACCACGATGACAACATCTTCAAGCGTGACCCGCGCCGGATCCCCAAGGCTCTGCGGGACATGATCGAAATAGGCCGCGACTCTCGGTGGCCTGAGTTCTCAAAGTGGGCGCAATATCCGTATGCAAAGAACCAGCGTGGGCAGGTACAGATTGGGCAAGTGGTGTTCTTTCATGGCTTCGATGCCGGGCAGACTTCGGATGAGTTGGAAGCCCTTCAGTTCAACAACATCACTGGCGGCCATTCTCATCGCCTCTTCGTGCGTGGTCANACCCACCGACCCGTACCGCCCACACAGTGCTACCGAACCCGCAAAGTACCTTTGCCATACTGGTATGCGAACGTGGGTACTCTCGGTCCGCTCACGCCGGAATGGGCCAGCCGTTTGGATACCTCTGCTTGGGGTGCTGCGTGCCTCATCGCGGAAACGAAGACGGATCGACCGAACCGGCTCTGTGCAAAGAATTGGAACGCGGAACTTGTCCGCCTTCAGGAGATATAANCCGTGGCTACCNNTNCNAGCGNNAAGTTGCAGATGACCATTNTGAAGTGNTGCCGATANATGGGNGTNGAGTGGGACATGTCNCTGCACGAAGTTCTNGGTGCNGTNGAGCAAGCCAAANTGACTNTGTGGAANGANTGGGANAACCTGAACCCACCNGACCTTGATTCGNTGATCGAGTTCGATGCAGACGAGGATGATGAAGATGATGATTGAAAGCCTACTTGCGTTGCTTGTAGCCCAAAGCGGGCCGCCTGCTGATCCGAATGCAGTCGCCATGTGGATTGATGACCTTGGACGATTGACGCCCTTTGGTCGTACGTTCGACGTCTACATTCAGACCGGCTTTGATCCTGAGTTCTCGTACCCCAACGGCGATCCACGCCGCCCGTACATGATCGGCAGCACCCGTGGCAATGAGTCACCATCGCGGTCGTTTGGGTGGGCTATTGAAGGTCAGATATTCAAGAACCACAACGATGCAACGTACCCGTGGTTGGACAATTGCCAAGATTGCATTGAGTATTACGAGAACTACACCACGTTCGACGATTGGGTGCTTCCCGATGGAACGGTGATTCCTTGCAGCGAACCCGGCACATATTGGGACTGCATCCAAGCCAACCCATACCAACGCACGCGATACCTTGGTGCAAAGTTCACGCCAGTCAATTGGCAATTTGAGCCCGGCGGCACTTCTGGCTGCTGCCCAAGACAAGTTGATTTGGTTGGGCTTGAATATGCATGGTGCGATTCGTGGATTCTGCACGGGCCGCTAGGCAAGAAGTACGGCAAAAGCAATCCGCAATACAAGTACCCACTTGTACAGCAGCAACACAAGGATTTGATGGACACGCCGGTGCTGAAGTATTGGTTGCCTCAGCCAGTCGGATATAAGCCCGCCCAAAGATGCTGTGGNAACCCATCACAGATTGACTTCGGCGACCTGATCCGGTGGAACGCTGATGTNGATTGGGAAAGNGACAAGTGGCCCGGCTCGTTTCATATCGCGCGGTTCACTGGTCCCGACTACTTCTCGTCTGGTGGCGTTGTTCGCTTTGCTTGCGGCAACGGTCATCCTTGCGAACCGTCGCCGTATTCGGTGAACTACTACCCCGACAACTCTTGCCCATCCGACCTGAACGAAGATGGCACGGTTGGATTCCAAGACTTGCTGCAGGTGCTTGGTGACGTTGCCGCGTTCAAGTACCACCCGCAAACCAACAACGGCTTCAACGCTATCATCAAGGTGCTGTCAGAATGGGGAGCATGTCCATGAGTCGAGTGAGCCGCATATGCCTTGGCTGCCGCAAGCACCTACCGCTTGCCGCCTTCCTTCGAGAACGCAACGCCAAAGACGGGTGCGGCCCGTTCTGCCTTGGGTGCATCCGCAAGAGCGACAACAACTGGCAGCCCAAGCCAGATCCGGTGGCGATGAGCAAAAAGCATTGGACTGAGATACAACGCACGCCATGACCAACTCAAGACAAAAGGGCAAGCGTGGTGAACTCGAAGCAGCGAAGGCTTGGGAGGATGCGACCGGGCTGAGCGTCAGACGCACGGCACAAGTAGATGGCAAGTTGTCCTCTGACCTAACTGGCGTTGAGGGTTTGCACCTTGAGGTCAAGCGGCGCGCTCGTATTGCCTCGCTCGACTTTCTGCTTCAGGCTGAGACAGATGCAGCCGATGAACAACAAAGCCACGGCGGTGTGCCGGTGGTACTCATGCGTCAAGACAACGACCGCAACTGGGCCGTTATGGTTCGCTTGGATCGTCTATCTGATCTGGTATCCGTACTTGCAGGGCAAGCATGCAATCAGAATTCCTCCCCGAACTTATAACACCCGCCAGCATCATCTTCGGTGTTGTCTTTGGTGCAGGCCGCGTCAAGGCTGCGATTGACGAACTGCGGCGTGCCGTGGATCGACTCGAAGCGGCGGTGCAACTCATCGAGACACGAACCCACGAAGTAGAGCAGCGCGTTGCCCGGTTGGAGGGCAAGACAGAGGTATGAAGTACCTGTTGCCCATCTTGGTGCTTGGCTGCCAGTCCACTCAGGAGGGTGGGCTGTCGCTCCCTTTTGCCAAAGCAATAGCGGAGTCACCAAGCACCGAGGTGGCTCATGCTTTGGACCCGCTCAAGTTCAGCGGCACGATTCTGATACTGACGGGCGGCGGTCTGCTGTTCGTGACCAGAGGCAACCGGGGTTGGATACCTGTAGCCTTGGGCATAGCACTCACAGTGATAATGGCGGTTCTGGCGAAGGTGCTGGAGTCGCAGATATTCGTATTCACACTCATAGCCGGACTCTGCGTGACAGCGGGAGTAGCGGCCCTCAACTTCAAGGAGATTCAAACATGGATCAAGTTATTTCCTTCCTCGCCCTCGCTTCGGGGTACGTTATCGCCTTCGCCGTCGGAGCATGGATCGGGCGACCGCTCCTCGAACTCTTGAGCAACCGCATCTTGCGGAAGTGACATGCCTGACTGGACGCCATCATTCTTGCCCGCTGACAACCTTGCCGGGTGGTACAAAGCCGACGCCATCACCGGACTCTCTGACGGTGACGCGGTTGCCTCTTGGGTTGACTCATCTGGACGAGGCAACACGCTGACGCAAAGTACCAGCGGAGCAAAGCCGTCATATGAAACCAACGAAGTCAACTCTTTGCCGATTGTCCGCTTCGACAAGGACGCATCGCCCGGTGACAACTTGTTCAATGCCGACCTTGGTGGCGACTTTGAACCCGGAACAGGTGACTTTTACATTGCGATGGTTGCAAAGTTCCCATCGTCCGGCACGCAGTTCATCATGTCAAAGGCGAACGGGCTTGCAGGCTTAAACGTGTTTATTTCAGGCAGCAATCTGACGTTTAGACCGCAGACGGTTGGCGGGACAACTGAAACCATTGTCCAAAATTCTGTTGTTGATTCGTCATTCCACACCATCGTATGCCGCAGAGTCTCTAGCACTTTGGGTTCTGAGTATGACGGTTCGGCCTTCTCCACTGATGACGGTAGCAAAGTCAATGATGGGGATATGAACAACGACAACAACTTCAACGTTGCTTCAAGTTCTACAGGTGGAATTGATGCTGACATGGATCTAGCCGAAGTGATTATTGCGGTTGGCACTTTGAGTGATGTGAACTTGCAGAGAATCACAGGCTACTTGGCACACAAATACGCAATCACTGGCAACTTGCCGAGTGATCATCCATACAAATCTGCAAGCCCAAAGATAACTCCGTTCAGGGCTTTCTCATCTGGTCTAGTTGATGGAGGCTTGATAGCGACATGAGCAACTTCGGCGATATTCAACAGGGCGATTCAGTCAACGCCTTCTTCTCAACGTCTAGCCAAGCCGGTGCTGCTGCAACCATCACCAGCGGATCGGTTGTGATCTACAAGGATGGCACAACGTCAAACTCCACATCGGGTGCAACGCTCACCGTTGATGTGAACTCGTTGACCGGCTTCCACCGGGTGACGATCACGACCAGCAGTGATGCCTCGTTCTACTCGGTTGGCTCGACGTTCTCGGTGGTGGTGGCTGGCACGGTTGACTCGCAATCAGTCAGGGCTGTTGTTGGCACGTTCTCGGTGCAAGCCCGTACAGGTGCAGGCGGCAGAGTGACCAGCCAGAACCTTGGGCTGATCGAGCAAGCCGAAGCAACGACTGTGGCGATTGGGCCGCTGCTTGATCCGACGAGCGGCGAGCCTGTGACCTCATTGACGCCCGGCGACATCACTGCACGGCTGATCAAGGACACCACAAGCAGCACGCTGACTTTGACGGCGAGCGGAGGCAACAACGACTTCACCCACATTGCCAACGGCATCTGGGCGCTCGAACTCACCAGTGCCAACACAAACCATATGGGTCAGTTCAGCATCAGCCTTGTTGATGCGAACGTCTTTGTGCCGGTCTTGGCTTCGGGCGTTGCGATGCGAACCCAAGCGTACGAGTCATTGGTGCTTGACGATGACACGCTGAACGTGGATGTCACGCAGGTTGGCAACTCGAACGTCACATCATCGAGTGGCGTGCTTGAAGTCAACACCACGCAGATCAACGGTGACGCCTCTGCGGCGGCGGCCCTTGACGCTGCGATTGACAACAGCAACAACGTCGTGGCTGTGAACGTGAAGCGCATTGACAACAGCACCACCAGTGCAAGCAACTTGTCAGACTACACCGATGGCACTAGCAACCAGCCAGTTGATGCGGTGAAGATCAGCGGTGACAGTGCTGCGGCTGACCGGCTTGAAGCCATGATGGACTCTTGCCCAATCTTCACAGTGGACAACACAGCCTTCACTCCAACCACTACGGCGTTCGAGACCAACGCAAGCGAAGCCACGGCGGATCACTTCAACGACCGCATCTGCTTGTTCGTGACGGGCAACCTTGCTGGACAGCAGAAGGCTGTGACTGACTACGTTCTCAGCAGCGGTCGTGGCAAGTTCACGGTCAACGCTCTCACCGAGGCTCCAGCGAACGGTGACACGTTCATTCTTGTCTGATGGTTCTACCCGTACTTGACAACCGGAACAGCAACGCTGCGAGTGCAACCACGCCCAAGGTCACTATTTGGGAAGGCTCAACAAGCACAAGTTATACAACGGCTTCAAATTGGTCGAACGGCGTACCTGCTGATGGTGACCGTGTGTTCTTTCCGGGCATTGACAAGGACGTTGCCGACTCGTTCCAAAACTCAGTTGTGCTGAAAGAGTTCAGAGTCAACAAAGGCTTTGGTGGTCGGCTTGGCACTGGCGGTCTGGTCATCAACTCTGAAGTCTTTGTCTTTGCCTCATCCGAGACAGTCGTTGACATGATCCCCAAAGGACAAGACCTGCACATCCTTGCAATGCCGCGATCTTGCACCTTTGGCAACGGCACGTTTATCAAACGCCTGTTCTTGCATACGACCAATGGAGTGCTTGTATTCTCAGGTGCAGCACAAACAAGAGACACGCACCAAGCACGCGGATCTTCAGTGATCAAGATGACCGATGCCCAAGTTGGTATTGCTGAAGGCGGTGCGACTGTTGCACCGTCGGTGAGAGTAGGCGCGGGCAGCAGACTTGTGGCGGCTTGCGATCTAGCAGAGGCCAACGTGTCTGGCAACCTTGAGCATTTGAAAGGCACGATCACCACCGCCAATATCAACAAGACTGGCGAAATCCTAAGCAGCGGGCCGACGATCACAACCTTGACGCTGAATGGTGGGACGTTGACGCTTGAAGATGAACCAAGTGACAGCACGCTTGGCACAAATCTGGGCACGTTCAGCACCTTGACGTTGACCAATGCAACGGCCAACGGTGGCCGGATCAGCGGCGTTGATAGCAACCGACGAATCACCAACACAAACCCAATGGCCGTGCAAGGACAGATCCAAGTGCAGTTGGTCAGCGGTCAAACAATCACGCTTGCATGACCTGCCCGAAGTGCGAGCAAAGAGCCAAGGACGAACGGCAAGCCCTGAGCCAGTGCGAGAAGCAGCAGCAGCAGGCCGCCAAGGTCAATCAACGCATGGCGATTGCTGTGGCTGTGCTGTCAACCCTGATCGGCAAAGAAGCCTTCGACCGATTAACGCAGGTCACCGAGGTTGTGAACACGCTGCAAGTTGGCGAGGCTGACACGGATGATGACGAGTTGATCTATCCGACGATTGCTGCCAGTACTCCGCAAGCACCCAAGCCAAGGCTCAGTACAAGCATGCCTGACTTGGGCTTCACGGTGTCACGGTCTGTGCTGACTGATATACCCGGCAGCATCTTGCCACCGTTCGAGCCAGAGATTAGCCCGCCACTGTTGTCGGCTGGCTTTCTGCCCGATCCACCAGATAGGTTTGTGCCGTTTGCTGGGCCGATGCTGTTGTTCGGTTTGGCTATGGTGAGACCGAGGAGAAGGAAGTAATGACAGATATACACGAATCGTTGAAGCCATTAGCCGTCAGCATTGACAGTTTGACACCTGACCCGTCCAACGCCCGCAAGCACGACAAGCGAAACATTGAAGCCATCAAAGCCAGCCTTGCCCGGTTCGGTCAGACCAAGCCCATCGTGCTGCACGCCAACGGGTCAACGATCATTGCAGGCAACGGCACTTGGTACGCGGCGAAGGAACTGGGGTGGACGCACATCGCAGCAGCCAAGACCAGCCTTGACACAGCGGAGGCCGTGGCGTACGGCATCGCAGACAACAAGACGGCTGAGTTGGCTGAGTGGGAAGATGACACGCTTCGGGATTTGATGGACGCTCT
>FUFK010064667.1_pt1 | contig 18301 bp, 14 predicted proteins | sample 1021851 | NCBI WGS metagenome assembly FUFK01 (sample SAMEA51879418, study PRJEB19060) | metagenome
CAATCCAACTGACCTGTTATTATCCAATAATACCGCGAGCCCAGACCTACCATTACTGCCACAATTAACCGGGCCGGGTGAAATTACTTCTTGGTCGATAAATGAGACACTGCCACTTGGTCTAAACTTTGGTAACAATAATGGTACCATTTGGGGAATTCCAACTGAATTACAGTTGACGCCTAAGCCATTCAACATAACTGCGACAAATTCTGGTGGCTCAATTTTCGCAATAATCAACATCACAATCCTTGAAGTTGCTCCGACTTTGGAGTATGACTCAGATGATTACAACTTTACCCGAAACGTCACGATTACTGATATTATCCCGACATATACTCCAATTAACCTAATTGATACATGGGAAATTAGTCCTGATGTGCCGCTTGGTTTGACCTTTGAAAATGGCACAATTAGCGGAACGCCGACAGTCAACATGACAAGAACAGAATTCACCGTATGGGCTAACAATTCTGGCGGTAGTGCTTCGACTAAATTCAACATTACAATCGTTGAGCCAACCGGATCTTTCGCTTACGTTCCTGCTTACTACAACTTTACCCGCGGCCTGGGAATCTCATCAATATCGCCGAATTACAACGGTGGCGCGATCGAGAACTGGAGTATCTATCCAGACCTACCGACTGGTCTTCTATTCGAGAACGGAACGATTAGTGGAACACCAACGGTTAACTCGACTGAAGTCAATTACACCGTCTTTGCTAACAATAGCGGTGGTTCAGTAACCGCAATCATTAGTATTACAATCAATGAACCGATATCTTCGATAGTTTATGTTCCAGATGAGCGCAATGAGACGAGAACAACCAGTATTTCTCCTTGGTTCCCACAAGTTTCTGGAGGAATGGTTGAAACATGGGAAATTTACCCTGACTTGCCACTTGGATTGACCTTTGCTGATGGCGTGATTTCTGGTACTGCAACGGTCAACTCAACTAGAACCAACTATACTGTCTGGGCTAATAACAGTGGCGGTTCTGCATCAACCAACATTTACCTCACCGTGGTTGAGCCAGTGGTTGAACTAACTTATCTCGACTATGAGCTAATTCTAGTTCGCAACGTCACGATGACACCATTAATGCCGCAGTTAAGCGGGGGCGTAGCCGAAACTTGGGAAATTTACCCAGACTTGCCAGATGGTATCGACTTCACCGACGGTATTATTTCAGGCACCCCAATAGTCAACTCAACTAGAACCATGTACACTGTTTGGGCAAACAACACCGGTGGTTCAACCAATGTCAGCCTAAACATGACCATCCTTGAGCCAAGTGCTAATATCGTCTATGACCCAACTAACCTAGTGTTGACTAGAGGTGAAGCGATGGATCCTGCAATACCGGATGTTGACGGTGGCGCAATTGAGAATTGGAGTATCTATCCAGACCTACCAGACGGGCTAGTCTTCGATAATGGCACCATTTCTGGTACACCGACAGTTAATATGACGATTGCGAATTACCTAATCTATGGTAACAACAGTGGTGGCTCATCAGTTGTCGGATTGAGTATTACTATCCTAGAGCCTGCACCAACGATCACTTACCAGACCGATTATCTGGTGTTGACCAGAGGTGAAGCAATGCCTTCAGCGCTACAGGCAATCTTCGGCGGTGGTGCAGTTGCTTCATTCACTGTGACTCCAGAATTACCGGATGGCCTAAACTTCACCAATGGTACAATATTCGGCACACCGACCGTTAATTCCACCCTCGTCCAGTATAATATTACTGCACTCAACAATGGCGGTAGTGATTACTTCCTGCTCAACATTACTATTCTTGAGCCGGTAGCAATTTTGAGCGCAGAGTCAACATACTTCGAGTTAATCCGCAGTGAGGATTACATGAATTTGACCCTGAATAATACCGGTGGTATGGCGGCAACTTGGGAAGTTGAACCGTTCCTACCAAGCGGCCTAATATTTGACAACGGCACGATTACTGGAATTCCAACGGTCAATTCGTCACTTGCGTCATACACTATTTGGGCNAANAATACNGGNGGCTCNGANAGNNTNATNATCAANATCAAGATTCTAGAACCAGCCGCAAACATCTCCTACCGGCAAACACAATTCACAATGATAAATGGCCAGGATTTACTATTTGTTGCCCCCGATATTCTNGGTGGTAACCCAGAAACTTGGGAATTTGAACCAGAATTGCCGTTAGGCATTACATTTAGTAATGGTNTAATCACCGGTACTCCAACAGAAAATCTAACCACAACGACATACACAATTTGGGCCAACAATAGCGGAGGTTCCTCCTTCGCAACCGTGACTCTAACAGTGGATCAACCACTNTTCGTTGTACGTTATCCGGTAACTATTTTGGTGCTTGACATCAGTGAAGATATGCCGGTGCTTGAACCGATATACTACTTTGATGAAACAAACAATCCAACATGGTCGGTTACCCCTGATTTACCAGACGGTTTGGTATTTGACAATGGTAATATTTCGGGAATTCCAACAACTTCCCAGCCTCTAACTATTTACAATGTATCAGTCACTGGAGATTTGGTACCATACAACTTCGTCGTAATGATTGAGGTTAGAGATGTTTATGTTGAGCCGCTAATTGACGATCAACGTAATGAAACGCAATTAAANGCAGAGCCACCAGTGACAGAATTCCCAGAACCAGAGGAAGAGAATATNGCTTTCTGGTTATGTCCACTGNTTCTCATCATATTGCTCTGGTTAACTGCTATGCTNTACAATGCAAAAAANCGGAATGATGAGGTCGAGATTGCTGAAGGTCCGGAGAATGAAGCAAAGTGATGAGAGGAACATTTGACCGAAAATGATACACCCTACATATTGATGCGGTAGATAGGAGGAGAGGGACTTATGTCATTGCTTGAAGACTTGAAAAATAACCGAGATAAGCAGATTATGGCTATCAGCATCGTGTTTTTCATTCTCGCTTTTCCAATTTACTTCGGCCTTGCTGCAGCAGGTGCAGATGACTTTGCCGGAGATAACGAGGTAAAAGAATATCAAGTAACTGGTGAAGTTACGACCATTCAATTGGCAGCTGGTGATGAGTTTATCCCCAATGGCGATCCGCTAATCATCGACGATTTACACACCGACGCAATCGACGGTGCTGATGAAATGAATATCGTTGGAGTGCGACTTATAATGAGTTATACTGAGGCGGAAGAAGGTGGAAATGGNCCTCAATGTCAAGGCGGTGGTAACGCAGATGATACAATCACTGGATCTACCATGCACGGTGAATATAATGAAACCGCTAGTGGTAGTAATAACGGCGACTCCGGATCACATACTGTTGAATCCTACTGGATTGATGAATCACTCATTAACTCTACGGTAAATATGTCAAAATCACAAATAATCGACGAAGTCGATGCCGGAGATCTTGGATTAGGATCCTATATGTTTGAAATTAGCGTTGATGCAAGTGCCGGAGGAAGTGTGATACCAGGTTGTCAGAAAACTGATAACGGAGAGGACGTGACATACGAGCTCGAATTGATTATCTTTGAGTATGATATCGTATTAGCTCCCGAGGTAGAAGAACCTGAAGAACCTGAAGAGCCTGAAGAATAGTTACAGGAGTTAGAATCTTGGTAGTGTTATAATGGCAAAAGCCTACACTAAAATCGACACTACTGCATATCAAGCACCTTACGAAGTATTTTCAAAACGTAATGGGCAAATTTTCAAACTACTTATTTTTGGGCTTTTTTGGTCTGGACTCTGCTTTGGTTTATTCAATGTTCAATGGTTTGCCGGTGAAGCGTTCACTGCATATGAGGAAATGACTACTGAAGAGTTTTATTATGAGGGTACTCANGAAGAATGCCAAGCATCNGGCCTNGGAACNTTGGCTGGCTGTGAAATTAGAAATTTCAATGGCGGAATATGGTGGTCTTTGTTAGCAGCGCTATTGTTTTCAATTGCGTTTGCACCACTCGCCGCTGCATTTACGATAATGGCTTACCGTAACAAGGATGTAACCGATGCTTGGATAGGGCAAGTTTATNGATTGTTATNNGCAATCCCTACTGCAATAATTTGGGCTNTTCTATGGCTGATTTGCCTACCGTTTACTTGGGGATTGCTACCTTGGGGAGACTGGAGTTTTAATTGGTGGAAAATCTTCCCGTTCGGTTTTGGTATAATTTGGATGGCTGGTATTCCGTTGATGACTGTTGTAACCCGATTTTTCAAGAAATTAGCTAACCCTGAATATAATCATGATTTGATTTCGGCTGATAAAGATAGAACAATGGGCATGCTTTCTGGAAGTAATACAGAAGACTATCAAAAGATTAAACGCAATAAAGCAAGATTAAAATTTCTTAGGGCGGAAGTAGCAAGAGGCGGTTTAGATGAAGCCCAACAAAAAGAATTAGCAGGAAGAGAAAAATTTGCCGCAGATAGTAAAGGAAAAGGCGGAGCAATATTTGTCGCAATTTTGGCTGTAATCATGATGATTCCCGGAATAGTATTGCTAATAATTGGTGGCGTAATGGCAGAGGAATTCATCGAAGATGTGCCGGGAAGTTCTAGTTATACTCTAGAGATCATTGATGAAGACGGCTTAGGTGACCAAGGATTCATTATTTTCATTCCAGGAACGCCTGGTGATTTCAACGGCAATGGAATGCATGATTATTGTGAAAATGTAATCGTGAATGCAACTCATTCGGGAGCTTGGATGAGTGACCCGTGGACAGGATGGTCTTCATATAACGAGCCGAATGAAACAAGGCAAGTATTCGAACTTGAAATTTCTCACAAGAGTAGTGGTTGCGATGCACAACACTGGCCAAAAGAAAAATGGATAAATGATGGTACTTTCCAATTGGTAAAACTTGGACGTGCTTGTTATGGTTGTATGGCAGGGAATACAACAATTACTGCAGAATATGCCAACGAACCACAAACACCTGTTGGCTACGACAACCTTCCAAGTATGTGGATCCAGGATGGTGAAAAAATCAATGAATCTACTGTTTTGACAATTATTGGAGCGGTTAGCGCAGGAATTGGTGTGGTAACGCTAATTATATTATTAATAGCAAAAATTTCTAAATCAAAAGCAGCAGCGCAAGTGGCTCATAATGCGAAACAAGCGCCAATTGAGATTTTTAAATCTAATCTAGGTCAACCGGTGCGCTTCAGAATCAATGACCCTCCAAAGGGTAGGGATGCATGGGTAGGCATCTATCCTGCAAGTAATGGTGATCAAGACCATGGAGGCCGCTGGCGTTGGCTGAGAGATATTGATGTTAACANCGCNACNTTACCGGGACAATCTNCAGGNAAGTGGAGCATNCGCGTCTTCAAAGATGGCGGATACAAACTCNAGCATCGCNTNGANTTCGAGATTTCTACTAGTCCCCCTCAACAANCCTCTANACCAACCTCATCCAATGACATAGTCGAAGGAAAGGTAGCCTTCAAGAGCGTTCATGGCAAGTACCTGAGCGCACAACCTGACGGGCGTGCCGAATGGAACCGAGATAGAGCAGATGCTTGGGAATATTTCCATCTTGAGAAGCGGAAAGGCGGTAAAATCGCTCTCAGAGGTGCGCACGGTATGTATGTGTCGGCACAACCTGATGGTAGCGTGCAAATCAATCGCAGAGCTGCACCACCAGGTGGCTGGGAAGAGTTTACAGTCGAACATCAATTCATCCAACCAGTAGGAAGGGGCGGCTATACTGCCGTCCGTTTGAAGTCCGTTCATGGCAAGTACCTGAGCGCGCAGTCCGACGGACGTGTTGAGTGGAATCGCAACCATGCGCCAGATGGTGGCTGGGAAGACATCGACATGGAGTACGTAGGAAATGCAACAATCACAACCTCCAAATCCACATACACGATTGATGAGGGCATTGATTTCTCTTTCACTACACCCAAGTTACCCGATGACGCTTGGATAGGAATCGTACCAGTTGCGATACCTCATGGTGATGAAGCAGTTAACGATATCCACGATATCAGTTATGCGCATCTTGGAGGCAGGACCAAAGGGGACATCACCCTGCCCAACCCTGGATTGGGAACTTGGACTCTAAGACTTCATAATACAGACAACAATGGTCGAGAGCTTACACACGTCGTCTTTGAGGTTGTTTCATCTCTGGGCAGTTCAGAAAGTTTGCAGAATGGTCGCACCTGTGAAATCAGTATCTTAGAAGCGAAAGTCTGGTAAACCAATACGTTTCAATGTGAACAATAGGCCAAGTGGTAACGAAGCTTGGTTTGGTTTGTATCCTGTGCAAGCGACTGACCACGAGCATGGAGAACAACACCAAAACTGGATGTATTTCCGAGATGTAGGTCAAAATGAAATCTCTCTTCCAACNAAANCAGCAGGTAGGTGGAGCATCAGAGTCTTTTCAGATGGTGGGTTTAACATGATTAAACGATTGGACTTTGATATTATCAAGGTTGATGAAAAATCAACTCAGTCAGCCAAAAAGATACAGTCAGCGCTGAAACAGTCTAAAGAAGAAAAGAAAACCAATTTCTGGGATTCAGTCAGTTGATTAAGCCAACAATTTACTAATATCAATTATCGGTGAAACCTTTTGCTCAATTAGTGTTAGCAAACGAGTTAATTCATGCTCATCATTTGCTTCAACTCGCATGACAAGAATTGGTTCAGTATTGGATTTTCTTGCGTANATACCANCCNGTNTGNTCACCATCNGANNTTGTNGAANCNNACTCTAACACCGTCAATAGTTGATGCTTCATAATCGGTNAATGCTTGCCNNATAGCCTCGACAGTNTCGANCTTTTTCTCTTCAGGGCAGGGNACTTTTACCTCACCGGTGGTTGGTAGATTCGGTGCTAAACGGTCCAATTCATTACTGAATGATAGGCCATTAGTTCGAGACCANAANTCAAGAATTCTNGCNGCNTTGTAAAGTGANCAATCAAAACCGTACCATCCACGGTCAGCCATGAAGATATGACCGCTCATTTCAGCTGCCATCAAAGCATCCGGATTAGCGGCTAAAACTCGCTTCATGAACGAATGCCCAGTCTTGGCCATCATTGGTCTGCCACCAGCAGCAACGATTGCTTTCTCAACATTCATTGAACATTTGACGTCATAGATCAGGAGATCTTTACCCTCTTCTGAGCCAACTACATCATTAGCCAACAGAGCGATTAATCGGTCTGGGTATACGAAGTCGCCATTTTCATCCACTGCTCCAAGTCTGTCCCCATCGCCGTCAGCGCCAAGGCCAAACTCACAACCATTGTCAACAACCGCTTTGGCTAAATCAACCATGTTCTTTGGTCTTGTAGGGTCTGCGCCATGATTAGGTTCTGTAGCATCCCAGTCACAATACAAGTCAATATGTTCACAACCAAGCATATCGAGTAATTTGCTCATTGCTGGACCTGGAACAGCATTACCACAGTCGACTGCAACTTTGACTGGACGGGCCAATGGACCGGTCGATTCAATGATTGCTTGCAGATAGGTATCGATGTGAGGATTATCAACAACTTCTCCTTGACCTTCAATGAATTCACCATTAACGAATACTTGCTTTAATTCTTGAATTTCCTCACCAGCCAATGGTAAAGTGCCACGGCACATCTTGAAACCATTGTGAGTTGGCATAGGTAAATGACTTGCAGTGACCATTACACCACCGTCAACCGGTAAAGTCCAGCAGGCGTGATAGACACATCCGGTGGATACAATTCCCAAATCAAGAACTTTGACTCCAGACTCGGTTAAGCCACGTATTAATTCATTGGCAAGGGCAGGAGATGAATCACGAATATCTCTACCGACAGCAAAGCTCGAACATCCTAGGTACATAGCCATTGCACGACCTAACCTGTAGGCGAATTCAGGTGTTAGTTCACCCGTACCATCACCATTAGCCAAGCCGCGAATATCGTAGGCTTTGAAGCAATGAACTGGCCATTCGGTCATACTACTGCCAGCAGGTTTGCCATTTCAATGATGAGGTTAGGAATCTATTGGCGAGTGATAGCAAGGATGGCTAAAATCCCGGTAATTACCAGTAGTAATTCGATTAACACATCAAAATGCCAGCCAGCAAATACTGATATCGCAGCAATTGGTATTCCAACTTTGAGCAATTTTGGCCATGTTAGNANGCCNTTTGGNGNCTCGTCAANNTATGGCGANCCNGGCATACAATCACTCATCTNNTNCCTTGAACNACAATTTCNACNAGNGCNCCNGCAGGTANNGCAGCNGCNGCAAAAGCNGCTCNTGCAGGCTTAACTGANAGTTCACTAACCCATGCGCCNTAGACTTCATTCATGGCGGCGAAATCATTGATATCATCCAACAAAATTTGCGCAAAGCAGAGGTTTTCGCGGGTCAATCCGGCGTTATTTAGTAAGGTGTCAATTTTATCCAGTGCGCCTTGAGTTTGGCCTTTTATTCCCTCGAAGTCGACGGCAATTTGGCCTGATAACCAAAACACGTTGCCAGATTGTACCCCGGCTGAATAAGGGCCGTACTTGGCTGCTCCTGGTAATTCGATTGCTTGTTTGTCCATGTATTACCCTCGAGTAGGCGGGATTTCAACTTGACGAGTCTCCGATGCATTGAGTAACATGAGTACGTTAGCACTGGTATGCGGACATGCTGGGTTCTCGATCATCCCGCGCATGTTCGCCTACTTGCTCCATTACTACGTTGTTCCAACAATAATGATGTAATAATTGCCACTAAACGGAAAGAGGTTGAAGATCTGATTGAACAAGGTGATGGCCATATTCCACGTCGCCAAATTCACTGGGTAGAGCGTCCTGTGGGCGAGAAAAAGCGCCGAAAAGCGATTGCACGTTGGCGATCAAGTCATACCTTCTTGGCTGGGTGTTGCTCTAATGGTCAGCCAATTTCTAGAATTGTTGCAGTTGGGGCAGCGCTTGAATTACTGGCTTGGCGTTCACCAATTTTAAAGAAGACTTTGCGCAGTATTTCTCATCGCTACTACATTTCTGATACCGAGGTAAATCACATCGCTCACAAACTTGCCTTGAAATCGGCAACCCACGTTATTATTCCAACTCATTGGGATGAATCAATCGATGGAAATTTTTTACATAATGCAAAAGCGAAAGGAATCCACATACATCGTCTTGATGGCCTGCATGGGCACGTGCATTTGCAACCCGGGATTCAGGCAAATACGGTNAGTAATCCGCCAAGAGTATTGGTGAGATTGCTCAAGGGCGATGGTACTCATGATGGTAATGAAGTATTGACCATTCCAAGCGAAACCTTTGATGGATTGGAGATAACTTATGCAAATGAGGGGCAGTATGACGGTGATGCTTGGTTACTTGATCGTGAGGTAGCCAAGCATGATGGCGTAATTACTCAATCAGTTACTTTGGCTAGTGAGGCGGTATTACTTGGTACTCCAACACTGTTGGTCAGCAAGGCAGAGCGCGGTTTTCTTGGTCGGTTACAAGATGATGGGTATGCATTATTCCACTGGAAGAAGGTATGTAGAGGCGAGGAATGGAAGAATACGTTAGCACAATTTTTAGCAGGTATCCACCTAACCGATGCCGTTGTAACAGAGGCTTGGCCAAATGCGCGCAACCAATTAGCAGAATTTTTGTCAATGAAACTCATCGATTAAACCAATTTTTGATAATCTGCATGTGGTCTCCAGCTAGTGGAACATTACCCTCAAGCACGTGTTGCAGTGGCCAAAACCGAGCATCAGCGGCATCATCACCAGCCATTGGCTCACCCACATCAGCGGTTACTGAATAGACAACACTTACTATGTGCTTGCGAGGATCCCGTTGGGGATCGCCCATAACCATCAATAATTCAGGATTAGAACCAATCAGTCCGGTTTCTTCCTCAAGTTCGCGTAACACTGCTATGAGCGGGTCTTCATCACGTTCCACAAAACCTCCCGGTAGTGCCCAGTAACCTACCATTGGTGGAAACTTGCGCTGAATTAAGAGAATCTCTTCACCTCTTTGTACGGCAGCATCTACTGCAAGTGCCGGGTTTAGCCAGCCGTTACATTCATCACAGGTAACCATTCTATTCACCATATCTTCGCTTTCGGTCTTGGAATGTCTTTACCGCTTTTAGCAAATCTTTTTTCTGAAACGAAGGCCAATAAACGTCGGTAAAATACAACTCAGAATAGGCCATTTGCCACAGGAGGAAATTTGAAATGCGTTCTTCACCACTAGTTCTAATAACTAAATCAGGGTCAGGCATTTCGCCGGTGTAGAGTCTGCTAGATACTGCTTTTTCATCTATTGATGCAAGCGGCAGGTCACCAGCAGCATGCTCTTCTGCAATAGATTGAATTGCGTTTAGCATTTCTTCTCGACTTCCGTATGCNAGACAAACAGTAAAGACATATTTATTGTAGTCNGCAGTTTTATNCTCGGCGTAATCAATCGCCTCATTAACGTCTTTGGGCAATAATTCTCTACGTCCGATAATTTGTACTTTGACTTCATTGGCATGAATTCGCTCGTCTTCAGCAATATCTCGCAGCCCCTCGATATACAACTTGAATAGAACATCTAACTCTGCTTTTGGGCGAGTTAGATTCTCAGTTGATAGAGCATAAACAGTGAACCACGGGATTTCCAGTTCCAAAACCCAGTCAAGCACGGTTTCGAGTTTTTGTTTGCCGATGCGATGGCCTAGTCCGGTCGCCAGCTTACTCTTCCAAGCAAATCGCCTATTGCCATCCATAATTATGGCTAGATGAGTAACTTTGACAGGATGTTCGGTAACCTCTCTGAGGAGTTTTGACTCGACCGCCTGGCCGAGTACGTCGCCCATTCGCTCAGAGATTCCCATGTCTGCCCCGAATACGGGAAGTCGGTTTAGTGTATGATTCCATCCCTTGGATTTTAATTCAAACAACCTCGATCTCTGCAAGCATTGCACTGTGATATTTGCAATAATATTCGAATGTACCAGCAGTGGTAAATTGATATGACCAAGTGCCACCGTTTACTGCTATTTTGTCAGAATCGAAATTACTATCATTAGTAACAGTGTGAGCCATATTAGCCTCTTGGTTTGTCCAAATCACAGTATCTAAGACGTTGATAGTTAAAGTTGACAATTCATATTCCATATTTGCAATATTAATGTGATGAGTGATTCCAACATAGACACAGTTACCGTTCTGACATTCATATCCATCACCGCATACTTGGTAACAACCGCCACAATTATTTTCATCAGAATTACAATCTACGCATTCACCACCGCAATACGTTTGATTTTCTGGACATACACACTCGCCATTATCATTAACATATTGTCCATCCGGACAGCTGATGGGCGTTCCTTCACATTGCCCATTGTGATACATGTCACTGGTTGTTGAGGGGTCGCCATCGTCACATGCGGTACCATCAGCAGGAGGTTGACAGTTTCCATCTCCGTCNCATGTCCATCCAGGTTCACATTCAGTATTGGCACAGGGATCCTCTTGTTGGCAACTTGCTGAACATCCATCGCCGCCTTCAGAGTTACCATCGTCGCATTCTTCATTTTGGTCGATCATGCCATCACCGCAGTACGATTGCTGTTCTTGTTGGCAACTTGCTGAACATCCGTCGCCGCCTTCAGCGTTACCATCATCGCATTCTTCATTTTGGTCGATCATGCCATCACCGCATATCGAATTCTGCTGATCGAACGTATTTTCCATTGATGATATGGACGCAATTGCAGTTCCATTAATCAACTGCACGGGTTCTGATAAAGCATATACTCTGTAGTGTTCATCTAGCGATCTGGAGGTCCACTCAAAGTTATGATGGTCTGGAGCAAACCACGCATATCCCGNCATCAAAGCGTCAGTGTTCCCGGCATTTATNTNGTCCAAGGAATAGGTGGTATGTGCGGAGCCATTGACATGACTGCCAGTCCAAGCAAAGGAATCTACCCCGTTATTATCNGTAGAACCTTGACCGCCGTTATCGGTATGGCCGATATTTTCNTTCCAAGGGCCTGNTTGATAGAAATGTTCACCATTATCGAATACCCGTTCAGCAGCCCCGTTGAATATTGGTACACTCGAGTCATTTAGGTATCCAGTATTATCTTGAACAGTGGCTTCTGGTGTTGCGACAATAGCAGACCAACCGATTTCTCCAAGTAAGGAACCGCTGTTATAATACGAGTTTAATACAAAACGATTCCATCGTTCAGCATGGTTCCAGNCCGCATCATAGATTCCAGTGTCATCGGTTAAATTTGTTTTACATGAGGTNAATAANACGATTCTNAANGTTAGATTTTCCATTATGNCTTCACTTTGGTTGAAACGTTCGACAAAATCTTGNGAGGAAACTTCTGACTCAGGCGCATCNCTACAAGGCCNNGGCTCCGGTGNNTCATCATCNGGGTTAGNACAGTAATATTCACCAGCCCGATNGGCTATTGCCGTCCACTTGCCGCCACGNCGTTCACAATCNTCTTGATCGATCTGTTGATTTTCCCGCACTTCAGCAAAATCACAATACGATTGGCCACCCCGATCGGCAGCAGAGGTCCAATTTCCACCGCGCCGTTCACAATCTTCTTGAGAATAATTATCAGAATTATTGTCGCTGTTTAATCTACAGATTTCTGCACCGTAGCAATTTGGATCGTTACAATCAAATAAACCATCTCGGTCATTATCTGCTTGATCAGAACATTCACCAGGCTCATCACCTTCAAACAAAATTTCNGTATTTTCTTGATTGGAGTTNGTTTCTGANACCTCATCACCAGTNTCATCGTTAATACATCCAGCTAGTGGTACTAGAAATATTAGGAAAACTAGCAATAAAGCTTTCTTTTCAGTCTTCATGTGAGTGTCTGTGAGTATCTTGATATTTGAGTTGTCGGTATTTCAATAACAATAATTTGATAATTTGGTTTGGCTAATTTCGTGCGAATTATTAGTTTAGTGCCGTCTTTAACTCAAACCCTGTTTGATTTGGGCCTGACTTACGAGGAGGTGGTTGGACGGACGCCTTGGTGTATTCATCCCAAAGAAAAAGTTGAGCACGTGATGGTAATCGGCGGCACAAAAACACCGAATCTAAACAAAATACGTAGCTTAGAGCCAGACTTAATAGTCATGGATAGGGAGGAAAATCCCCTAGAAATTTATCAAACGCTAGCAAATGAAGGTTACAGAATTTATGTTAGTGAAGTCGAATCACCTAAAGATGTACCCAAAATGCTGCGCGAGTTAGGCACAGCCTGTGGTCGTCAATCTGCAGGCGAGCAATTGGCATTACTTTGCGAGGATTCTCTAAATCANATNTCNACAATCGGTNATGGCTTAAGAACCGTGCCACTAATTTGGTATGAACCCTTGATGGCAGTCGGCCCAAACAGGTATGCAGGCGCCATACTTTCTTTAGTTGGGTTCAATGTAATTAACACCCATCCAAACGGTAATGGATACCCTGAAGTCTCAGTTGGGGATTTCATAGANCANAACGNTGAATTGATTTTGCTAACCAGTGAGCCACACGAATTCACNNTAGACGAAGGAAGGGGCATTGTTGCTAATATTGNAAANGCAGGTGGCAAGGCNCCNCTGNTTNAATTAGTTGACGGTGAGGACTTAACCTGGTTCGGCTCAAGAACGGCACCAGCAATTGCTCGCTTGGTTGAATTTCACAATCAAATCAATATCACAAATTAGCATCAATATGATGAGTAAGTAGGTTTTCAGCCTAACCATGGACGAGCAGGTTTTGGTCGCTGAAATCGTTGACGAGTGGCCAGGCAACAAATCTAGCGCAACCCGTTCCCTCAATGCTGCATTAGGTGCAACTATTGCTGTAGTCCTCGTGTTTCTGTTAATGAGCAGAGTTATAGGCGCTCCTTTTGAGCACCGAGCCATCGAGGAATCACTCGAAGGTTATACTCCAATTGCCGAGAGGCATCTGAAGAATTATTACACTGATGACCAGAATTCCTACGTCTTGAAAAACGGTTCTTTGACTGGCCCAGATGGCGCAAGTTTATGGCTTGGTACCCATAATTTCGTTGAATTTGAACTACCGATAGAAGAAGGTGGTGCGGCGCCGAATGGCAAGGTTAGCCTTGCCGTATGGGTGCCAATTATGGAGGACAACATGACCGTTCCAGTAATTGCTGAATTTGGCCCTTACTTCGATGAAGCCTCAGTTGAGACCGGCGGTATTGAAGAGCCAGGCACTTGGTTGGGAACCATGATTATTGAACAAATAGTGCCTCATGGCTTTGCCTTTGCCCAAGTTTCAGTAATGGGTACTGGAAGGTCAAACCACTGTATGGATTTAATGGGGACGGCAGAGCAANTGGGTGTTGATGCAGCAGTAACTTGGCTCGGCACGCAAAATTGGAGCAATGGCAATGTCGGCATGATTGGTAAGTCATATGATGGCTCAACCCCCTGGCAAGCCGCTATGTTCGGTAACGAGCATTTAACGACAATTGTGCCAATTTCTGGTTTGATTGGCGTAATGGAATTGATGTGGCGTAACGGAAGTAGCGAGGCTAGAGCGCCGATTATGCACAATGGCGTCTACGGTTCATATGGTATAGATGGCGATTTGGAAGATTCCGGCAACATGTGTCCAGATTACATCGCAGGTCCAGCTACAGGTGGCGCAGCATGGGCGTGGGGTGGCGAAGCAGCAGGTAACTACTGGGGAGAGCGATATTTCCTTGACCGAGTGCTAGAAAATTACAATGGTAGCGTGTATTTAATTCAAGGAATGCACGATTGGAATGTAGATCCACACATGGCTGTACCGACCATAAATCGGTTGTATGACAATGATATCGAGGCCAAAGGATTGTTCGGTCAGTGGGACCACGATTATCCTGACAGACCCCAAATAATGCTTGATAGAAGTGGCGTAGGACGAGGTATAGAAGCGTTCCCAGAAATGGTTCGTATGGACTGGATGCAAGACCTACTAGAATGGTTCACCTACTATCTGCAGGAAGCGGGACCTAAGCCATGGCTTGGTGTAGAGATACAATCAAATCAAGGTCCTTGGAGGTTTGAAGATAGATATCCGATGACAGATACAACACAGTTGATTTGGGAACTAGGTAGTGTAGATCTCCCCTCAACTGGTGGTGGCAACACAATTCGCCCCGATGCATCCTCTGGCCCAGTCTATGAAACGCCTCCGTTGGAGGAAGACTTGTACTTTGGNGGCCTGCCGCGACTACATGTTAACGTCAACACTGCAACAGTTGGCGGCCAAATTTATGCTCTTCTCGAGGACTGTGACGGAGCAAATTGTATCCACATCGGCCATGCAATCATGGATTTAAGGTATCACGCAGGAGGCGATGATGAACAAACCTGGGCGCCGGTATTCGAGGAAATTACAGCGCTAATGGAATTCTTCCCGATGGATGTTGAAGTCTCTGCAGGGCATACAATTAAACTTACTTTGAGAAGTACTGGCGAGGATTACTTGCCCTCAGCAGCATCTACCTTAGTCACCGTAGTTGATGTTGGCTCGACGTTACAATTAGACACATTTGACCCAGACACTAGGGAATATTATGATACAGTAATGTGTACTGCCCAAATCTGCATGGATTATCTGTGAAGCCCCCTTTTACCAACAAATCAAATTCTTTGATTACTCGTTTAGGATAAGACTATATTTCTCCATTATTGATTTGGTATTAGGTGAGTAAATTGAAAACTAACTGGAATAAAATTTGGCGCTATGTGCACTTGACTTTCGGTCTGGTACTAGTGGCGTATCATGCTCGCATAGCATGGTANCACAACGGNTTTNTTGATTCNNTATGGTCTGCAAGTATCGATAANTTTGTTTCAACGACANTAATNTTTTTTGTAATGTGGACTGGTTTAGCAAAATGGCCAATATATCCCTGGTATAAAAAGCGGCAAAATAAGAAGAGAAAAAAGCAAAAAGCCGATCTAGCTGCAGCCCAGTCGTAATCTTGCTAAACGCTATTGTTAGCAACAATCCTCTTCTCTAAGAGGGGCAATGATGAACGATACTTTGTCAACATTTGCGGTGTTTTGCAACCTGCTATATTCCTCTCGGATATCATCGGCTTTGCCCTTGATGTGAATTACATCGACGCACAAGTGACATGAGTGGCCTAACCTACTGTTGTGGTGATATGCCGCTACTTCGATATTCCCAGTCCTGGAAACCATCAGTTTTTGTTCAGTTCCGTGCTCGTAGTGAACAATCAAATGCCCCTCAATTACTAGGTTTCCATCAATTTCCATCAATTCTCCTCGCAGCTTCATTTCTGAAAAAAACAATGCTGCATCTCTGAGGAATCTACTGCGATTTGCATAACCGGACTTTTCAATCAAACCTTCGAGTTCTCCAGCAAAGCGCTGGTCAGCACTAAATGAAATGATTTGGCTCATATATTTGGCCACCATTACCCTGTAATAATAAATCCTCGTATCCAATTTATTAACAAAAAGTTGCGAACTAGTTATTAATAAAATCATACAATCTATTAAATATCCGACGACATCCGTAATACCATGAACAAGAAGATATACAGAGTACTGTTTGTGACTTCGATGATGATTTTCACCAGCCTTGCGGGTTGCATTGAGTCCTCAGAATCGGATGAAGAAGACATTGTGATAGAGGCAGGAGAGGAATACTACGGTAAAATAATGACTTCAACCTACCACGTTGAGCAATTAGTCTCAGCGATTGTTGGAGATACTGCAACTGTTGAACTGATGAGCACAACTAATATCCCTGTGCACGATTACACTCCCTCACTCATTGACATTGAGAGATTGAAGAGTAGCAATGCTTTCTTTTATCACGGATTAGATTTAGAGCCTTGGGTTGATAGAGTCCTAGCTTCTGAAGGAGTACCTCCATCATACGAGACTCACACCATGCCGACCGGAGAAATTACTCTAGATTATCAAACAATGTTGGAAAACGACTTGTGTGAACAATTATCAACGGGCGATAAGGAGTCCAATGATTTACTCAGTTATGAGGACCAAGCAGGTCAGTTAGAAATTCATTTAGATAAAGGTGTACAGACGCTAACTCTACCACCAGCTGATACTAGCCACGACGGCCACGACCATGACGACCACAGTGATGGAGATAGCCACGACCATGACGATCACAGTGATGAGAATGGTCACGACGACCACGATGGTCATGATGATCACGGCGATCATGGCGACCACGACGCTCACGATGACCATGCACACCTAAAGCCAGAGAAGGTGATCACAGACCTAGCTAACTGCCCTGCCAATATAGTAATCTCAGTATTCCACCTTGAGGAGGGTGAGCATGTAGTCGAATTTGAGACAAATTGGTGGGCTAGAACCTCCTTTGATATGGCAGCTCTGCCAATGATGGGCGGTCATGCACACCATCATCATGCCCATGGCGAAGATGGACATGATGAAGACGGACATGACGAGGACGGACATGACGAGGACGGACATGATGAAGATGGACATGATGANGATGGACATGATGAAGANGGACATGANGANGACGGACATGANGANGACGGACATGATGAAGACGGACATGATGAAGACGGACATGCAGACAACAAGCCTTACTGTCACACGCCTGATCATGTAAACACCGATCACACAGATAGAACGTCGTGTGAGTCAGCAGGCAACATTTGGATGGCTGGTGAACCTAATGATGGTACTAGAGGCTATTTGACAATTCATGTCGAGAATGAAGGAGATTACGGATTTGCTGTACCTTCAGACATCTCAGTTTACATCCTAATGGGCGAAGGGCATGAGGGACATGACCACGGCGGCCACGATGACCACTCAAGCCATGATGACCACGGCGACCATGACGAAGAGACTCATGGCTTAGCAATCTTGTTTCCAGACGAAACCTCAATGGTTTTTGAAACAGATCACGATGATGCAATTTTCTCTGGATGGAATCTGACTGAAGTAGCATTGACAACAAATAGTATTCCATACACCGCTGAACATGGTGAATTTGGTGCCATGATCGTAGACATTAACGGTTCTACCGCTCCAGAATCGGATGATGACGACTACTGGTGGTGGGGAGTCCATGTTTGGAATGAATCTGAAGAATCCTGGGACTTTAGCAGCGTTGGGCTGTCTTCAATCATGCTAGAGGATTCTCCACACGTAGCATTAGCTGCGTCAAATGCAGATGCATCACTAATTCCTTCTCCAGAAGACGATCATGACGAGACTCACAGCGGGGATGAATCCA
>FUFK010041139.1_pt1 | contig 18300 bp, 17 predicted proteins | sample 1021851 | NCBI WGS metagenome assembly FUFK01 (sample SAMEA51879418, study PRJEB19060) | metagenome
AGTAGATGCACCAGATGATGTGATACTTTGTGTTTGATTTGATAATGTTCCCGCTGTAGAAGCAATCGTAAATCCATACGAGTTAACAGACGAAATAGATCGTGAGGGAGTAAAGAACAGTATTGTATGTTGTATTACTTCAGCCTGCCCAGAAGTAATGGACCCACTAGAAATATCAGAACTTGTCATAATCTTATAACTAAAGTCATGTCTAAATTCGTTAGCTGCATCTGTTACTCCTGTGCCAATTGATGTCCAACCTGAATTAGTATTTGAAGCTGGTTGACTACTATAGTGTGCAGTAATACGTCTTTCCCATAATATTGCAAGATCGCCAACAGAACCAGCAGATAAACTTGTAGTTAATGTCGCAGTATTGGTATCAAAACTTGGGGCCGGTGCAATATACTCATCGTAAGTACGTGTATTGAAAGAGAGAGTTAATGCATCAGTAAAAATTAAGGTACTGCCAACATACGCCTTGATAATTTGAGTGCTGCCATGATATAACTTATTAACTTCTGCAGTACCATGCAGTATCTTTGTTACTGCCGTGTAGGCAGATGTAGCAGCAGAAACTGCCCCATCTGATGCTGTAGAGTTAACACCTGTTAGTGTGGTGTTATTACCGCTAAGTAGAAGAGAACCGCGTGAGGCTGTAGCATTAACACCGACGAGAGTAGCAGAAGTAGGGAGAACAGCAAAGTAATTCTCGTCAACAAAACCGACTGCAGATACTGTTAGGGTATCGAAAAACCCTATTGCGCCGACTCTAGGTATAGCCATTTTAGTAAGTCTCTATTGCAGCATTCGTTATATAAAACTTTTGAATGTTAGTACTGTTTGCAAATTGGCAATTAATGCCAACAATAACACTTGTTATATTTTCTTGCCCACTTGTCGGCACGTTAGTCAAGTTAAGTGTGGCAGTGGTAGGAGACGCTGGATCGCTTGATGATATAGTATTATCACCCGATGTGTACACACGAAAATTATTACTTTGCGTAGTGTCTCTATGATGCGCTTTAATTTTAATTTTTTGTTGGCTACCGCTACCGCCATTTGCATAAGCAGCAGACACAGTAACTCTTAAATTATCACTTCCAGCGGTGTAGTTTGGAACAGCAAGTTCGAGAGGTATATATGCGTCATTGGATGAACCTCCTGTAGTTCCTGACGATTGCGCTACTAAAACATTTGTAGAACTAACAGTATCGTTGTACATAAGCGAAACATAGCCAGTTCCTGCAGTGTATGGATCAGTTATAAGTGAAAGAGGCGTTCCATCATAATCATTATGTTCCGCACTCCAAATTACATATGCAGGGGCTGCTGTTGCGCTTAATGTACCATCAGTGTTGTATGTTACGTTGTGTGTTGCGGTTCTAAAGTCAGCGCCGCTACATGTTAATTTAGCTAATGAATTATACGCTATGGGATGTGTACCCTCTCTACCAAGCGCCTCTGCAAACCAATCGTTGCTGTTGCTAATAGCTAATGTGTTTTCAAATAAACTTCCATTTTTTATTACTCCACCTCTAGTGGGTCCATATGTACTGCTAGCAGGAAGATTATCTAAAGGGGCTATTCCGAATTTTTTTAACCCTGATTCATATGTTATACTGCCGGTAATATTATTATAGTCTAAATTTGTCTCTACAGGAGATAAAATATTTTCTTTATTACTATCGGTACTGATACCAAAGTATACACTATTTTGTAAAAATGTAATTTTTTTACCGCGAACACTACTGGTGCCATTCTCATCAAGTTGTCTGTTAACTTCACCAGAAGTGGCATTATAATTCAGACTTGACCTATTATACATATTTCCAAATTTTAGGTCATTGTTAACATGATTTGTATTTATACGAGGCCACCCCGCAATTAAAATATTTTTATAAATGGTAGTGCGGGTGGCGGTGCGGTAAGGTGATGATCCCAGCGCCATATTCGCGGACGCGGAATCATCATTTCCTCCAATTAATGGAAAAGTAGTAGAGGAGCCAGTTACGTAATCTGCAGCATAATAATAATTTCCTCTACCTGTAGCCTGAACAAACATAGGAGTAACATGTGAATGAGCAGCATAAGTATTATAATCAAAATAGCAATAAAGATTATTATAGAAACCACTACCCGAACGAGGAGCATGGCAGGAAATTAATCTTTCTGCATCCCAAATAGTTTTATTACTGCTATAAGCCCAATAACCGTATTGATAATTACTGGTATTATAGTAATCCATTGGACTATAACCGTCTTGGGCAGTTGTGCTTGTCCAACCCGCGCTTACCGTTATTGCTTTACTAAAAACACCCCAGTATTTTCTGGTGGTACCTAAATCTAGAGGGTTAGCATACGTATCTTTTACCCTATAAACTTCAATGCCTGTATCCGTTGCAGCATCGTATCCTAGTTGAAGTTTTATAGCAGCTAAAACAAACGGCCCCCCTAAACAACACTGTAACTCTGTTGAACTGCCGTAATAAAAAGCAGCAAAAGGTAAAGGATGTGTCCAGTTAGGAAGAAAACTACTTATATCACTATTTTTAAACGCAAAAAGACTAGACTTAGAAGTAGATATTGAGAAATCATTGCTATTACCATTTACTGGTAAAAGTTTTGGTCTAGCGTCAGTTCCACTCGAACTGGTGTTAGTATAAACATTTCCGTAGCTTTCAAACAGTGTGGTAAAAGGAAGACCCTTTATCCGTAATTCATCTCCGTCTGAAATCGAGACGGTATTAATATTGTCACGGCTACTTGACGACGTAGCATAAAAATCGTGAAGAGAAAAAGGAGTGGCATAAGCACCGTTTCTAGTTGTGGTATTTGTCGTCCCATTACCTTGCGTGGTAGCCTCAAGAAAAGGGTCCATCCAAAAAATAGTCATTACGCACGGTCCTCTAGCCAATCCACGTAGGCGCGTTCACACTCATCAAGTACTGTGTGTAATGTTTGATATACAGCCAAGTTTTCATGTACTGTCAAATACTCTTCAAAATTTTCATCTCTACAAATAATCTGTACAACAGGTAAATCTGTGTGTGCAATTTCCCAGCCAGTTCCAAAATTAGGATAATTCATTTTAACTCCTACGCAGTTATAAAATAAATTGTATTACTATCAGGTGTAAGTGCATTGTAAGCTGACTGAGTTAATACTGAAATATGTTTGTTATCTACTGTGTCTGCATTACCACCGCCGCCACTACCATTACTTGCAGCAGTAATTCGGCCTTGAGCATCAACAGTGATGTCTGCACTGGTGTAGCTACCTGCTGTAACAGCGGTGTTAGCCAACTTGTCCGCATTAACAGCGTCATCAGCAATCATACCTGTGGCGACTGAACCTGTATCGCCTGTACCAACCAGCGTTCCTGATGCTGTGGGTAGTACAAGGTTGGCAGAACTTCCTTCAGAGTGTGGCGCACCCTTTAAGGTTTGTGCGTGGGCGTTGTTGCTTTCACAGTAAAACTTGATCTGACTAACAGCAGTACCGTCGTTCTTTAGGTCAATCAAACCACCAGAGATGTACACGTCTCCACCAGCATCTTCGTACACAGCCTTTCCTGCTGGCTGGGTGATAAAGATGTCTCGTGTGCCGGAAGTCCAATTTACTGCCGAATCAGAATTGCTGGACTGTAGTATGGTTGTACGAGCAAGCGTTGTACCAGATGCGGTGTATGTACCAATACCTATCTCAAAGTCCGTACCGTCCGTGCAGCAGTAATATGTCGTATTGCTGTTGCCTACAACAGAAAACGACTCGAACCCAGTTGCAGCACCCGCAAGTGTATACGTGCCTGTTCCGGTGGTCGTAGTCGTTTCTTTTACGCGGTCAGCAAGAACGAGGGCCATTGTACTAGCCCTTAGCTATTAGCAATACGAATAACTGCGTCAGCGCCGTTAGTGCCGGGACCCGGCATGGTAACAGTAAGATCACCAGCGGTAGCAGAAATAGTACTACCAAAGTTAAACACAGCTATAGCTTTGTTAGCTGGACTAGTAGAGGCATTGTATATGATGCAGCCATCAGCAGACGTAGTCACGTTTGAGAATACCTCATTGTCAATATCTACAAAAGCACGATCACCTGCATTAGTATCTGAAATATTACTAACTGTAATACCACCTAAGTTATTGCCACCAGCAGTGTAGTTACTACCAGATGCTTCATCGCTGTTACCAGTAACATCACTATAGTTAGTGGTTTGATCGTTGTACGTTCCTGACGGACTTGCTTTAATCAACGCCATCTTAATGGTATGTGATGTAAGATTATGTTCGCCTAGAAGCAGTTCGCGTAGGAAACTGTTACAAATTGAAGTTGTAATTGCCATTTTGTTTCTCCTATATCATGGCATCTAGATAGAGGGGCAACCCGAAAGCTGCCCCTATTTTAGTTATGCAAGTGCGTCACGATCTACTTCATCAGCAGCAGTGTCGCCCATATCGGTGCAATCCATAAGAACTGCCCAGATACGGAATTTGCCTGAAGAAACTGCACCACCTGAAAGGGAAGCAATTGTTACGTCAATGTTGTCGTCAGCAACAGCCATTACAGGCTGGTAAGCTGCAGGATTTTGAGCAACTACGCCAGCGGCAGAAGTGCCATCAAAACCGTCAACAAACACGTCAGCATCAACCATACCCAAGTCTACAGTAAATGTAGAACCATCGGTTTGCGTGTCAACTTCAATACCTGCATTGAGAACCATTGTCCCTTTTGGAACAGCGATTACAGGAACGACATCAGAAGCAGCAAGTGCTGATTCTTTGTCTGACAATGCGGTTGCCCAGTTCAAAGTAGTCTGAACCATGTACGGGTTGCGTCCGCGCTGGGAGTTGCCAGCAGCGGAACGTAGTGTGTTATCACCAAGTGCCATTGTTTAACCCTCCCTTATGCCAAGTGGTAGATGGCGTTAACAAGTGCTTCAGGACGAAGAATCTTGCGGCCATACAGATGCATACCACGGACAATGTCAGCGAAGCTGTCCGGGTCACGGTAGGTTTCAGTCTTATTAATCTGCTCTGCAGTAGCAACAGCAGAAGAATGTCCTGCAACAATCACACCGTAGTTAGTTGTGCTGTTTGCGCCAGCGAATGACGAACCAGTACCAACTGAAGGTAGGTTGTTAGACTGATACACTTGGAAGCCGTGGATTTGAGTAGAAATCTGACCATTTTGAAGACCAGAACCACCAAAGTCAGCGTTGAACAGACGAGAATCCTCATCCTTCAATACTTCCATGAACACTGGATCAAGCACAATCCAACGACCTTGCGAGTCCACATTTTGCTGGTCAAGAAGACGAGCCATACGTGCAATCAGAGTCAATGGGTGTGTGTCACCAGCAGCAGGAGTTGCGTCAGTTGCGCCACCAGTACGAGGCTGGATAGCAATAGCAGCACCTGATGATCCTACTGAACCTGCACCGTCAGAGAAGTCAGATGCGTCCAACTTCATTGATGCAAGCAGTTCGTCTGAACCAGCAGTAGATACAGCCTTTGAACCGTTTACGGTTGTGTTAGCTGTGTCGGCTGCACCATGAATTGCAGACTGTTTAAAGCCTGACATATAACCAAGAACGTCTTGGTCAAACTGGTCAGCCAAACGGTACGCAGCACGGTCACTTGCCAGAGATTGGAAGTTTACGTGGCTGTGTGCCTCTTCAATGTCATCAACCTTAAATGCAAAGTAGTTAGCTTTGTCAATTGTCAGGCTGAAATCTTCATCGTCAAGGTCTTGCGGCGTGATGGTTGTACCACGGGCGTAAGCCTTAACTGTAATTTCGGGTTCCTTGATAATCTTAACGGAATCACCCATAGCAGCAATTTCACCAAAGTAGTCAGAGTTGGTGATTGCTTCAGCAACAGCAGACTTGCGGAAAGCAAGTTGCACCTGTTTGCTGTAAATTACGGGAGAAAAATTACCGTTAGGAAGATTACCATAACCACTAGCAGTAGTGAATGCCATGATATTATCTCCTATTTAGCATTTTACAGATACAAACTCGCAAGACTAATCAGGAGGCTGATTCACATTGGGTGCGTATTCTATTCAGTTGGCCGACCGAATATTCAACGGGCCATGNTCGTCAGGTAATCCGTAAGACTNNNNTGTTTGCGGTNTTNGTGCAAGCAGGTAGCGAACCCACTTACACCTTTGTTGTNTATAGTTATACNNANAAATAACTATTTGTCAACACTTTTTTATCGGGCATTACCCGACACATCATAGANAAACTTTCCAGAACGGATAGCTTCCATGATTTCGTCAGACCTCGCTTCGTACTCTTGCGGNGACATCTTTTGTACTTCCGACTCTTTTAAGTACGTCGAGGCTTCATTCTCTTGCGGTTTACTGCGACTATTCTTTGTGGACACAGACTTGGCTGCGTCTTTGTCTGACTTGGGTTTNTTNTTGCCAATACCCATATCAGCTTTGTAGAGGTCAATCGCCCTAGCAGCAGAACGTGCGTCGTTGTCGTTTTCATAAAGCGCATCTTGCACCCACTTCGGCTGTTCTTCAGCCCACTCGTGAAAACTTTCGCTGTCCCGAATTTCATCAAAGTCAGGATGCATCTGCATCAACGCTGCTTCTGCTTTCTCCTTTGTGGCAGACAGTTGCATTTCGTCAATTGCTTTGATGCGTTCTTCAAGTGCGCTAGATTGCTCACTTGCTTTCTTCATTGCAATTGTTTCAACGATTGCTGCTACGTCTGGATACTCCTCTGCCCATTTTTCAATGTCCTCGTCAGACTTGGGCAGCTTCATTTCTTTCTTTGTAGCGTCTGCTAGTTGACGTTTTAGTTCTGCAAGTTCTGTCTTAAATTCTTCTGCTTGCTTTTGCTGATGCCTACGCAAATCAGAGTAGCGTTTTTTAAATGTCTTTTCTTCTGCTGTCGTAGGTTCATCTTCTTCAGGCTCTGCAGCTTCTTCTACTTCACCTTTTTGTTCTTTGAGCATCTGCTCAAGTTCTTCTTCTTCCATCTTGCGTTTTTCTTCGTTAGTGTACTTACGATTTGCAAACGCAACTTTCTTTGGTGGCTCCATTTCTTCAGCCATGATTTCAGCAGTTTCTGCCATTTTACTTCTCCAAGTTGGGGCCAACCGTAGCCACGCCGGGGTGGGGGATTAGGTAGCCAACATATGTGGATTATTTTTTAGAAGCTAATCCACTGCGCTTCTTTTTGGTTACCTTTTTAGTAGCGTCTTTCACTAATTGTTCATTGCTCATCAAGCCGCCTTTATTTTCATCATAGTAACCAGATTCAACCATTCTTTCTGCTTCACGAACTGCTTCATCAATAATTGATCCACGTTCAAAACCAGTATCGCTGCTATCATCACGCCGACCAAATGCCTGTTCTCTTTCTTGTGAGCCAACATCTTCTTGTTGCGCACGGGCAATTTTTGCTCTTTCTCTTGCTGCACGATCTGCTGCAGCCCGTCTAATAGCTTCTTGTGCCGCCTTCTTTCGTTCCGCCGCTTCTCGTGCCTCTTTTGCTTTTTCTGCAGAAGAAAGGGCGGCTTTTCTAGCTTCTTCTTTTTTGCGTTTTTCTTCGGCTTGTTTAAACACTTCTTTGTTCTGCCCTGCAATATCTTTGCGTACCGTTTCACCACGAGTTGTTCTAGTCTCTTCAAGAAGGTCCATATATTCTTCACCAAAAGGTTCTAGTTCTTTTTGTTTTCCTGTAAGGGAATCAACAATACCGCCTAAGATACCACCGCCACTATTTAAAATTTGACCAGTAAGTGGGTCAAGAAGTCTATTATTAGGAGCAATAATATAACCAGTGCCTGTTATTTTACCAATACTGTCCGCACCGTATTTTCCAAATGTACCACCTATGCCTTCAAACACACCTTCCATTGTGGTAAATCCTAATTCTTTAGCTGTGGCAATTCGATTTCGCATACGTTCTTGTGCTGCTTTATCAGGAGGTGGGCTAGGGTCTTCCTCTCTAACACTCGTCGTCTGCGTCGTTGTAGGCGTTGTAGTTACCTTTTCTGTGGCAGTCTCTTCTGGATCATAAAATGTGTAGCCTTCAGGAATGGGACTGATAGGATTACCATCTTTGAACGGGATCATTATAACATTACCAGCTTCGTTGCGATACTCACGCAACTCATCGTACTCTCCAAATCCACCACTTACAAAATCACTAAATTTCGGTGCCTCGTATTGCTGCATTATGGGAACAGGAGCCTGTGCTGCAGGAGTTGGGGGTTGCACAAACTGCTGTGATGCGGCCTGTGTAAATCCTGTCGTTGGGGCAGCAGCGGGTGTGTAGCCACTAATGCCAAACTGCTGTTGCTGTTGAGGTGCTGCTGGAACAAAACCACCTACATTATACTCCGGCTCGTCATCCCTGTCAACAATAACTAGGTCTGTGACTGCAAAAGGAATATCGTCAGGAATAGTGGCCTCATCGCTGTTGCCCATTTGGCCCATCTCCTCCATCATCTTGAGGCCCATCTTTGCTTCTTGGCGCATGCGCATTAGTTTCTCAAGACCAATAAACCGCACCACATCAGCGGGGAATACGAACTCGCCCTCACTAAGCTGTGCCGGAATGTCGTCCCGCACCTCTTCCTGTGAAGAGCCGGGTGGCACTTCGTTGCCTGATACCGGGTCGTTAGTCCCGCCGTCTTGCTCCAGACCACCGTCTGCGAACATATCCATTTGTCTGTCCATAGGTACTACTCCACCTTCTGCCATTGTAATGTCGGGGTTGTCAGGATCAAAGTCTTTAGCTGTAAAAGACTTGACTTGCCGTGGGTCAAGGAGCATGTAGCTATCCTGACCACCACCTTCTTTTTTATTCTTATATACAAACGAGTCATAGCCGTTATCTGTAGCAATCTTTTGCACGGCCTCAAACCATTCTGTTTTGTCCTCTAAGCTAGATTTAGGGTCAAAATCTGTACGGTTGTTAAACTTGTTAGCTACCTCTAGTGCAGAACGCCACACGTCCTCGCTGACGCCTTCTGCAAATGCTTGTGGCGACATGTACACTATTCGTGTACCACCACTAGCAGTGGGCAACTCCATACTTGGTATCTCTGTGTTGGGAGGAATATTAAAGTATCCCAACTCCGTATTACTTACATACGGATCAGAAAGTTCTTCAACCCAGTTATGCGGCTGCTTAAACTGATTTAGATCAATAAGACGTGCCGGTTTCAGATCATCTGACAGATAAAGCGGCATCACAGATTTACCTTTGAATGCTTTATCTATATCATCCTGTATGGGTGTGCCACTAAATCCTTTTTGGATAGCGTCATCTCTAGACCTTTCCATGCTGCCTAGAACTTGATAATGGATAATCCTATCGTTAGCTGCACCTGCTGTCCCTACGTGAAAGCCAATATCGGCATCACGGGCTTCTGGCACCATCTTAGGAACACGCAGATTTGCAGCATCGCCAGTTGAGTGGAACACAGCACGAGAAAAGCCAGTCTCGTTTGCACCTTGGATGATATCTTCTGCAGCATCACTAGATGATACAACACCCTTGCCGCCCTCTGCGCCTTCTAATCGAATAAGGTCTTCGTCTACAAAAACTGCTTCGTATTCAGGCGTCCCTTTTACACGGTAAAAATTAGTTACTTCAAGGTCCGATACATCAAATCCACCTTTTTCCAACACGTCTTTATTGACGGCATAATTCATAGGTGGAAATTCATCACGCATAATGGAAAAAATATCGCCACGGGTAAATCCCATATCAAGAAGTTCTTGACGACGTGCGTGACGATCCTGCACCAATCGTGACTCAATTTCGCCGTATTTAAGATGGTAGTTAGCGTTGGCTAGGTTCTCTACGTCTTCCAGATGCTGTCGTGCAAATTTAATTTTCATTTGCGGCTGGAGTATGTTAGCTAACAAAGTATCCGTATTACCTGCGGCATCCAAAGAATCGAGCAAAGATTTAATGTTGCTAATTTCTGATGCGACCTCACCGGGCGCTACATTAATACCAGAACTTACATTATGCTCTGCCAACTCGTCTATGAATCTTCTTATATTCTGCGAGGTGTACGCTGCATTTATATCGTTTCTGATTGCATCATCGTAGCCAAAACCTTCACGTTTCATGGCATTAAAAAGAACCTCACTTAGTTCAAAAAATGCTCCGTAGTTTTGGATCGCCTCATCAGACAGATCAGGAGTGCGACCTACATGTTTTTGCATCTCCATTATTGCATACTGGTTGGCGTCTTTAATACCAGCTTGTGCCATAGAGTTTAAGTATATGACATCAGATATACTGGTAATGCGACCCATCCTACCATCAGGGTCTATAGCTTTAGCACTAGCCTCAATAAAATATTCTTTTGCGGAACCGCTAGTAAAACCCTCTCTATGCTGAACAGCATGTTGTACTTCATGTAGAAGAGTTGTAAGAAGCTGATCAGGATCGTCTAATAATTCAGCATTGACTTTAATGTTGCCGGTAGTATAGCTATAAGAACCCCTTGCGTCTAGGTCTTTAACAAATTCTACTTTAACTCCTGTTAGCGGGGTGGGGGATACAAAATCAAGTTTTGTGCTATCATAGAACTTTTTATCATAGGCATCAAACAATGGCCTAAAGTCTAGTAATTCTTCTAGATTTACTATATCACCCACAGAAAGAGTTTGTACAATAGGAACTAATTCATCAGCATCGTTAGCTACTGTTGATAAACGTGCATCTGTAGTATCTAGTTCAAAGCGAAACTTGCCGTCCGCTCCCATGTAAACGCCAGTTTGCGCAAACAATTCTGCTTCATCCATATCTGGATCAGCAGCTTTCATTGCTTCGTATTCATCTACAGCTTGGCGACCTGCTCCTGTGTTTGTGCCAATCATTGTTGGCGACACGGAGGTGTCGGGCATTGCAGGTTTTACATCAAACGCCTGATCAGTCTGTGCCGCTACAGGCGGCGTGTCAGCTACAGTGGCAGGAGCCATGCCGTCAAAGTCATCACCGCCGGATGCAGTGCGAAACAGACCCTTAGCTTCATCCGCAATGTCACCAAGAAACTCGCCTGCTTTGTCTCCGTATTTAGCTGCAGCGGATAGAATAGATGTTCCTGCCTTTGTGGCAGCGGCTACTGGTAGTCCTATCAGCTCACCAGTAAACTCACCGGCTGTGCCTTCAAGTTCTATACCAGTAACATCTTTAATTAGCTTTTCAGCATTGTCACGTGTAATGCCTATGTTTTTAAGCTGATCAAATGTCTCCTCAATAACCATGTAAGTAGGAGAAACACCTGTACCCACTTTCGGGTCAGGTAGCATTGCACCAAGTTCAACAATGTCAGAAGCACCAGTGGCAGGAGATGTGATCATCCCCTTGCCAACATCCTTAGCAAAATCCTTACGCATCTTTTTATATTCAGGCGCATTAGGATCAGGCAACGGCTCTGTTAATTCTGGATCACCAGTAATAGGATTTATAGGCAGTGGTTCAATCGGCTCAAAGTTACTTGAGCGAGGACTAAACAAATCCATCTGTTGATCTAGGCTACTTGCCATTTATCTCATCTCTTAGCTGTTTTAATCTGCGCAGTGCCTGAATAGCACCCTGCTGTCTGTACAACGCAATCGTATCAGTTGATTGCTCCATTACCTTGAAGTGAGCCTCAATGGCCTCATCTAGATAACTACTGAACGCCTCCCATTGGCGGTTGTTGCCCACCCAAGGCTTGAGGCGGCTGAGTATTTGCTGTCTGTCCATTTGCACTAAATCCTTGTTCACCCGGTGTAGGAGCCTGTCCTACGCCTATTGTACCGCCACCAGCACCACTGGTATCCATAGCGTCGGCACCAGCCGGTGCTGGCGTTCCTAGCGGCTGATCAAGCGGTGCTTGAAACTGCTTCATCATCTCCGCTTGCAGGGCGGCTTCGTTCATATTGTTGGTTACTTTGTCGGGGTCAAGGTCGAGAGATTTTGCGATTTCACGAATTACATACTGGAACTTCGCATAGGGAGCCAGCACAGGATTGCTGGCAATATTAAGGAACTGCATCAGTCGCTGACTACGCACCTCGTTTGCCATCAGGCTTTCAGTGCCACGTGCCTTGACTTCCAGATCACCCTTGATATCAGGATCGAAGTCAAACTGCATGTTGAACCGGAAGAAACCCTCGCCCAAAGGACGCAGCAGATAGTCGTCAACATTCTTGATGACAGTCTTGATGCTACCAGCAGCAGCACCCATTAGCATGGAGATGCCGCTGGCAGTACGGCCAACACCTGTCACGCCAGTCTGGCCGTGAGCGAATGATGGGAAGCCGGTGCTTTCATCAGCAAGCTGCCGTGCCTTGTCGAACAGCATCATGTTCTCTTGTGACACATTCGGGAACTTTGTACCGAAGATAGCCTGACCCGGTGCGCCACCCTGACGGCGGAACACCTTGCCCGGATACAGCGAGAGGTCTTGTCCCGGCACCAGATTGGTTTCGTCTACTTCTACAATCAGGTTGCCTGACAACACAGCGTTATCCACAGCCATACGCATAAAGCCGTTCATCAGCGTCTGCGTGTCGTCCATGTTCTCTGCAATACCCACACCAAAGAAGCTGTAAGGGTTCATTTCATACGGGCCAGCCACGTATGGGATTTTAGCTGGCTTGAATGGGTTGAGAACCATACGCAGGAGTTTGCTGTTACAAATCCACACGTTTGCTTGCAGTTCGTCAAAGTCTTTGAGTTCCTGTGGAATGTCTACACCATTCTCTTCCAGCATCTCTGTGTCGCACATGCCCCAATACTCAAGCACCTCAAAACGGTCAATGCCATGCTCCGGTGCGTAGTCAGACAAGTCGTCTTCCCAATACTTCTTGTCGTAGTTCTCACCAAGACTAATAGTCTCGTCAATAACTTTACTACGGAAGTATGGACGCTTTTTCAGATTGCGAAGTTGAGAGCGGGACATTTTATGTCGCTCAATGACAAACTGTGCCTCTTCGATATTGTTGGCATCTGGATCAGGATAGAAGTTCCACACCGATACGTGATTGACCTGCGGTACAGTCTTGAACATAGGATCATAACCACCGTCGTCATCCCAATTAGGATACTCTTTGTCGGCAGCAAACGGGCCTTTCATAATGCCTGTACCAAACAGTGCCATTTCAAATGCACTGCTGCGTAGGTTTTTGTTGGCACCCGACTCCTCAAGTTGATCGTGAATTTTCTTCTGCATCTTCTTAGCCGCAACCATAGCTGGGCTAAACTCAATAGCAGTAGGCGTTCTACCCGGTCCTTCCTTGAGCCTATCCTCTACAGGCTGTAACTTTTCTCCCAGAGGCCCAAGCTGCTCTGCCAAAGTGGTAGCAGTAGCACCCGGTGGCAAGTCATTACCATCACCGGGAAAACCATATGGGCTGGTCAACGCAGTGCCAGACATAAGTTGGTCAGGTTCTTTGGGATCAAAATGAACAGACTCGACTACACCTTCAGGCAGTTCAGTCGGCTCAATAGAGAGGGGAAATTTATTATTAGCAAACAGTACGTCAACAATCTGGCCGTATGCCGCAAGTGTTTTAGTCTTAGTGACTTTGATAAATACACGAGACTTTTCAGACTCAGTAAACTGAACATCCGGGCCATAGAGACCACGGTAGTTGCGATACGCACTTAGCCACCGCTCTTCGTCCTGATAACGATAGTCTTCAGCACGTTTGTAACGCTCCATAATAAATGGAATAATGTTTGTTACATCCGCATCTTCTATAACACTGTCGTCTGCATCTTCCAAAACAACAGCATCGTCTTCAATCATAATTTCATCATCAGCCATGTGTGCTTCCCTTAATATCCAAATGTGGCATCAGCTACCCTCATACCTGTCGATGGTCTGCCATGCGGGTCGTAGTCGAAAATAGAGAACCGGGGTCTGGACATAATCCCATACCGGAGAGCGTCATAAAGATGGTCTTCAGACTTTGTGTCAACGTCTTCTGGATTTTTCTTGTCCAGAGGGATGGACGGTAACTGTGATATTGTCTCTGTGCAGCTATCAAAGAATACAAGTCTTGGTTCCTCTGTAAATTCGTCAATCTGTAAACGCCTGTGTATTTCGTTCTTACCGGCTACCCGACTTCCCTTGCTGCGGTCTGAGGGACGCCAGCGACATCCTTTTGCAATCATTTGCTCCGCAAGAGAAGGACCAGTATCACCACGCTTGTGCCAAAGACTACTGTCCAAAACACCGTACTTAATATTTCCATCTTCGGCCTCTAAATCTAATATCATATCAGCCAAGTCTGTGGCGAGGACTTTGCTGACATATAACTCTCTATATACGATGAGTTGTTCATCAGGTGCCACTGCAAACCAAAGAACCCCAGAATAACTACCGTAACCATAGTCACAGGCACGAAACTTGACCCAGTTAGCAGGGATATGAAAAGGCTCAACAACATGCACACGCCTATCAAACTCAGTAAACGCTGCACCTTCTTTGATGTCCCAATCGCCTTCAAGAAGCTGCCTACGCTGCTGTTCAGGAAGCGAGAGGAGCATGGCCTCATAGTCTCCTGCTGTTGATAGGTATGGGTTGTCAGAGAGTCTTGCCGGGATAAAGCGTCTCTTAAATAGAGGTTTTCCTGCCTTGCTATGCCCATAGGGATATCGAAGAACTTCTCCGGTTTCTGTATCTGTTGCATCGAATGTCCTGTTATACGGTGCAGGGTCGATGAACATTTTCTTGACCCAGTGATGGCCCCGGCCACCGGGGTTGGTAGTCGCCCTCATAAAGATGGGCAAGTCAGGTGCAGTGGACCGTAGACGACTTCGCATGTAATTCCATGCATATGGTGTGGCCCATTGTGTCAATTCGTCAAAGCCTATCCAGCTAAATGCCAGACCCTGATAACGCAAGACATCCTCATCTCTGTCGAGATAGGACATCCACAACCTTGCGCCAGATGGCGCAGTCCACTGCATCTTCCTTTCTGACCACTTTATACCGGGCCAGATTTGGGGATACAACTCCTGCGATTTAAAAATAAGTTCTCGCAGTTCTTCAGTTGTATGTCTTAATAACAACCCACTAAATTGTGGATGCCCCATGTAGCGGAGCGGGTCTGCCAGCATGGCGTAACTTTTACCGCCACCCGCACTTCCGCCATATAATACTTCTCGCTCACTAGCGGCTAGAAACTCTGTCTGCGGCCCCGGATTGGGCTTGAACAATACGTTAGCATGTTCCTCAACGTCAGATGTTTCATATGAAACCTCGTCAATCTGCGGCTGCTGCTCTTGCTCCAGTTCTTGCTTCTTCGATGGCTTTCGCTTTGGAGATCGCCGTTTCCGCATACTCTGCCCACTTGCGGAGGCTTTTAGCTGTGTTCTTACGCTGTCGCTCATTCGCTAACCGTTTCCTCAATCCTACGTGTGATATGTAGCGGCCACTATTCGTACTCAGCCAGTTTGCCACCTCCCGGTAGGAATACTGATTGACGTGACTACGTGCCTTTTCTAACAAATCAAGTTCAACTTGAATAGGGTCAAGAATGTCGGGGTCTTCTTCACTCTGCTTGTAACCAAATGGTATTGTACGTGCAATACGTGGGATTGGCACCCACTCGTTTTGATCTTTGATATCTGTGGGCTGCGGTAACTTCCACTTGCCTACGCTTCTAGTCATTTCTTTTTACGATTGTCCTTGCTAGACAAAACCATGCCGCCTTTACGATAGTCGATAGAACCACCACGACTTCTCTCTAGCGTAATCTTAGCCATGTCCGATTTTGACATGCCTTCGTAGACTCGTCCCTCCGCACCCTTCTTTACGGCCATAGTATCCTCTTTACCATCCCCTCGCACGACACGGCGGGTGGACGGTTTATTCTTCTCACCTAGAACATACTTTTCTACAAATGTCTGTTTACGAAGAGGGACATTAATCTTTTGACCTGCAGAAATTTTATTAGGGTCTTTAATCTGCGGATTTTCTTTTTGCAGTGACTTCAGGGTAACTCCCAAAATATCGGCAATGCCACTAAGTGTGTTGCTTCCTTTGCCAAACTTTCCTGCTGCTACCGAAAACGTCTCCTTAGGCATTTTAAGTTTGCTAGTTCCGTCATCACGAAAGAACAGGCTTTTGATTTTATCACGATTGCGCTGAGACATTAGTCTTCATCCTCCACTGGTGCTTTAGGCGGCATAAGCATAACGCCGCCGCTTGCTTCTACCTGCATCTTTTCTGTCTTTACCAGACCTACACGGTCAAGCAGTTCTTTAGCGGCTGACATCTTGTCACGGATGCCAAGTTCAGTTGGGTCATACAATGCGCCGGTCATAGCCATTGCAGCCTTGGGTGCATTCTGTGCCATGTACATCTGTGTGGCCTCAAGAATTTCTTCTTTCAAGCCCTTTACAATGTCTGCTGTAGAACTGGTATCAGCATAGCCAGCCAGTTTTTTAGCCATGACCATATTACCACCGGCCTCATCAAAAAGAACTTGCAGGAATGCTTTTTGTTTGCCTGTTAATTCTCTAGCCATTAAACTCTCCGTGATGCATGGCATGGGCGAGTTTTGTACTACGTGATTTTACCTGATTTGCCCACCTGCTGTCAAGCATTTCTTTCGCCGCTACGTCAAATTGTTTTGCGTGTACAGCTGCCCACATTTTTTTGAACTTGCAAAGCCGTGGCACCCCAAGGTTAAATGCCATATCCACAAGTACAAGTTGACGTACAGCGTCTAACTCATCTACGCAAGGGTGCGCACGGACAAGTTCTTCCTCGACTATCTGTACGTCATTCTGTGCGAGGTACATAGCATCAGCTTCGGTGATGCCGTCAGAAAAGATATGGTCAATGGTTGGAATATCCATCCAATCCAGTTCTTCTTTACTGATACCCCGGTCATCCAGATTACGACCAATGCCCACCGTGTTGATGCCTAGCGTATCTTTGTACACATCAAGGCGCAGACCTTCATGGGCAATCAGCTTTTTAATTAAATCATCTTTATTGTATTTCATTTCTCATGTCCCATCCATACAGCAAATGCACCTGTCATCGCCCCCGTTACAACACTTACAAGTGCAGCCTGCTGTGACGTAGGGTCGGGCAACGTCATAAACCACTCCACAACCCGCCACGCCGACAGGGACATCCCTAGCATCATTAAACGGGGGAGTATCTTCCACTTCAGTATTCTTTCCATAGTGACTTCGCCCATGTCTACTTCTTTCCAAAGAACTTAGTAGCTGAACGAACGCCAAATGAGGCAGCAACGATAACCCCCAGAGAATATTGATACCATTCTGGCATAGCTTGGAGTTGTGCGAAACCATTTGCAACCACTTGTTCCATTCCGGGTATAAAAGCTAGGATGAGTGGGATGCTAAATAGAATAGTTAGCCACTCGTCTTTCCAGCTAGTCGAAGCACCTTTTATTGCTTCCAAATCCCAATCAATTTCACCAGTAGCTTTCTTCTGCATTACGATAGCTTCAGCCTGCGCCTTTGCTACCTTGGTGGCTGATTGAGCCTTCTTCTCTTCTACCTTGCCATCTAGCCATGTACCAGCTAGATTAGCTATCGGTCCTATCAATGCGGTCAACATTTTTGAGTTCCCATATTTTTTTCCTAATAAGGAATACACGATTGTCAAAGTCAGGCTCAATGTCTACAAGCCGTGTCTCACGGGGGTCGTCATACTCCTCTGCGAAATTGCGCAGTCTTTTTTGCAATTGACTTAGGTTGTCGTACAAACTGTTTCCCCTTGCGTTTACCTTCTCTCTTAGCCCTAGTTGTAGCAGCATATTCGGCTGGTGTCAAGGACTTTATTGCTTTTTCAGGCAAATACCTTTCACCTGTCTTTGCGCTGGGCTTGCCAGATTTGGTACGCCACTTCTGTTTTGTCCACGACTTGAGGCTTTGTTGAGACTTCGCTAATGCCATTATAATCTTCCCTGTCCATGTAATACAAGTAATACAATACAAGCTAGAACAGTTAAGCCAAGAATTAGTAGCAGGGCAATAAGAAATACTTCAAAGTGATGCTTTAGTTTTTGCTTACGTGCTATTTCTGCTTCTCTACGTGCTACACGTGCCTTTGCCTGAAACCTTTGCCAATCATGCCACAGTCCGGGCCGACCTGCATAAATCATAATCTGTTTTAGCTGCTCTTCTTGTTCACGTATTTGCTCAAGGGCCATGAACTCTTCTAGGTCAGAGCCACCACCCTTCTTGGTAGCTTTCTTCTGCAGGTCTTCCTTGGCACCTACAAACTTAGCGATTGCACTGCCAGCTTTGGCGATATCGCCAGAATGTTG
>FUFK010046889.1_pt1 | contig 18300 bp, 19 predicted proteins | sample 1021851 | NCBI WGS metagenome assembly FUFK01 (sample SAMEA51879418, study PRJEB19060) | metagenome
CCAGTTGTTTATGATATGGCAACTGCATCGATGGCAATGGGTGAAGTTCAGGTTGCTAAAAGAGAAGGGCACAAAGTTCCANTNGGAACNGGNNTNACNAANGATGGNAAAGAAACNNCTGATCCAGGNNNAATNGCNGATGGTGGAGTNTTANTNCCTTTTGGTGGTTANAAAGGTTCTGCAATTGCAATGATGGTNGAATTATTAGCNGGNGCNTTAGTTGGNGANAATTTTAGTTNTGAAACAGCTGCTAAAGATAANAATGATGGNGGTCCTCCAAGNGGNGGTGAATTTATATTAGCAATAAATCCAGATAAAACTTCAGGAACTGATTGGCAGAAACATACAGAAGAATTTTTTGAGAAGATGAAATCAATGGGTGAAGTAAGATTACCAGGTGAAAGACGTCATAAAAATAGATTGGACACCGGTCCAAGAAATATAAACGAAGAGTTAGTTAATAAAATNAAATCTTTAAGTTAAAGTAATTTCAATNGGNGTGTGNTCAGANGGTTTTTCTCTTCCACGAGGATCTTTNTTGATNTTTATATCCTTAATTTGATCAATTANTGAATTNGANACTAAAAAATGATCAATTCTCATNCCATTATTTTTTTGCCANGCACCNCTCATATAATCCCAAAATGTATATCCNTCTTTCTCTTCATTAAAATATCTANANACATCNTTAAAACCTAGATTTATCATCTCTCTAAATTTTTTTCTGATTTCNAANCTATATAAAGCGTCATCCTCAAAACTTTTTACATTATAAACATCTTCTGCTGATGGAATTATATTAAAATCNCCNGCTANAATTAAATTNGGATTTTTTTTNGATAAANTTTTTAGTTGTTTGATTAATTGATCAAGCCAATTTTTTTTGTANTCATATTTTTCAGTATCAACAGGATTNCCNTTTGGTGTGTATATATTNATTAATTGAATANTTTTTTTCTTATNTTCAAATTCAGCAGAAATTATTCTTGATTGTTTTAATTTATCTTTAATTAAATCNGTTTTNANATTTTTTAATTTATTTTTNGANATNATNGCTACACCATTATAACTTTTTTGACCAAATACGTGACTTTCATAATTCATTGAAGAAAAATCATCATAAGGAAAATTGACATCCTCAGTTTTGATTTCCTGCATCATTAAAATATCTGGTTTATATTTTAATAAATAACTTTTGATATTTTCAATTCTTGCTCTTACAGAATTGACATTCCAGGATGAAATTAGCATTAAAGTGAAAAAGAAACACCACAACCACAAGAAGATTTTGTTTGTGGGTTAGATATTTTAAANTGTTCACCTATTAANTCAGAAACATAATCAACTTCAGATCCTTTAAGTAAATCTGCAGAAGTTTTATCAATTAAAATATTTTGATAATTTAGATCGTCATCTTGTTTTGATTTTTCAAAAGTGAATTCGTATTGAAAGCCTGAACAACCCCCACCTTTAATTGCGATTCTAAAAAANGANCCTTTNTCTTTTTTTGCTAACAAACTTTCTATTTGTTTTAACGCATTATCTGTAAATTTAATTTCTTTAATCATGTCTCAACACTGATATTACTAATATAATACTTAATTATTTTAATTAAAGGATGAAAAAAGACGCTTTGTTAGGGGTATACAAAAGTAAAGGCAGACTAATTAAGGAAGCTAATTCAAAATATCGATCTCCTTTTCAAAGAGATAGAGATCGTATTATTCATAGTGCATCATTTAGAAGGTTAAANCANAAAACCCANGTATTTGTGAATACTGAAGGAGATCATTTTAGAACTAGGATTACTCACTCAATAGAAGTTGCTCAAATAGCAAGATCGATAGCAAAATATTTAAAATTAAACGAAGATTTAGCTGAAACTTTAAGTTTAGCACATGATCTAGGCCACACCCCGTTCGGTCATGCTGGAGAAGATGCCTTACATGAATGTATGGAGAATTATGGTGGATTTGATCACAACCTTCAAACATTAAGAATAGTTATGTTTTTAGAAAACAAATATTTTAAGTTTAAAGGATTAAACTTAACTATAGAAACGTTAGAAGGTCTTCTTAAACATAACGGACCCGTTGAGGACATTCGTTTGGTTAACAAATTAATAGGGATAAAAACTTTTAAAGGTAAAATTAAATTTAATTCATTTCCATCTCTTGAAGCTCAAATTTCAGCTATTTCAGATGACATTGCATATAACAATCANGATATTCAAGACGGAATAAAAGCCAACCTGTTTAAAATGGAAGAATTAGTTGAAATAGATTTTTTTAAAAATATTCATAAAAAATATAAAAATAAAATTACTAGTAAAAATTATAAAATTGCAATTTATCAAATTATAAGAGATTCAATTGATCTAATGGTTAGAGATTTATTAAATAATACCCAGAAAAATATCCAAAAGCTTCAGGTAAAATCTTACAAAGATGTTCCTAAATCTAATGAGTTAATCGTTTGTTTTTCTGATCAAATTAAGAATGCAGAAAAAGAAATTAAATCTTTCTTAAGACACAAAATGTACGATAACAAGTCAGTATTACAAAAGAACCAAAAGGGTAAATCGATAATTAAGAAATTATTTAAAATAATTAAATCAAAACCAAGAAAATTTTTGTCTAAAGATCAATTGACTAAAGATAAATATAGAGCTATTTCAGATTTTATATCTGGAATGACGGATAGATATGCAATTAACCTTTATAACGATAATAAATGAATATTTTTGAATTATATTTAGATAAGATTAAATCTATAATTGTTGATTTAAATAAAAATAATCAACTAGAAATTCCTGAAAGTTTTAATGGTATTAATGCAGAAATACCTCCACCAAAATTTGATTGTGACATTTCAACGAATGTTGCGATGGTTTTGTCAAAAATCAATAAAACTTCACCACTAGAGCTTGCAGAAAAACTTGCTNCTGAAATTAAAAATAAAGATAGCGAAATTGAAACAATATCTGTAGCAAAACCAGGATTCATTAATATTAAATTTAAACCATCCTATTGGTCAAATTTTATTAAAAATATTACAGATAATGCAGATAGTTTTGGAATAAATGAAAAAGAGAAAAAAAATAATTATTTAGTAGAGTTTGTTTCAGCAAACCCAACAGGCCCTTTACATGTAGGACATTGTCGAGGTGCTATTCTAGGAGATGTTATCTCTAATGTTTTAATTTTTAATAAACANCAAGTTACAAAAGAATACTATGTAAATGACTATGGTAACCAAATTATAAANTTTACTAAATCAGTTTATTTTAGAATTAGAGAAGTTCATTTTAATGAGACATTTCCAAAAGATAATCCTGATTTGTATCCTGGAGATTATCTAATTGATTTTGCAAAAAATATTATTTCAAATAATTCAGGTCTTAACTTTGATAATTTTGATGAAATTAATGATAAATTGACTGCTTTGTCTATTGAGCAAGCGCTTCTGCTTATCAAAAATAATCTAAATAGTTTGGGTATTAATCACGATAATTTTGTAAGCGAAAAGAGCATTGTACTAAACAATGAAGTCGAAAGTGTAATAGATTTTTTAGAAAAAAATAACTTCATTTATAAAGGAAAAATTAAAGCACCAGCTGGTGAAGATAACAAGGATTGGGTTGAAAGGGAGCAATTATTATTTAAATCTACTGACTTTGGTGACGATAAAGATCGTGCACTTCAAAAATCAGATGGTACATGGACTTATTTTGCAAGTGATGTTGCCTATCATAAAAATAAAGTTGATAGAAAATTTGATTATTTAATCAATATACTAGGCGCAGATCATGCTGGTTATATAAAACGGATTACCTCATCTGTTGAAGCTCTTTCAGGAAAAAAAGATAAATTAATTTGTAAAATAAGTCAGTTAGTAAAATTAATAAAAAATAAGAAACCTTTCAAAATGTCAAAAAGAAAAGGGGATTATATTACGGTAGATGACTTGATTGAAGAAGTTGGAAAAGATGCAACAAGATTTATTATGCTTAACAGAAGTAGTGATGTTGAATTAGATTTTGATTTTGATGCTGTCAAAGAAAAATCTAAAGATAATCCATTATATTATGTTCAGTATTGTTACGCTAGAATTTCATCTGTCTTTAGACATATAAACAAAGATTTAAATTCAAAGATTGAATTAAATGATTTTAATTTTGAGTATTCAAATGATGAAATTAAAATATTAAAAAAATTATCTGAGTGGCCAAAATGTATCGATTCTGCAAGNACTAAATTAGAACCACATAGAATACCTGTTTACTTATACGATCTAGCATCTGAATTTCATTCTTATTGGAATTTAGGAAAACAATTTCCAGAAAAAAGATTTATTAATGATCAAAAGACAGTGTCACCAGATAAACTGATCTTTTTGAAGGCTATTTCTAATGTTATTAAAACAGGTATGGATATCGTGGGTGTTGATACACCCAATCAAATGTAATGCTTAAAGAAATAAAGTACTTAATATTCATTTTAGTAATACTTTTATTTATTTTTTTTACAGGAAAATATTATTTTTCAGATGAACATAAAAAAAAATCATACAGATCTCATAAAAATATTGATGAGAAAATAAAATTATATTCAAAAAATTTGCCAGTTTTAGAGAATGATACTCAAAATGTAATTGAGTATGTTAAGCAAACAAACAAAAAGAAAAAGAAAAAATTTAATTTTTGGAAATTATTAGATAATGATAAGTAAAAGAAAATCTTTCATAGTTGGTTTAAAATCAACAAAGTTATCTAATAATGAAATTCTATTTCTTAAAAAACATAAACCTTGGGGAATTATTCTCTTTACCAGAAATATTAAGTCTTTTGATCAAGTAAAAAAATTAACCTCAAGTATTAGAAAAATTTTTAAAGATAACAAATATCCAATCATGATTGATCAAGAAGGTGGAAGGGTTAATAGACTAAGAGATTTAATTTCCTTTGATAATATGACATCTGAATATTTTGGAGATTTGTTTAATAAAGATAAAAAAAAATTCGAAATCGTTTATAAGTTATTTGTAGATAAAACTTCTTATTTATTGAATTTAATTGGTGTTAATATCAATACTGTCCCAGTACTAGATCTTAGAGTTAATGGTGCAAGCAAAGTAATTGGAGATAGATCTTATTCAAAAAATAAAAAAATTGTCTCTAAATTAGGAGATATTTGCATTCAATTATTTCAAAATAACTCAATAGGGACAGTAATGAAGCATATACCTGGTCATGGTTTAGCAAAAGTTGATAGTCATTACTCAACACCAATTATTAACAAAACACGTGAATATCTTCTTAAAAATGATTTTTGGACATTTAAAAATAAAAAATGTTTATTTGCTATGACAGGACATCTTGTCTATTCAAAAATTGATAAAAATAAAACTGCTACACACTCTAAGAAAATTATAAATATTATTAGAAAAAATATAGGATTTAAAAATATTTTAATTTCAGATGACCTATCTATGAAGAGCTTAAGTGATGATTTAAAATTTAATACTATTAATTTATTCAGCGCAGGTTGTAATCTAGCTCTTCATTGCAATGGAAACATGAAGGAAATGAAGATAGTGGCGGAAAATTCACCTCAAGTGAATAGTTTTGTTGTTAAAAAAACATCTCAATTTTATAAAATTTTAAGTTAATATCTTTTTATGTCTGTCAATGATTCTGAATTATTTAATGTTGATATAAATAATTATAATGGTCCATTAGACGTACTCTTAGATTTAGCGAAAGCTCAAAAAGTTGACTTAGAAGAAATATCTATAACTAAGTTAGCAGATCAATTTCACGAGTATATTACTAATGAAAAAAATTTAAATTTAGAAATTGCTTCTGAATATCTTTTAATGGCAACATGGTTAGCTTATTTAAAGTCAAAATTACTTTTACCTGGAACTCCAGAAGAAGAATTTAAAGTACAAGAAGTTGCAGAAAAATTAAAATTACAGCTAAAGAAATTAGAATTGATCAGATTACTATCCGAACAAATGCTTAAGAGAAAAAGATTAGGCAGAGAAATAAGAACCAGAGGAATGAAAGGAAATATAAGATCGATTTATAGTGCAGAATATAACTTAAGTTTATTTGAATTAATGAAGGCATACTCAACAATAATAATGACTAAAGATTTTCAAAAAATTAATATTCCTAAACTTCCTGTATTTACAGCAGAAGATGGTATTAAAACTATTAGAGAATTTTTTGGAAAATTATTTGAGTGGAAAAAATTGGATGAATTAATACCATATAATTTTAAAAGTGGTTCTAAATACAAGAAAACTGGTAAGGCTGGAATTTTTGCAGGTTCATTAGAATTAGTTAAAGAAGGAAATTTATCAATTAAACAAGATAAATTGTTTGATGAAATTTATATAAAGGAAATAAATGATTAAAAAAGCAAAAGCTTCAAAAGATAATNTTGTAAAATTTCCATCAAAATTATCAGATTTAGATAAAGAAATAGAAGCAATTATTTTTGCAGCAGCTGAGCCTTTAGATGTTGATACTATAGAAAGTAAAGTTTCTAAAAGAGGTAACGTTCCAGAGTCTTTAGAAAAATTNAGGCAAGAATATTCAAACAGGGGAATTAATTTAATTTGTATAAAAGATAAGTGGTCCTTTAGAACATCTCCAAATTTATCAAGTTTGATGTCCCAAGAAAAAACTGTTGAAAAGAAACTGTCTAGAGCCGCAGTAGAAACATTAGCTATAATTGTTTATCATCAACCGGTTACCAGAGCTGAGATAGAGGAAATAAGGGGAGTTGCTTTTGGCACTAACACTTTAGAGATTTTAATGGAATTGAATTGGGTGAAACCAGGTGGTCGAAAAGATGTTCCAGGTAGACCAATTCAATACATTACTACTGATGATTTTTTAAGTCACTTCAACATACAAAAAATATCTGATCTTCCAACAATCGATGAATTGGGTGCTGCTGGTTTAATTGATAGCTCGAGTGTTGATAATGCTATTTTTGGAACTGGAAAATTTTACAAGGAAAAGCAAGAAGAGAAAAAAGAGGATATATATTCCAATATAGATGAAATGTTAAATAGCACTCTAGATCCAGAAGACAAAGATTAACAAAAAAGTAACTTTAAAAATAACCTTAAAAAGGTTATAAGTTTTTTATGAGTATAGGAATTTGGCAAATAGCTATTGTAGTTATATTGGTTGTTTTATTGTTTGGAAGAGGAAAAATTTCAAGCTTAATGGGTGATGTAGCTAAGGGTATTAAAAGTTTCAAAAAAGGAATGGCGTCAGATGTGACTGACGATACAGAGCCAAAAAATATATCTGACGATAACAAAGACTCGGATAACAAAAATTAATTTAAATGCCTACTATCGGTTGGTTTGAAATTTTAATTGTTGTTGCTATTGCTATAATAGTTCTTGGTCCTAAAGATTTTCCAGTAATGTTAAAGAAAGCAGGTTCTTTGATTGGGTCTGCCAAAAGGTATGTAAATAAAATTCAAAATGAAGTTTCAAATCTAGAGATAGATGAAGAAAAAATTGATAATGAAATAAAAAAAGAAATTAAAAAAGATGAGCAATGAAGATCAGGAAGGTGGATTTGTAAGTCACCTAACAGAGTTAAGAAAAAGGTTAATAAATAGCTTTATCTTTTTATTTATTTTTTTTGTAATTTGTTACTTATTTGCTGAACATATTTATGGCTTCCTTGTTGATCCATTCGCAAAAGCTGTGAAAGAAGATGGATCTGATCGAAGATTGATATTTACTGCTTTACAAGAAACCTTTTTAACATATTTGAAAGTATCATTTTTCACTGCCTTTTTTGTTACATGTCCTTTTATTTTGATGCAAATTTGGAAATTTATTGCCCCCGGTTTGTACAAACATGAAAAGGTAGCAATTCTGCCTTACCTTATATTAACACCTNTATTATTTTTTTTAGGAGGCATGCTNGTTTATTATTTGATAATGCCTCTTGCGATTAAATTTTTTCTTTCATTTGAAAGCACAGGTCTTTCTACAAATTTACCAATTCAATTAGAGGCTAAAGTGAATGAATATTTATCTCTAGTCATGAAATTAATTTTTGCATTTGGTATTAGCTTTCAGTTACCTGTTGTTTTAAGTTTATTAGCTAGAATTGGTATAGTTGATAGTCAATTTTTAAAAGAGAGAAGAAAATATGTTGTTGTTATTATATTTGCAGCAGCTGCATTGTTAACACCACCTGATCCAATAACTCAAATAGGTTTAGCAATACCTTTATTAATTCTGTATGAATTATCAATATTTTCAGTAAAATTTATAGAAAACAAAAACTTACAAAAAGAAGATGCATAACATTAAAGAAATACGAAAAGATTTTTNTAAATTTCAAAAATCACTNGAAAAAAGAAATATAAATGTCGATTTTGAAAAGATTCAAAAATTGGATGAACAAAATAGAGATTTAATACAAAAAAAAGAAAGTTTAGAAAAAGAGAAAAAAGATATTTCTAAATCCAAAGATGAAAGTTTATTTAAAAAATCTAAGGAAATAAGTAAGGAACTTGACAAAATTGTAGAAGATCAAAAACAAATTAAGTTTGATCTAGATAGTTTGTTGTCTAGCATACCCAATATACCACATGAAGATGTTCCAAACGGTAAAGATGAAAATGATAATAAAGAAATATTAAAATCAGGAGAGATACCTAATTTAGAATTTAAACCTAAAACACATTATGAATTAGGTGAAAAACTAAATATGCTTGATTTTGATTTGGCTACAAAAACTACTGGATCAAGATTTGTTTTTGTAAAAGATAAATTAGCTCTATTAGAAAGAGCAATATCAAATTTTATGCTTGATACGCATATTCATCAAAATGGTTATCAGGAGATATCACCACCTTTAATGGCATCAGAAANCACAATGTATGGCACTGGACAGCTACCAAAATTTGAAAATGATCAGTTTGAAATTAAATTTGATGAAGGATCTGATAGAAAATTTTTAATCCCAACAGCTGAGGTGATCTTAACCAATATTGTCAAAGACAAAATGATTGATCTTAATAATTTACCAATGAGATTTGTTGCTTCAACACCTTGCTTTAGAAAAGAAGCTGGAAGTTACGGAAAAGATACAAGAGGTATGATTAGACAGCATCAATTTTATAAAGTCGAAATGGTAAGTATTGTTGAAAATGAAAAATGTCTAGAAGAATTAGAAAGAATGACAAATTGTGCTACTGATATACTTGACAAATTAGAATTACCTTACCGAAAGGTAATTTTGTGTTCGGGAGATATGGGATTTAGTGCAGAGAAGACCTATGACATTGAAGTATGGTTACCATCTGAAAACAAATATAGAGAAATATCTTCTTGTTCATCTTGTTCTACCTTTCAAGCTCAGAGAATGAAGGCTAGATATAAAAATAAAAATAAGGAAAATGTTTTTGCTGGTACTTTAAATGGAAGTGGTTTAGCTGTTGGAAGAACTCTGATTGCAATTATGGAAAACTATCAACAAAAAGATGGTTCTATTATAGTTCCTAAAGTTCTAAGACCTTATATGAACAATATGGAATTGATTTCCAACAATTAAAGTTGTTTTAATCAGTTAGATGGTATAAGAATGCCATAATTTAAAGGAGATTTATGGAAGGTTCAGGAATAGGTCAATTTATACCGTTAATTTTAATTTTTGTTATTTTTTATTTTTTCTTAATAAGACCACAGCAAAAAAAAGTTAAAGAGCATAAAGCAATGGTCGAAGGATTAAAGAGAGGTGATAAAGTAGTCACTTCTGGTGGTATCACAGGAAGAGTAGAAAGATTAATTGATAATGACAAAGTAGAAGTTGAAATAGCTGAGAATGTCAAAGTTGAAATAGTTAAAGCAACAGGTATTCAAAGTCTCTTAAACAATACTCCAGAAGTTAAAAAATAATCAATTTAGATAAGTGCTTTATTTTTCTAAACTAAGAATCTTATTAGTAACTATATTTTCTTTATTATTTATATTAATNGCATCATCAAATTTATTTAAGTTTGATGATAGTTTTTTTGATAAAAAAATAAATCTNGGTTTAGATTTACAAGGTGGTTCATACCTCNTACTTGAAATTGATAATGAACCTGTAATTGAACAAAAATTACAAAATTTAACAACCACTATTAGAAATTATTTTAAAGAGAAGAACATTAAAGTTAATAATATTAAAATTGATAATCAAAATATTTTTTTTAATGTTGCTGATTTAGACAAGCAAGCAGTAATAGATGTATTTCAAGATGAGAATAGTGATCTAAATCCTTATTACCCAAGGTTTAAGTCACATCAACTAGATATTGAAGATACTGGTATTAATTTAAAAGTAAGTTTTTCAAGACAAGGTGTAATTAATCTTAAAANTTCATCNCAAGATCANGCTATAGAGATTGTAAGAAGAAGNGTAGANGAAGTTGGAACAAATGAACCNAATATTTTAAAANGAGGTAATGATAGNATTTTAGTTGAACTTCCTGGNTTGGATGATCCACAAAGAATTAAATCTCTTTTAGGAAAAACTGCAAATTTAACTTTTAGATTTGTAACCAATGACGAAAGTGACAGATTTGGTGTTGATAAGTTAAAATTTGAAGATGGCTTGGAGGAAGCAACAGTAAGTAAAAGAATAATCATTAGTGGAGAAAATCTATTAGATGCTCAACCAAAAATGGATACTCAGACAAATCAAACTATTGTTTCATTTACTTTAGATAGAGTAGGTGCCAAAAGATTTGGTAAAGCAACATCAACAGGTATAGGCAAGCAATTAGCTATTGTTTTGGATGGAAAAATAATTAGTGCACCAGTTGTTAGAGATACAATAGCAAGTGGATCTGGACAAATCAGTGGTGGGTTTACTTTTCAAACTGCTACAGATTTAGCTTTATTATTAAGATCTGGAGCTTTACCTGCTCCATTAGAAATCATAGAAGAAAGAACTGTTGGACCTGATTTAGGACAAGACTCAATTAATGCAGGTATGATTGCTTTAGCTATAGGTTTTTTATTAGTTATTATTTTTATGTTTGTGAAATACAAAGTTTTTGGACTAATCACTAACGTAACATTAATAATAAATTTATTTTTATTACTTGGCATTTTAACTTTATTTGAAGCAACTTTAACTCTTCCTGGTATTGCTGGGATAATTTTAACTGTAGGAATGGCAGTTGATGCAAATGTTTTAATTTTTGAAAGAATTAAAGAAGAGTTAAAAGGTGAAAGTAATAATATTCTAGCTTTCGATGGAGGTTACACAAAGTCAAGAACAGCAATTATTGATGCAAATATTACTACATTATTGGCTGCTATAATTTTATTTTTTATGGGATCTGGACCAGTAAAAGGTTTTGCAGTTACCTTGGGTGTTGGAATATTTACAACTCTATTTTCGGTTTATTTTATAGCAAGACTGTTCACTAGCCTTTATGTAATAAGAAATAAAAATAAGGAAAAATTAATCTAATGATAGCTTTTAACAAATATTATAATCAATTTAATATATTATCTATATTATTAATTACAGCTTCTCTTTTATTATTAATATTTAAAGGTTTAAATTATGGTATTGACTTTAAAGGTGGAACTTTAATTGAATTAAGGTCATCAGATAGCAAAATCAACGTAAGTTCTTTAAGAGATAAGTTTAATCAAATGGATTTAGGCGATGTTTCAGTTAAAAAATTTGGAAATGATACTGACTTTCTAATTAAATTTGAAAACAAAGATAATAAAAAAAATATAATTGAAGAAATCAAAAAGAATTTAGATAGTTCTTTTGGGAGCAATTATNACTTTAGAAGAGTTGAAAATGTAGGTCCTAAGGTTAGTGCTGAATTNCTTAAAGCTGGTGTAATAGCTATTTCCTTATCTTTAGCAGTNATGCTTATTTATATTTGGATACGTTTTGAATGGCAATTTAGTTTGGGTGCTATTTTGGCTTTATTTCACGATGTAATAGTTACATTAGGAATTTTTTCATTATTCAGTCTTGAGATTAATTTGTCAATTATTGCAGCTGTTCTAACTATAGTTGGTTATTCAATGAACGANACTGTTGTAATTTTTGACCGTGTTAGAGAAAATCTAAGAAAATATTCTGATATCAAAATTTTTGAATTAACAAATATTTCAATCAACGAAACCTTATCAAGAACGATAATTACTTCAGCTACGACTTTATTNGCNCTATTGGCAATATTCTTTTTTGGTGGTGAAATTTTAAAAGGTTTTTCTTTAGCGATGATACTTGGTGTTGTATTTGGTACNTATTCTTCAATTTATATAGCAAATACAGTTTTAGTCAGATTAAGGGTTTCGCAGAAAACAGTCTTGAGAGAAGACGATAANAAAANNGTTTAATATAAATTTTGAGCAATTACCATTGTTAACAACATTGGTAGAGATAATAATGTATTTGTTCTTGAAAATAACATTGCAGTCTTAGCAGACTTGGCTTTTGTTTCTGGATCAGCTTCAACTATTCCTAAAGCTCTTTTTTGGTTNGGCCAAATTACAAACCAAACATTAAATGCCATNATAATTCCTAACCACATTCCAATACCTATAGCTGTATGTTTTGGAACACCAGAACCAATGCTTAAAGTCATTGCGTCATGTAGATATCCATTTAATAAAGCTAGAATTAAACCAGATAAAACGGTAAATGCAGCTGCCCATCTAAAATAAAATAATGCAGCTGGAGCAATCACTTTTCCAATAGCCGGTTTCTGTTCATCAGGTATTTTTCCCATATTAGGAATTTGAACAAAATTAAAATACCATAATAATCCTATCCACATTATTGCAACGACAACATGAATGTATCTAAATAACCAGCTCCAGAAAAGAGTATCAATGGCTATACCATCGTTTAAGAAAGATAGACCAAAAAACAATATAATTGCTAATGCTAGTGATGCGTGAATTGTTTTAGATAGTGATGCTAATAGACTGCTCATGATTCTTAATTAATATACACTAATTTTAGATTATTTTTAAGTTTTTATATCTAGTTTAAAAGAGGTTTTAGAAACTGTCCGGTATAACTATCCTTTACTTTACAAACTTCCTCAGGTTTACCCTCTGCAACAATTTGACCACCTTTAACACCTCCTTCAGGCCCCATATCAACTATGTAATCAGCTGTTTTAATTACATCTAAATTATGTTCAATTACTACAACAGTATTTCCTAGTTTTACAAAAGTGTGAAGGATTTCTAGTAATTTTTTAATATCATGTTGATGCAAACCAGTTGTTGGTTCATCTAATATGTACATTGTTCTACCAGTTGATCTTTTTGATAATTCTTTAGCTAGTTTAATTCTTTGCGCTTCCCCTCCAGATAGCGTCGTAGCTTGTTGTCCAATCTTAATATAACCAAGACCAACTTTTTTTAATGTTAATAATTTTGTTTTGATATTAGATATGTTTTCAAAATATTCACAACCTTCATCAACAGACATATCTAAAACATCTGCTATACTTTTCCCTTTAAACTTAATTTCTAAAGTTTCTCTATTGTATCTTGTCCCTTTGCACTCATCGCATTGAATATATACATCTGGTAGAAAGTGCATTTCATAAGTAATAACACCATCACCCTCACAAGCTTCACATCTACCACCTTTAACATTAAACGAAAATCTTCCTGGCTTATAACCTCTTGTTTTGGACTCTGGTAAACTAGNAAACCAATCTCTTATAGGACCAAAAGCTCCCGTATATGTAGCTGGATTAGATCTTGGAGTTCTACCAATGGGGGATTGATCGATATCAATAATTTTATCAATTAGTTCTACACCTTTGTAACCTTTAAATGCTTTAGGAGTTTTTCTAGCTTTGTTATTAAGTGTTAAATTTAATGCATGAAATAGCGTTTGTAATACTAATGTNGATTTACCACTACCAGAAACTCCAGTCACACAAGTGAAAGTACCTGTAGGAATTTTAAGATTAACATTGTTTAAGTTATTTCCACTAGCGCCATTTATTTCTACAAATCTACCATTCTTTGCTAATCGTCTGGTTTTAGGAATTTCAATTTTTTGTTTATTTGCAAGATATTGTCCTGTTATACTATACTTATCTTTTTTAAGTTCCTCATAAGTTCCTTGTGCTGTTATTTGACCGCCATTAGTTCCTGCTTCAGGTCCAAGATCAATAATATGATCTGCATTTTCCATAGTTTCAGTATCATGCTCAACTACAATTACAGTATTTCCAAGATCTCTTAATCTTTTTAATGCATTTATTAATTTTACATTATCTTTTTGATGTAAACCAATTGACGGTTCATCTAGAACATACAATACTCCTGTCAAACCTGATCCAATTTGTGATGCNANNCTAATCCTTTGAGCTTCTCCACCTGATAAAGTTCCAGATTCCCGTGAAAGTGTTAAGTAATCCAAACCAACATTAAGTAAGAAATTTAATCTTTCATTTATTTCTTTTAAAACATGCTCAGCAATTTTAAATTGTCTTTTGTCTAAATTATTTTCTAAGTTTTTAAACCATTCAGATGCATCATGAATTGATTTTTTGGTGACCTCACTAATATTAAGATCATTTATTTTTACACACAATGCTTCCTCTTTAAGTCTNTCACCATTACANGCNTCNCATGCNGTATCNGATTGATATTCAGCNATNGCTTCTCTTTTCCATTCGCTATCAGACTCTAAAAATCTTCGTTCAAGATTATTAATTACACCTTCAAAAGTTTTTTTGTATGAATACTTCTCGTATCCATCATCATAATTAAATTTAATTTCATCTTCATCAGANCCATAAAGAATAATATCTTTAATTTTTTTTGGTAATTTTTTCCATTTTTCATCTAAAGAAAAACCATAATGTTTTGCTAAAGATGCTAAGGTTTGAGCATAATATAGTGTAGTTGATTTTGACCAAGGTTCGATTGCTCCATCAGCTAAACTTTTTCTTTCATCAGGAACAACTAAATTTGGATCAACATTTAATTTCATNCCAATTCCCTCACANTCTTCNCANGCNCCATAGGGNCTGTTAAATGAAAAAAGTCTNGGNTCAATTTCCTCAATTGTAAAACCACTCTCNGGNCAAGCAAATTTNGTNGAGTAAATTAATTTTTCAANTTTTCTAAATTTTTGAGGAAGTGTTTCATCNTCATATTCNACAAANACTAAACCGTTNGCNAAATTTACNGCNGTTTCAATACTTTCAGCTAACCTGTTACCAAGTTTTGAATTTAAAACTATTCTATCTACTAAGACTGAAATATCATGTTTAATTTTTTTATCTAGATTAGGTGATTTTTCAATATCATATAAAACATTATCAATTTTAATTTTTCTAAAACCTCTTCTTTTGTAGCTTAAAATATCTTTTTTATATTCACCTTTACGACCTCTCACCACTGGTGCATAGATATATATTGTTGATTTTTTTGGTAATTTTTTAACNAAATCTACTATTTGTGTAATTGTTTGAGANGTTATTGGTTTACCTGTAAATGGTGANNAGGGGATNCCTGCTCTAGCNTATAATACNCTCATNTAATCATAAATNTCTGTTACNGTTGCAACAGTAGATCTNGGATTTTTTGANGTATTTTTTTGTTCTATNGCNATAGCTGGACTTAANCCTTCAATTAAATCAACATTTGGTTTTTTCATTTTATCTAAAAATTGACGTGCNTAGGCAGATAAACTCTCTACATANCTTCTNTGACCTTCTGCGTAGATAGTATCAAAAGCTAAAGATGATTTTCCTGANCCNGATAGACCCGTTATGACCACAAATTTGTCTTTTGGAATCTCNACAGTAACATTCTTCAAATTATGTTCTTTAGCGCCCTTAATAACTATCTTTTTCATCATAATTTTAGTTGCTTTGAGTTAATAAAATTAATATTCAGAAGAATTGTGATATAATTCTAATTAACTAATTTAACAAATATTAAATATTATGGCTGGAAGTTTAAATAAAGTNTTATTAATTGGTCGTTTGGGCGCAGATCCNGAAATTAAGCAAATGGTAAATGGCAAAAGTGTNGCNAGATTAAGCCTTGCAACAAGTCAATCCTGGAAAGATAAAAACACAGGTGAAAGAAAAGAAAAAACTGAGTGGCACCGTGTAGTTGTATTTAANGANGGTTTNGTAAATGTTGTTCAACAATANTTAAAAAAAGGTGCTCAAGTTTATGTNGAGGGACANCTCACAACAAGAAAATGGAAAGATGAACAATCTGGACAAGATAAATACTCAACTGAAATAGTTATACAAGGATATAATTCTTCACTCACAATGTTGGGTGGAGGAAATTCTGGTGGTGGAATTCAAAATGACACAACTCAACAAAATAATATTGAGGATTCTTCTCAAGTGTCAGATATGGATGATGAAATTCCATTTTAATTTCTATGAAAAATACTGAAGAGTTAAAAGATAAAAATATAAAATTAATCTCAATGCATGATGAGATGAGCTCATCATATCTTTCTTATGCAATGAGTGTAATTGTAAGTCGTGCACTTCCTGATGTAAGAGATGGNTTAAAACCTGTTCATAGAAGAATTTTNTANGCAATGTANAAAGGTGGNTANGATTGGTCTAAACAATTTAGAAANTCNGCAAGAATAGTTGGGGATGTTATTGGTAAATATCACCCTCATGGTGACCAGTCTGTTTATGATGCTTTAGTTAGAATGGTACAAGATTTCTCTATGAGTCTACCGTTAATTCAAGGACAAGGAAATTTTGGATCTATAGATGGTGATCCTGCTGCTGCAATGAGGTATACAGAAACTCGTTTATCAAAAGTTTCTCAATATTTAATTGATGATATTGAAAAAAATACAATTTCTTTCAAAAGTAATTACGATGAAACTGAGAAAGAACCAAGTGTTTTACCAGCACAATTTCCAAATTTATTAGTAAATGGAGCTGGTGGTATCGCTGTTGGTATGGCAACAAGTATACCTCCTCACAATTTAGGTGAGATTATTGATGGCACCTTAGCCTTAATAGATAATAAAGATATTAAAATTAAGGAATTAATGAAACATATACCTGGTCCAGATTTTCCAACTGGTGGCGTTATTATAGGTAAAGATATAATTAAACAAGGATATAACAATGGCAGAGGGTCCTTCAAGATAAGGGGTGAAATTTCAATAGAGCAACAAAAAAATGGGCGTGAAAGACTTGTAATAACTTCTATACCATATCAAGTAAACAAATCTGTTTTAAACGAAAGGATCGCACAATTAGTAAGAGAAAAAAAGATTGAAGGAATAAGAGACATTAGAGATGAATCCAATAGAGAAGGTATAAGAGTAGCAATCGATTTAAGAAACGGCGTAGAACCAGAAACAATAAAGAGACAATTATATAANAANACTCAAATAGAGAGTTCATTTGGNTTTAATACTTTAGCNATTGTTGAAGGAAAACCNCAAACTTGCACANTAAAAGATTTTTTATCTAATTTTTTAACTTTTAGAGAAGANGTNGTNATNAANAAAACTAAATTTGATCTTCAAAAAGCAGAGGAGCGNGCTCATATATTAATAGGATTATCNGTTTCAGTTGAAAATTTNGATAAAATAATAAAAATTATTCGATCATCTAAAACACCNGANGATGCTAAAATATCAATTCTAAAAACNAAATGGAAAATAAATAAATCNCAAAAATTAATTTCTTTAGTNGANGGAAAAAANGGTAAGAATCTTTATTCTTTATCTGAACCACAAGTTTTAGCTATTTTAGAATTAAGACTTCAAAAATTAACTGCACTAGGAATTAATGAAATCGAAGTTGAAATTAAAAAATTAGCTGAACTAATCACTAAATATAAAAAGATTATTTCCTCAAAAAAAGAACTTTTAAAAGTAATCAGTGAAGAGTTGAGAAATATTAAAGAAAAATTTGCTATACCAAGAAGAACTAAAATTATAGATGCTGTTTTAAATTACGATATTGAAGAAACCATTCAAAAACAATCAGTAATAATTACCGTTACATTACAAGGATACATAAAAAGGGGTTCTTTAGACGGAGTAAAAAAACAAAAAAGAGGTGGTAAAGGAAAATCAGGCATAACAACTAGAGATCAAGACTCTGTAGTTCAAACATTATCTGTAAATACTCATACATCAGTTCTCTTCTTTTCTACCGAAGGTTTAGTTTATAAGATCAAGGCTTGGAAAATCCCAGAGGGCTCATCATCATCCAAAGGCAAGTCTTAATTTAATATTTTACC
>FUFK010050914.1_pt1 | contig 18300 bp, 20 predicted proteins | sample 1021851 | NCBI WGS metagenome assembly FUFK01 (sample SAMEA51879418, study PRJEB19060) | metagenome
CCCCCATCAAACCGGAAAATCTTCCTTTGATATTGCCATGGGTTACAGCCATGCCCCACATCCAATGAGATAACACATCCACAATCAATCACTCTTCTTCTAAATCTCTCAGGAAATCTGAATATTCCTCATGGGTGTCAAACTCGAGGACTAACGGCGAAATTTCATCACAATCTTGACACTGATATTGTTGTCCAGTCATAAAGCCAAGGTATGGATAAATCCTGATGCTGTGACAAAACATACAGGCTCTAAATGACATATTCCTGCCTATTGACAATAGTATTTGATTTGTTGTAAGGCATATGTAAAAACAATGCTTTATATTAACAATCAATGATGTACACACATGAAGCGCGAGTGCAACATAGACGCACGAGGCAAGTTTGTTAGACTTTTAGGAGGTTCCGTATCCTTATTTTTCGGAATCGTCGCAGTTGGACTTTTAATGCTCGATTTAGTCCCATCCAACTGGTTTACAATTTCTTCCACCATCGGTTTATTCGCTGGAGGTGCCCTCGGTATCTATGAAGGCAAATCTGGCTGGTGTGTGGCAAGAGCCATGGGTATCTGGACACCAATTTGACCATCTGATGGTCACAACTTGATAGTCAAATAGTGATTTTATCAACCTTATCTTAGGTTATGTTTATACCTAAAAGTACAGGTTTTGTATTGATGGGGTGCATTTAGTGGAGCGAAAGCAAGAATCATTAACCAGTAATTTTACAGAATCAGTCATAAAAGAGGTATCAAATAATGACTTTGAAGGCGATGAAATAAGTTTAGAGATCAAACCCAAGCCTGTTGTCCAAGAAGATGAATCATTTGGAAATTTGGCCACTAGAATAGTTGATGAGGTCATTGCCAAACAGTCACCTAAATCACTTGCTGAGCAGGTCCTTCAACAAATAGGAATAACCGCTGACAATCCAGTTGCGGCACCAAAGATCTTCAATGGACATCTCAGGCACGTAGGTAAAAGAGCGAGAAAAATTTCGCAGAAACAAAATCAGAGTCATGAATTACGAATAAGGCGGGTAAAACGAGCTTCGCGAGGACCACCTCCTAATCTGCGTCGAATGGGTGCACCGCCCTCGACTAGAAACAGACCTTCTCTTGGCATGGAGGATGAGGTAAGACGTTCAGGTAGAGATGAAGACAACAAACGCGGTAGAACCAGGAAAAAGCGCCGATTGTTCAAGAAATAATTCTACAAATCGTCAAAAAGGGCAACGTTTTGGCCTACTATGGTGGTAGTTATGGACATAGCAAATCCCAGTGAAGAACACGCAATGCTCCGTTCGATGATTAGGGACTGGGTGGAAGAGTATGTTGAGCCACAAGCATTTGAACATGACAAGCAAGAATTATTCAATTTAGATTTGCTAAGGTCTATGGGTGAATTAGGACTGCTTGGCATAAGTGCTCCAGAAGATTATGGAGGTGCAGGCCTTGATGCGACTGCATGTGCGATCGTTCACGAAGAATTATCTGCTTCAGACCCAGGTTTCGCACTAGCCTATCTCGCCCATGCAATGTTATTTGTCAACAATTTAGCATTCAATGGTAACGAAGAGCAAAAGGCGAGAATTCTACCAAAGGTATGTTCAGGAGAATGGATTGGGGCAATGGCTATGTCTGAACCAGATGCCGGAACCGATGTCTTGGGGTTAACGACAACTGCTGAGAAACAACAGGATGGAACCTGGAAACTCAATGGCAGAAAAATGTGGATTACCAACGGCTGCCTAGATGAAACAGGAACTCCCGCTGATGTAGTATGGGTATATGCTCGGACAGGAACGGATGAAAAAGGCAGGGTTGAATTGTCGACATTCCTAGTTGAAGCAGGTATGCCCGGTTACTCTGTCGGGCAGAAAATCTACGATAAGACAGGTATGAGAGCATCAAACACTGCGGAATTAGTCTTTGATGATTGTATTTTACCGGCCGCAAATTTAGTCGGAGAACCGGGTGAGTCACTAATTCACATGATGTGTAACCTTGAAGTTGAAAGATTAACCTTAGCGGCCATGTCTTTGGGTATCGCAAGAAGATGTCTCGCTGAAATGAACCAATACGCAACCGACAGAACGGCTTTTAAGTCTCAAATTAGAGACTTCGGTCAAATCCAAAAACACATCGGAGACTCTTGGGCTAAGTATCGAGCAATGCGGTCCTATATTTACGATACTGCAGCAAATTTGACTTTAGGTAAAGCTGGCCACAGACTTGATTCTGACGGGGTGAAACTATTTGCATCAACCGCGGCCAAAGAAATCGCCGATTCAGCAATTCAAGTAATGGGTGGCTACGGATATGTTGGTGAATACCATGTTGAGCGACTTTGGCGAGATTCCAAGTTGCTGGAGATTGGTGGTGGAACGGTGGAATCGCATCAGAAAAACATCGTCAAAGATTTATTCAAAAATCCAGAGTCAATCAATCAATGATTTCTATTTCCTCTTTGACGGTTAGCAATCTCTTCGTCGATTTCCAAACACTCGTTATCAAACTAGCTGAAAGCAATAGGACTACAAAAACGATTGAACCCCATATCCAAACATTGGTAATCGCATCTGTTGAACCTCCATAAGCGACAATTGCGACAAGGGTTGTAATGCCTACAACCATCGCAATTTGTATCTTTAAAATCATAGGAAAATTCAACAACGGAGAATATGAACCCATCTTTTGCATTATGTAGAACACCCATATCGAGGTTCCAACTGACCAAATTATGTATCCAAGAGGATATTTATTATTAACAACAATATTGTTTTCAGTGGAATACCAATCTCCAACAATTAAACCAACTATCCAAATAACAGATACACCAAGCATGTGGATTATTTGATTAATCATCAATTCATTATTTACAGTGCTCTGTTGAATGGTTTCTGAATTTTCTATTTCCGGGCGAATTTCTCTTGTTGGTACCTTTACTCTAGATTCTAGGGAATCTATTCTTTCCGAAAGTCTTTGCATTTCTTCGACAATGTTGAGCATAGTATCGTTTTGTTCTGCAGCAATTTCCATTCTTTCCTGTTCGAATTCTGGCAGAGTAATCATTGACGGTACATCATCTAGTAAGCCATCTTCGCTTAATTCATTTTTTGTTATCTCAATTTTTTCCTCGCGCTTTTTCTGCCGCTTTTCTTTGTGGTCAGTTATAGTTGATTTTATCGAATTATTTGTAGATTCGACCATTGACTTAGTTGTCGCTGCTACTTTCTTGGATAGCAGGTTTAGTTTTTCTCTAGTTTTGTTTAATTTTTCTGACAAGTTACCAGAGTTGCGCCCTGTCATGATTATGCTACTCTTGCTCTGTTTGTTAATTATTTGCCAACATTAGTAACCAACTGGCACTGGGTCAATCATTCGCCAAAGATACCAGGAAGCAGCAGTTCTAAATGGCGACCACCGCTCTGCAATCTTCTCTATAGATTCTTTAGATTCAGCTGATGGTACTAAAATTTTGACAGCCTTGACTAGTCCAATGTCACCAATGCTGAATACGTCAGGACGCATAAATGAGAACATCAACATCATTTCAGCAGTCCAAGGTCCAATGCCACGAAACTTGACAAGATGTTGCTTAATCTCCTCATCTGTCATGTTCTTCCAATCTTGATTGAGCAGGATTTCAGAATCTTTTGCCAATCCGTAGATATAACCGGCTTTAGGTCTTGTCAGTCCACAAGAGGCGAGTTCTTGTTCAGTGAATTTAAGCACATTTTCAGGTGTGGGTTTTCCTAACATAGCAACTAGTCTGCCCCAAATTGCATCTGAGGCAATTACCGATATTTGTTGCCCAACTATTGAACGTATTGTGGTTTCAAATAATTCGCCCTTGCCTTCTAGTGAACCATCAGGATATTGCTTGACCACTTCACCGAGTAATTCATCCTGTTTTAGGAACTTTACTGCTTCATCCCACCAAAGCGGTTTTCCTTTGTCCATGTCGGGCAAATATCCGTTTAGGTTTTGACCTCTTGCATGTACCCACAACCATGCGAGACCGATTATTAGACTACCTTTCCTTGAAGCAACTTCCTCGTACTGGGTGGGTGAGATCGAATGTTGAAAATCCTGAATCAGTAGCTGCTCATTCTTGGGGTATGGCGATTTTAGCCCTCCGTCTTGCACCAAAAGACATTGATTTAACCAAGGTACTCTCGATGTGTTTAGTTCATGATTTGCCNGAGGTTATTGTTGGTGATTTGACGCCACATGATGATACTACTAACAAGGCTGAACTGGAACATGATGCAATGAAAGCATTGGCGCCTGAATGGCTTGCATTGTTTGAAGAGTATGAGGTCGGAGAAAGCAGAGAGGCAAAATTCGTTAAACAAATCGACAAACTTGACATGGGGCTCCAAGCAATACTCTATCAAAATGAACAAGGACTAGACCTAGGAGAATTTCTAGTTAGTGCTAAAGCCAAGATTTCAGACGCTAATTTGTTAGAAATTTTAGAGTGATTCTTCCGACAGTGACAAAAAGTAGGGCGTATCCCGATAGTTACCCAGCCCGATAGTGTAGGGGTCCATCATGGTGGGTTTTGGTCCCGCCGACGTCGGTTCAAATCCGACTCGGGCTACCATCGATTCATGTTATGTCTATTTCGAATTTAGACAAAACAGGTGTCAATAGAGCAATAATAAGGCCAATCCATACNACAAATCCAAAACTGGTATCTACCTCAACATCGCCATCAANCCATGTTTGCCAATAGTCGCCGGTGTTTCCAGGTTGCATAATCATAAACAATACAATTGCAATAAACATCAAACCACAGGTTACTAATGGTGAAAATTTCCTAACCATGTCATTAGTCATGTAGCCTTTGTCAGGTAAATTAATCATGCCGTTGTTAGCCAGAATTGCAGCTAATCTAGAAAGAATACCGATTATACAAACAATCAGGGAAACAATTAACATTATTTTCAAGATTAGTGTTGACGTATTCCATGAATTCCAGTAATCTATATCTGATTTTAGTTCATCACACTCCTTATTGCTGCCATCTAAGCAGAAATCATTGTAGTATGATTGGAATTCATCAGAAATATCAGAGTATGTTTCATGTCCCAACACGGTCAAAATCCACGACGAAGGAAATTCGGGCCCTGACAAGTCCATGACAATATCGGCTTCACCGTCTACAGTAACAGTGTACCATGAGCTTGAGGTAAGGCAGATAATTATCACAATAAGAACTACAAGGGAGACAGCGTGACTAATCCATTCAACTGGATGTATGGATTTAGTTTTGTCAAAATCATTTGACATTTTAGGCCGTGTAACTAAAACTCCGGTAAACTGGGCCTTGAGAATTGGTACAAAGATACAACAGACGTTCCATGCTGTAAATGAAATGCTGATCAGCAATGAGACTATATCTGCTGCGCCAGAGAATGTGAATATGCCATTTAGTGTTGCAATTCCAGACAACACGGTAATAACAATGTGGGACGTGAAATCTCCTTTTGCAGCCCTAATTCCGAAGACTAAACCTGCAATGCCTACAGACAAAATGACTAGTGAGTAAATCAAAATCAATGCTCCAAATCCAGTCCCAGTGCCTACCTCAGATTCTAAGGAGCCAAGGAAAATGCCACCGATAATCCCCATCAACCCAAACACGATAATAAATCCCATATAGATGGAAAATAGTATCCCTGTGACTTTTGGGACCGCAGGCATTTGTTTGAAATCAGTGGTAATAATTACACCATCAGGATAGGTGTTGGCTTCATATGAATCGTCATCGTCCATATTCCATTCGAATTCACCGTCACAAAGTGGACATTCAAATTCACCTGACGCATCATCATCCAATTCTATTTCGCCTTCACAATGAGGACATAAAATCTCGACCATGGAAATATTTACTAAGATTTACAAATTAAAATTTTCCCCGACAATGCGCACATTCAATAGGCTCGCAGCGTTGGCCAAAGGCGATAGGGTATGGAGAAAATAGCAGTTATTGGTGCTGGACAAATGGGCAACGGAATTGCCCAAGTTGCTGCCAGTGCAGGTTATGAAGTATTGATGATTGATATCAAGGAGGAATATGTTGACAGAGGTATGGCAACTATTCAAAAATCGCTCAGCAAATTGGTTTCAAAGGATAGAATCAGCCAATCGGGCGCCGATGAGACCCTTGCTCGAATATCTACTACTACAGATAGAGGTGAATGTGCAGATGTTGATTTGGTAGTAGAGGCGGTGCCAGAAATATTGGATTTGAAAACATCCATATTTTCTGAATTAGACGAAATCTGTAAACCAGAGTGTATCCTTGCATCAAATACTTCCTCAATTTCTATATCAACAATTGCTGATGCAACAAACCGTCCAGATAAGGTAATAGGCATGCATTTCATGAATCCAGTACCCATAATGAAACTGATAGAGATCATTAATGGTGACGAAACAAGCGAAGCAACAAATTCTGCGGTAGTAGAAGCAGCAGAAAAAATGGGTAAAACTGCANTGTCTTGTAACGATTCACCAGGTTTTGTCTCCAATAGAATTCTGTGCCCGATGTTGAATGAGGCAATATTAACCCTACAGGAAGGTGTTGCTGAGCCTGCAGCGATTGATGGCATTATGAAGTTAGGAATGAACCACCCTATTGGCCCACTAGCCTTGTCTGACCTAATTGGTCTAGATACTGTTTTACACATCATGAATGTTCTCCATGAGGGCTTAAATGATGACAAGTATTCTCCTGCAGATTTGCTAAAAACCATGGTTGCTGAAGGAAAATTAGGTAGAAAGTCAGGCGAAGGCTTCTACAAGTATTAATGAAACAACAATGTTAGGTGGAAATATGAATCCGAGCGTCAACGTATTAGGTAAGGAACTGCAAGAGTGCTCAAAAGATCCACTGACTGGTTGGTATCGGGATGGCTGCTGCAATACCGATAGTAATGACCGAGGTTTGCACGTCGTATGTTGTATTGTTACTGAAGGATTCCTCAACTTCGCCAAATCAAAAGGTAATGACCTTATTACCCCAGCACCGCATTTTAACTTCCCCGGCCTAAAACCAGGTGACCGGTGGTGCGTATGTGCCCGCACATGGCTCGATGCAGTGAATAATGGAATTGCTTGTCCAGTAAATTTGGAAGCAACTCATGAAGAAGCATTACAAATAATTCCGTTAGAAATTCTTGAAATGCACGCTGAGTAGTTGGTTTCATGTCAGAATCTCAAGTATATGTCGTTACAGGTGCATCAAAAGGACTTGGGCGCTCGATATGTGAGATACTTGCAAGTAACGGATTTACCGTGGTTGGTATTGCGCGTAATTCCATAGAATTGTCATCGCTGGAAAATTATTTGAAAAATATCAATCCTAAATCTGGCATCTTTGCTTGCGACCTATCGAGTGAAAATCAGATTGCATTAACAGCTGATAAGATAACCAATGATTTTCCCTTAATCCATGGTTTGATTCACAATGCTGGAATTATTGGTCCAGTTGGCTCCATGTTCAATGTCGGAACGAATTTGTGGAATGAAACTATTCAAGTTAATCTACTTGCAGTACAGCAATTAACTAAATTATTGTATCCTTCAATGGTCAATGCACAACGTTGTAGGGTGACGACTATATCCTCAGGTGCAGCGGTTAATTCCTTGGAATCTTGGTCTGCATATTGTACTTCAAAAGCGGGTTTAGAGATGTGGACACGTAATTTGGCCGATGAAGGTTCAAGGCATGGTATCAGCGCGGTTTCTGTAGCGCCGGGAATAGTTGACACCGGTATGCAAGCAACCATCCGCTCTGTTTCTGTAGATGATTTCCCAATGGTAGAGAGATTCATTGGTTTCCACAACAATGGTGATTTAGTTGCACCAGATGTTGTTGCAGAGTCTCTATATGAATTAATCACGAACCACTCCATGGATAATTCCGGCAATAGATTTGATGTTCGGGAACTATAAGAAAACCAAAATTAGAGTGGGAATGGTCATAAGCCAATACTATGCCAGCATATTGAGGCAGACCCATGGTAGGAACTGATAGAGTTGAAATTAGAACGTTAAAAGTAGGTAGATTTTGTGTTGTTGATGATGAAGCCTACAAAATATTATCGATTTCCAAATCTAAACCTGGCAAGCACGGTTCGGCAAAAGCAAGACTTTCACTTGAGAGTATTTTCACCGGAAAGAAAATCTCTCACGTTGGTACAGTAACAGATTCTATCAATGTACCAATGATTGAAAANGGGACTGCAACAGTAACCCATCTAGATGGAAATGAAGTTCATGCCATGAATGACAGAGACTATTCTATGATGATTCTTCCTATGCCTAGTTCAGAAGATGGAATGTCAATTGAAGCCGGTCAGAAAATCATGTGGCAAGAAGCCCTAGGTCGATATATCATCATCAGAGATCATTGAATTCTTCAGTTTAGAGTAAAACCGTGCACCTATTTCGCTTCGTAGGTGTTTAATTCATAAGCCTAATGGTAGAATTTGTATCATGGCAGAGACGGCTAACACGGCTTCTGATGATTATGCAGGCCTTTCCGCAAAACAAACTATTGACGCAATGAGTGACGATGAGAAAACTGCACTAAAGGGATGGTATTGGTACGATTGGGGTAACCAGGCATATGCACTAACAGTGATGACTGTTATCGTTCCAGCATTGATGGCAAATTTGTATAACAAGGCAACTGGAACACAAGGTGGTGCTGGGTTTTTTGCCCTAATATACGGTCTAGCTATGTTAGTAGTAGCAGTTACAGCACCAGCTCTTGGGGTAATTGCTGACCGAATGCCAATCAAGAAAAAGCTCCTATTTTGGTACACAGTTGTCGGTATATTATTCTGTGCTGCAATGGGTGCGGCACCGTATTTTGGTTCACAAGGTTACATGGTTCTTGCATTTATGTTCGTAATTGGCTCAATTGGTTTCTCTGGTGGTAACACTATTTATTATGCATTCATGCCATATTTAGCACCAAAGAAAGCAATGGATCATGTATCCTCATGGGGTTATGCATACGGATTTTTGGGCGGCTCGATCATACTATTATTCCACTTGGTGGTGCTACTTGCCACACCCTGGGATTCGAACTTCCAATTGGCAGTTATTTTCTCAACTTCAGCACTTTGGTGGTGGGGCTTCGGTGCACTAATGTTCTTCAAGACACCCGAGCCGCCGGTATTAGAGGAAATAGAATACAAAGGTGTTTGGGGGTCGACTAAATTTGCCTATGTTGAAGTTTGGAAAACTCTGAAGCAAATTCGAGTAGAATTCCCGGTGTTATTCCTGTTTATCATCGCCTATCTGTTGTTTTATGATGGCGTGAATACCATTAATGGCATGGCTTCAGCATTTGGTGAATCCGTTTTGAGAATAAATCCAACAATGAACATTGCCCTGTTATTGACGGTAAACTTCGTTGCTGTACCGATGAGTATTGTCTTTGGTAAGATTGCGAATAAATCTGGAACTAAATTTGCATTGATGCTTGCATTGGCTATCTACTGTTTAGTTGCTGTTGCAGCAGTTGGCTTTGCACCTCTTGAATTAGAAGATGACCATGAGAGATATGATTTCCAGTATGACTATGATTCGGAGGCTGACGAGTATACTTTGACAACACTGTATGATCGAGGTGTTGATGGATGGGTATCGGTAGATGGTTCAGGTGATGCTGAGTTCCGTGATGCATTTGGAACATGGATGTCATTTGACGCCGATGAAGAAGAAGCCGTTGGAGGATTCAAGTGGGTTGATGGATTTGGTGCAATACTTGTGATTGGAGTTGCCACACTCGGTGTCGGCGTGGCAATGATTACCATCATGCGCAAAGGCATGGGTTGGGTTGGNCTAGTCCTGATATTGCTGTTATCAGGTGTAGTCATGGCAGGAGCCTCTATGTTTAGCGAAGATGTCGTCGAGGAGGATAAAGAAACTTACAAACTCACTAGTTCAGAAGCAGCATTAATGGTCGCGGCATTTGACAATGCAAGTGATCACAGATTCTCTATACACTTCGAGGGTGGACCATTAGATGGCAGTGCAGAAGTTGGTGAAAGACATCCAACCGTGCTAGACCAGGGTGGTTACATGGATTGGTGGCCAGAAACTATGCGAGATAACGTCTGGGCGCCTCTTGGCATAACCGTTTCACTCCAGTGGATTATTCTTGGATTCTTTGTCGGTTGTGTAATGGGTGCAGCTGGTGCTCAAGCTAGGTCAATGTTTACAATGCTAATTCCAAAGAGTAGAACAACAGAATTCTTTGGGTTCTTTGGCTTCATTGGCAAGGCAGCGGCGATGGTTGGACCGTTTCTCTATGCTGCCGCAGCCGGATACTTTGATGACCGAATGGCGATTATGTCAATCGTTATTGTGATAATAAGCGGCTCCTACTTATGTGCTAGAGTTGATCTAGAGAAGGGTATGAAAATGGCCGATGACTACGATGCTCAATTCTTAAATAATGAAGACTGAATACGAGGTGCACTAATGAAAAATTTCGCTCTAGTTCAGACTATTGGCACGGTCGTTTTACTAATTTACACCATAATACTTTGGGGCTTGCCAATTGCGCCTGCATTGGCAACGTTTGACTTAATTACCGACCAATTTTTAACGGACCATAAAATAACCAATTACGTTATTTATGGATTGACAATCGGTGCCTGTTTTATGATTTACATTTTGTCACTATTATTTATGTCTGGCATGACTCAGCGATTAATCCATGTCAGAATCCCTCCAAATGAGGATAAGATAGTCGACAAGCTAGAATCATGGACCACCATAAGGTGGGCTGTTTGTGCGCATTTACATCGGTGTACTCACCCAGTATTGGTCCACACTATACCATCCCCGATATGCAATGCATACTATCGTCTTGCAGGGGCAAAAATAGGCAAAGGTGTGCAAATTAATTCTATTAATCTAAATGATCCATCGGTAATAACTGTCGGAGATAAGGTAGTTATTGGGGGCAGGTCAGTAATCAACGGACATCTTGTCGAACAAGGTCAAATTGTTCTCGCAAGAGTGCACCTAAAGAAAGGCAGTTTGGTTGGTTCTGGTACAACAATTCAGCCTGGAGTGACTGTTGGAGAGGGAGCGGTGATTGCAACCAACGGCTTAGTGGGTAAGTGGAAAAATATTCCAGCAGGCGAGGTTTGGGGAGGACTGCCGGCTAAGCTGATTCAAAAATCGTCGAAAAGAGACGATATTTAACCCGCTTCAAATTTGACATTTTCAAGCGCAATAGTATTCAAGTGGCCGCGTCCACGACGTTGTGTGCGGAAGCACAAACGGGGGAGTATTTGATGGGTGTCCAGAAATCTGCATATCGACAACCAGTTACTCCCGAGGGCTTGAAAGCCATTGAAGAAGGTAAACTTACCTGGCTAGATGACGAAATGTACAATAATTTTAACACCGGCTTATTAGAACAATATCTCGAGGAAAAAAACCTTCAAGAATCATTCGAAGTGTCACACTGGAATACCCCCAAAGTCCTCTATGGTATAGCAATCGGCGCAGTATTTTCTGGTGTCACTGCATATATCGGACTAAAACTTGGTCTAGCCATTTCTGCGGCATGGTATATCGCATACCTATTGGGAATGGCGCTTAAATGGTCACCATCTGAAGTAAATATAGCAACTTCAGCAACCACTGGAGCAACTCACGCATCAACTGGATTCATTTTCACCTTCCCTGCAATATTCTTGCTTGCTAGTAATCCGGATTATGAAGTTTCAACTGGTGCGCTGATTGAATTGAGCGGCAGTGATGCCTTTAATCTAGCCTTCATTGGAATAATTGCCAGCATGTTTGCTGGGTTTTTGGGCGTGATGTATTTCATTATTTTTCGTAGAGTCTGGTTAGTAGAGGATCCACTGCCGCTACCCGGATTTGAGGCAACTCTGAAAATGTTGGACATTGCATCAGACGTTAACACCGGGGCCGTGGAACATGCTAGAGACTCCCTGAAAAGTATTGGTTTGTGGACTGGCATAACAATGATTGGTTTGTTTTTAGTTGAATACCCTTTGATTTGGATTGGTGACAAGAAGTTGGCGCTTCTTGATTGGCTTGCGCAAACCGCATCCATTGGCGATTATGGGCTAGCATCATTCTATTCGAAAGGAACTATACATCAACCTACAGGTACAGTAGACGGGGTTTCAAATCATTACACCTACTGGACACCAGATGAGTCCTGGAATCCATTTGCCTATACCTATGTTGGCGTATATCTCACACCATCTATGTTCGCAATAGGTTGGTTCATGAAAACCAGGGTTGCTTTTTTGGTCAATTTAGGGACATTTGTCGGTTGGTTTTTCCTAGTTCCACTTGTAATCTGGTTTAATGTGCCGATTTATGATGCAATCACTCAGACAAATATACCCATTCAGCAATATGCGCAGACATCTACAGATGCAGCAACCGTGATTGCCTTTGACAACACTGTCAAAACCATTGCAATAGGCTCAATAATCGGTGGTGGAGTATTTGGTTTGGCTAAAATGTATAAGACGTTTATCAACATCTTTGGTGATATTGGCAAAGCGCTGAAAGGCGAAGGAAGTCAAGAATACATGGAAGGTAAGGGCTGGTATGAATGGCCATTGAAGCATATTCCGATCTTTATGGGTATAACATTTTTAGCAATGATTTTGATCTTTACTATCGGCGGTTTTTCCATTTTAGCATCGCTAATTTTCGCTACAGTTCTGATACTAACGACATTTTTGCTTGGAGCCATTGCTGTAAGNGTGATGGGCGAAACGAGCATAGAGCCAGTTTCAGGCACCTCATTCATAGTCTTGTTAATGTTACTTGGTGTATTCTTGAATGCGCAAGATTTACTAGACTTGACAACCCAAGATGCAATTCTTCTCGGTTTAGTGGGCACTACCGTCTTTGGCTCGGCAATATCAATGTCAGGTACAGTCATCGGCGATTACAAAAATAGCCTGTACATCGGCAACAGACCTTATCATATTTCAAAAGGGAATATTATGGGTGTTGTCCCAGGGGCAATAGTTGGTGCCGGTGTTGCAATATTTTTGTCTATACAATTAGCGAATAATACGATAGAACTGCAAGCCCCACAAGCAAATGCTTTTGCTACCTTCTCTGTCATTTTTGCAGAAAGAGAAGGTAATCTTATNCTCTTATCGCTCGGATTTTTATTAGGTATGTTTGTTGAATGGGCTACAGGAATGGGTACCTCATTCGGGTTAGGTATGTATCTTAAGGTGCCATTCACTTTGCCAATGTTAATCGGTGGTTATGCAAGAGATAGTTGGGAGATGAAGAAACTCAAGCCTAGGATTGACAAAATAAAACAAGAGCATGGTTCTAATGAGGCTGAAAAACAAAGGGCGCTTATTCTATTAAGTACCTTTATGATTGCTGCTGGCCTTATGACTGGAGAAGCATTCTTCGGTACGGAATCCAGTATTCTATCATTCCTCGATACTCTTGTTGAGGATCAGTTTTCAACATATTGGTATGCTGGCCGACTTGTACTATTCTTCATTCTAAATCTAACTATAGGCGGATTAATCTACTGGTTGTTTAAGCGGGCTGGAGTAATCGGTGGCAGCAGTGATTCGGATGTCTTAGAAGCAGAAGTCGCTTGAGAGTGAAGGTAATGGATTCACAGACTAGCACACCTAAGTGGGTGTGGTTCTTACTGACTGCAGCAGTATTTGGCGTGTCTAGTGCTGGTGCTTTATTTCAGCAAGTTGACGATGTACCACCCCTACTGCGAGCCTCGTGGCGTCTACAACTAACTTCGATTGTGTTAGCACCTCTAGCTTTGATGCAATGGCAAAGGCATGGGCAATCATTGAAATCTCGATTTATGGAAAAGGAAACAATATTGTGGCTGTTTGCTGGTGGCCTCTTCCTAGCCTTACATTTCGGGGCTTGGGTTGCTAGTTTAGACCAAACCTCATTGACCCATTCACTATTATTTGTTACAGCACATCCACTAATTATTGTGTTCGGTATGGCTTTTATTGCCCGTATATCTATGTCGTATTTTAGGAGCCCCAACCGGTGGGAAATTATTGGTGCTGGTGTAGGTTTCATTGGTGCAGCTTTAGCCTTGGTAGATTTAGGTGATGAGCAAGGCGGTAGAACCGTTACGGTATGGGGCGACTTCTTAGCATTCTTGGGTGCAATATTTGTTGTTGGTTATATTGTAAGTGGAAGAGTACTTAGAAAATGGATGCCAATCTTCATTTATGCATTTCCAGTTACTCTTATCGGGGCAATAATCCTGATTCCAGCATCATACTTTTTCGAACATGAATTTTCTGATTTTGGAGCAGTTGGATGGATTCAAGCAGATTACTTACCGTGGTTTCTCGCACTTGCGTTAATTGCAGGCTTATTGGGTCACACAGGATTGAATACCTGTCTGCGTTATATGCCACCGCTAGTTGTTTCCACCAGTGTGACAATGGAGCCAATTATTGGTTCCGTGATTGGGTTAGTGTTATTTGACACAGGATTACCAGGATTTTGGACTTGGGTTGGAGGTCCAATTCTAATTAGTGGCATTCTAATGGTTATAGTTGGTAGTTCGCAGGAAAATACGAACAATGAAACAGTTGAAGTGCTGCAGNAATCATGAGGGAACANAATGTCAAGCGCAAAAAATCAAGGTTGGTTATTACTTACTAACGACGATGGAATCCAAGCAACAGGTATGCGCCTGCTGGTTGAAGCCCTAAATAAACGTGGACATAATGTCGTAGTTTTCGCTCCAAGTAATAATCAATCAGCTACTGGTATGCGTATTAATTTGATGACACCATTGACATGGAGATTTAGAAATGACCTGAAGTCAGAGTGGGATGTTGAGGGCAATAATCTACATTTAATCGAATTAGATGGCACTCCCTGTGATACAATGATTGTCGCATTAGATAAAGGATTAAGTCATATATTGCCAGACGTCACCCCAAGATTGGTGGTATCAGGAGTAAACCTTGGCCCAAACATGTCGCAGGATTCATATCACAGTGGTACAATGGGAGCAGCTAGAGAAGCCGGTCTGTACGGTATGCCAGCTATTGCTTCCTCACTCTCATCGTTTGAAGAAGAAGGCATGCAAAAGGCTGTGGATGCGACTGTCCAATTAGTCGAATTTGCCCTGGGAGTATTGCCCGTTGTGCCAGAAAACCTTAGACGCCCTCACCTAGATATATCCAAACCACATGTTAGTCGATGGCCTGTTATCGAGGATTGCCCCGCGTGGGAAGAAAACCCCATTGAAGCATTAAGGACAGCATTTAGGCATGGAGAACTAATGCTTAACATCAACACACCACCATCGTGGAATGGCCAATTTCAAACTACTCGGCTTGGCATGCGATGGTATCGAGACGCGATTTCATTTGCTGGGTCACCAAATGATGAAAACACCGCAACATTCACCATAGGAGCAGCTAGTATAGATCACACTCCTGTAAAAAATAGTGATTGCGATGCGGTGATGATGGATGAATCAAGCATCTCATGTCTACCAACTTGGCCACAGACTCATCCTCTGGCCATCGATGATAGGTTGCTTACTTGGTGTTTGAAGACTGGTGAAGATAATTATCCTATTTGGCTAAAGGTTTAGTGTAATTCCCTCATCAAGCAAAAAGTGGCAAATCCCGATTGCCATGTGTCCTTGAAGCCATGTTTGGCCAACTGACCGCTTAGTTATTCCATCATGCCCATCCAAATCTAGCGGTTGGTCATCGCTGATGATAAACCCAATGTCTATCCCACCGCTGTGTGACTTACTTTCCACCCCATGGTCGAAGGATAGTGGATTACTTTTCACCGGTATAACAGCATTTTCCAACCATAATCTTTCCGCATTGGCATCTAACGCAATAATGGTGGAATTCTGCCAATCCCGCAAGGTATCTTCAATACTACCGCCGCTATCATAAATGCCATTGGAACGTTTGGTCCATTTGCCAATCGGCGGGACGGGCTCTCGTAATACTTTAGCAATTTGCCCCGCGACAGAACGCTCTTCTGCATGTATTCCCTTTACCTCGCCTCCAACTATTTTCAAACGGCGCTTTGGACCTGGCCCACCCCACAAGTGGAGGATTATTTCTGAATCTTTTCTTACTGCATGACTTGTCATCAATGATGCCATCAATGCTCTAATAAGGACATCCATTCGGCCTGCAGCACCCGCCAAATCATTCAACTGAAGTTTGCCAAAGGATTGGGCGCGGTGGCCAATAATTGCGAAGCGGCGCATGTTATCACCGTTAGCCTCTATCAATTAGGGTAGTTATCGCAACGCAGACATCGTGAATGGTCTGAAGAGTGAAATCTGCCCCAGTGCTGTCAACCAGATAGGCTCTTGGCTTATTTTTGTCTGCCAAATCTTCTAATCGATTAGCGACTACCGCTGTCATTCCAGCGTACTCAAGTTGGGCTATGGCTCGCCTAACCAATTCCTTTTGTTTGATGCCAGTCTCCAACTTAAAACCAATCCGCACCGCATCTCGACACTTTTCTTTTAGNGCCAAAATGTGTTTTGAACTTTCTACTAATCTAATGTCTAATGGTCCTTGTTGGCTCGCTAGTTTACCTTCTGCAGGTTTATCAACTACGTAATCTAATACCGCTGCACAATGTACCCACGCGTCAATTTCATCATTACTAAGTGCCATTAACTCGCGTAGCATTTTATCTGGATTATCGGCATTGATTGCTAATGGTAGCCAATTTGGCTTTGNGTATGTGGTGATCCCAGAGACGCATGAAACATCATGACCATGGCGATATAGATAGTCCGCGATTTGATATCCGGTTTCTCCACTGCTAGTATTTTGAACGTATCTGATGTCATCAATAGGGGACCTCGTTGCACCCAATGTTACAACAACAGATTTTCTATTTGATTTATTTTGGTTTACAAAGTTAGCAAATCTAGCAACTATTTCGTCGTGCGGAGGAGTTTTTCTTTTACCTTCCTCCTCTTCCCCCCAGTGAACTTTTATGTCTAATTTTTCTACTTCAGCAACCAAATCAGAGGTTACTGGATCATCGGCTAAATCAGCGTGCATACTTGGAATCATCATAACCGGACATTTCCTTGACCTAGCTGCGCTTAATGCCATGAGAATAGGTCCATGCTGAAGCCCGTGTAGATAACTTGCTAACAGGTCTCTAGTTGCTGGTGAGATTAAGATACCATCAATTTCATTCAAAGCGGATAAATCACTCTCCCAATCGGTAATCACCTTAGCTTGTGTGGCCCACTCTACCGCCAATGGAGAGATTATTTTTTGGGCAGAATGAGTCATCATAACGCTAACTATTGCGCCATGTCGACGTAATTCACGTGCCAATCTGACCGTATCTACTGCGGCTATACCACCACTTACTCCCAATAGAATTTTGTTGCCAGATAGGCTATCGCCACGAATTTCCACATCCGTATCGCGCATCGCCATAAACAAGGGAAAGGTTTGTGCGATTTGACACCTTCGTTATTTTTCTATCAAATATTTAATGCAATGCTTCAAAATAAATGGCTCATAGCGTGACCCATGCAGCCAAACCGAGGCGACCAGTTAGTTGTAGCTGGGATGAAACCTAACAGTCTTGTTGCAAGAAATAGTGCATTTGACAGAATACACAGGGGAACTTCCTTTATTGTATTCATAGATGGACTCATCGTAATGTATCTTTTCTGGGCAATTGCTTCATTAATATCTCCTGCAATATCTAGTTTAGTGCTGGGTTTTGTTACCATTTTTGCCTTTTTGACCTGGAATGCCTACCGGTCCAGAGCAAGTTGGGCTTACTGGCCAGCCTCAATATTGATTTTGATTGCTGCTCTGTTTTTTGGGATAAATGCGCTAGAATCTCTTATTTTTGTCATTGCAGGTAACGTTGGTGGCTTGCTATTTCTTTTTTTGACTGGTTGGGCTACTTTGGGCTCATTTAGAAGATTCATGTATCATTTTAATCCAATGTATAAGGCAGGATATTTCAATAATGATTCGGATAGCATGGATTTCAAACTTGAACAAGGTGAAATGCTTGCGGCATGCCCTAAGTGCATGGCAGTCTTAGCAATCAGACCATCGATGCTCAGTGCAAGCGATAGGTGCCCGCATTGTCAAGCGCCACTTATTGATCCACAACTAGCCGCCAAGTATGGGATGACTGAAGAAGAGTAGGTTTAGCGAGAAGCTAATGTTAGATTCTTCCACATTTCTTCAGGAACTTCCATGG
>FUFK010070765.1_pt1 | contig 18299 bp, 35 predicted proteins | sample 1021851 | NCBI WGS metagenome assembly FUFK01 (sample SAMEA51879418, study PRJEB19060) | metagenome
GATAGGGCAGCGTTTGATCCAATCATCAAAGAGAACTTTCTGTGAATAATTCATTTTTGTCTGACGTTTGTTCTTGGGGCATGATTAATCCAACCTTTTTCATGATCTTCTTTTGTCTCAACATCTGCTATCTCCCATTCATCATCCCACTCCATAGTAGTTTTAAAACTATTGACATTGTTATGGAGTTTTTCTCTTGCTTCCTCCGCTGAGTCAGCTTCTACTTCTTTAACAAAGTAAGCATACTCTCTACAAGTGATTCTATAAGTGTTCATAATTAACCCCACATATCATTAGATTGTCTTGCAGATGCATCGTTCATGATCTTTCTAGTAACACCAAACTGATACTGATCTAAATCATCATGATCCTTATCTAATACCCACCCACAATCATCTACTAGTTCATGATCAGGCAATTGATCAAAGATACAAGAGATACCATCATCTCCCATATATCTGAGGATCTCACATCTATGTAAAATCTTTTCTCTGATCTCATTTTTTAAAAGACCTTCCTCAAGCCATATGTTTTTAGTTTTTGAATCCATTGAATAACCTCCTAAGTTTTTGAATAAATAGTTTAAATTTGTTTTTTCTAATTTTTGGAGTAATCATTTAGATGACTCCTTTGGTTTGTATAATAAATTCTTATCCATAATGTCAGAACCTTGATGTGTATAAGTTCCTGATGGATTAATTTTGAAGTCTTCTCCTGAATAAAGCCATGCTTCATCTGGAGCATCTTCTGCAATTTTTGTAGCTGCATCAGCATCTTCTGCTTCTATCCATATTTCATAGGAATCATATTGAGTTCCATAAACTCTATAAATTGGCATTAGGTTCTCCTCCAGAATTTAGATATTTTTTAAATAAATCGATGATTTCTTCTAAATTTTTATCTTCAAACATTTTTGATTCGTAAGAACTTTCTAGCTCTTCGATAACTCTTTTCATTTGTTCTTTAGATAGTTCCATTAGTCTTTTCCTGATTCAATATCAGCTAGTGAAGATTGTTGTATTAATGCAAGTGTGTCATTAATTGCATCTTCAAATTCTTCTGAATGTTCAAGCCCTAATCCGATATTAGTTAAGGCATCAAAGTATTCGTAAATAGTCATTAGAATCTCTCCCTCATTACTGGAATAGTTTCTACTTCAACATTGTCACCCATACAGGCAATAGATCCAGCCTCATTACCTTCATCATCAGACATAGGACATAAGGCTGTCCCATCATCCAGTATTAGAAGAATAGGTTGATAATACCAACCACTTGATTCAGCTTCACTGGGAGTCATGTAGCGTACAGATTTAATCTTTTTACCACATAATTGTTTTTCAATTTTTTTATGCCACCTATAGGTTGTTTCGGCAGCTTCTCGAATTTCTTTTGTTGATTTTGTTTTAGGCATTGATTAGCTCCTGAGATAATTTTTTTTGAATTGAATTAAAGAGTTGTCTTTCTGAAAAAGACTTATTGCGAACATCACAATAAAACCATCCGTCCCTCATAAATAGTCTGAGAAATATTAGTTCTTCTTTTGATAGATTCATTGTTTTACCTCCGATAATTTTTGTCCGATAGCTTTATACATCTCTTGGTCTTTGATGTACATATCTTCAACTTCAAAATAGTAATAGAAGTCATTCCATTTATCATTAAGCCATCTAGCTTCTTCTTGAGATAGTTTCAATTTTCATCCTCCTCATAATTAACGTGGATTTCATAGCTAAAAGAACATGGACTAATTTCCATATCAGCTAAATGATCTCTGATCATGTCAGATATATATTCTTTATCTGATTTATCTAATTGTTCATTAAAGTATTCAATTTTTTTCATTCTTCATCCTCCTTTGGCATTAATAATAGATCAGCAATTTCATTCATAGTATCTTCGGTAGATGAATCCCATCTATCTCTACCCCACCAAAGATCACTGATTAAGCTATATAATTTTTTACCTTCTTCATCACCATGAAGTTTATTGTTCTGTGTATATAATTTCATTTACTTACCCTCCTCTTCTGACTTATCGAACCATGTATTATCAAGAATGTTCCATAGTCTTACATAATTTTTTAACCAGTAAACTTGTGACTTGGTAAATTGATAGTTGGTATGCAACAGATCATCTGCTGATAAGTATCCATTAAATGGAGAACTTTCTGGATGTTTCGGCATATCATTTTTAAGGCAGAAATCAAAATAGATTTCCTGTAAAAAGTCGTGCATGATTTTTAATAAATAAAGTGAGCAATTTAAAATTCCACCAGATTCCAGGCTGGCACAAGGGTATGCCACAAACCTAAAGGTTGAAAGGAATTATTTGTTTGATCAGTTTAAGGACTTGATCAGGTCACATTGTCTATCCCCAAGTACTAGCCATGCAATCAGCTATGCCTTGGTAAGTCTTTGACCTCAGCTTCCACCTGTCTTTTGATGGTGGTAAGTAATGAAGTCTTTGAACATCCTTTTTAGGTAGCCCTGAGACATCAATAAATTTAGTACCAACTAGTTTAGGTAATCCTTTAAGCCATAAGCCTGTCTTCTTCTGTTCTGGATGCCCAAATTCATAAGGTTGAACATATTGTGTAGGCTTACCCATTCTTGATCTAGTTGATAATGCTCCTACTGGATTCTCAATACATATACGAGGGCAATCTGCATCCCATATAGCAAGTACGAAATCAATAGCAGCTTGTTGCTTTCCATTAGCTTGAAGCTTTGCCCAGTTCTTTGAATTTGATACTGTCAGATATGTACAGGGGGGATGTCCTATTATGAGATCCCATTTTTGACTAGCTATAACCTTTAAACAATCATCCTGAATGTGTTTGTCGCTAGGTATGTCTGTAGGTAATAAATCACATGACCATGCATCGTGACCTTTTTTAGCAAATGCTTCTCTTACTGTTCCGCTGTATTCACAGGCAACTAATACTTTCATTGTCATTGTGATTGCTCCTCAAATCTTTTTTGTACAATTTCATATAATGCTTTTTCAGCATCCTTTAATGTGGGAAAGAAAGACATATTATTATGTCTAACTAATTTTAAATCTTGATCTGCGAAACAAGATCTTTCTCTGATTGCATACTTGATTATGCTTTCTACATTGTCATCTAAAGTGACTTTGTAAATCTCATATCCCTCAAAGATATTTTCTAAGATTTCTTCATTAATTAAATCTTCCATTAAATTTCTCCAATAATAAAATTGTTTGATTGATTTTCTAATTGATCAGCTTTAGCTAGATCATCCATAGCATCGAATGCATTGTTCCATTCATCTCTGTGGTGGCGATCCAAGCTGGTATTACTTCTAAGGTTGTACCATTTGTTAGAAAAATCTTTTCTAGCTTTGTGTTGTTGTTCAAAGAAATCTCCTTTAAATCTACCTACAAATGTGTGACTCATTTTGTAATCGTAGAACATTAGTTGTCCTCCTCAATGATGTAATCCATAGCTTTTTGAGCTTGATAAATGTTTGCTAGTTCAGATTCAGTAGCTTCTTTTAAATCAAGATCTTTTTCATTATCTGAATCATCCTGTCTTAGTTCTAATAGATGTTCTCTATCAGCTAAAAGTTCATTGATGTATTGTGCGATTTCTTTATTCATCCCATTGATCCTCCTCTGTAAAAATAAGTTTGCAGCTTTTAATGTCATCATGAAAGTCATCAACATCCCATTCAAAAGGACATTCGTTATCTAATAACCATTCAAATAATTTTGATCTATTCATCGTTCTCATTCCCCCAACATAAACAGCAAGAACCAAAGTCATATAACTGACCTTCCATAGATACAGAATAAGAAGACTTAGAAGTTTCCTTATCCATAAATTCTTTTAGATACCCTATGGACTCCGCAGTATTTGTATCTTCATCGCCATAGTACTTACAGATCTTGTCGTATGTCTCCTCATTGAAAAGAGGGGCATACCATCCGTTCCATCTCTGATGGGGGTTATACCATCCCTCAAATGAGGGGGGTAGGTCATCATTATTATTACCGCATGGTAAATAAAATAATCCTCGTTCCATTGTGTGATTAATCTCCTAATAAAGTGATTGAAAAAAGGTGGTGTAGCCTTTGATGAATAATGTACCACAGTTTGTGGTAATTGTCTATGACTACGGTTTTTTAAAAAAATTTCGCCCCAGCCAGGAAAATGCACAGGGGCATCCCTCAGAATAATTTGTGAATTTCTGATTTGGAAATTTTATTTTGGGGGTTAGGTTTTAGCTTTTCCTATCCTCAATTTCTGTTAGCTCATACCAACCATCGTAAAGAGGGGTATCCATTCTTTGCTTAGTCTTGTTATGGGTAATAGCAAAACTTTTAAACTGAGCATAACTTTCAATAGTGGAGTAGAAGGATTTTAGATCCTCCCACCCTGCAGTAACCTTAAGCCTAATCTTGTTAGCTTTTCTGTTAGTCATGTTTAATAGTCTCCACTTGATAAACATTCGCACCCATAGCCGTTATGGAATGCGTCTACAATTTCGTAAACTTCGGGTTCAACTTGAGAACTAAAATTAAAATCAAATTTATTTTTGTAGTTTTTTAAGTCTTCCATTGTTTGGTAGTCTTCTTCATACAAGAAAACTTCATGTTCTATCAAATAAATATCTTTATTTGAATCCTTATACTCTATTTGAATAAATAGACTCGGAAGTGTGGCGTTAATGCATTGTTTACCATAGTAAAAAACATTATCAATAATTTTTTCTACATAAGGTTTTAAATCTCCATTATCAGTTACTAATTCCTTTTTAAAAGCTTTATCTAATTTTTTAGGTGTGCTTTTAATTGTGGCACTAGTACTAATAATGAAAAATTTTTCATCATAAGTCATAATAAATTGACTAATAAAGTGTACAAATTGAAAGGTATAAGCCTTTCATATAACCCTAATAAATAGGGCTATAAGCAAGGATTAAAATCTAAATAAATTTATCTTTTATAATTTGGCCATTTTCCTCTATTTTTATATGACACCTCTCCCACTCTTCCATACCAACACGTTCAACATCAGATACAGGATCAAAACTATTTTCAATAGTTTGATTTACTCTTTTCTCAACCTCTTCATTAATCCAATCTTCCATATCTTCAAAAAATTCAAAATATTTTATAGTTGGATTTGGATCTATCCATGCTGAACAAGTATCTTGATAGTAAGTAACTTTATAATCCATTTTTTAAACTCCTAAATTAATTTTATTTGTAATTAAGAATCCCTCTATAAATGCCCTAACACATTCCATTTTTTCAGAGTCAAGACTTTCATATGGGGAACTATTTAGACATAATCCGCCATTACTTTCAAGTATGGTATCTATGTAATAAGAATGACCATAGTTAGGGTTAATACAGCCAGTAAAATGAAAGACTATTAAATACTCATGAGTCTTGTTATCTATCCATTCTTGAGGCGTATTTGAGTCTCTCTTAGCTTTTTTGATATAAATATCAATTGGCTTATTTTGGTCGGTAGTCTCTGAATAAATAGCACTAACCGAATTGTATTTAGTTTTTAAAGTTTCCATAATAAATAGAAAATAAAGGACAATTAAAAGGTTTATAAGCCTTTCATATAACCCTATTAGATAGGGCTATAAGCAAGGATTAATTAATTAATTGGTCTTCTTGTAAATCTTCTTTTAATCTCTAACTTACAATTATTTATAAGTTGTTTATCATCAGTATTTTTAATAACTGACTTTAAATAATTAAGACTAACTTCTTTTAAATCTTGTTTTGTTAGTGGTTCAATTTTGTAATTAAATTGCATGATAATAAATAAAATAAATTGATTAATTTTTAAAAATATAGAGGCTATTTTTTAAGCCTCTACTAATACATATTTAGATGTTGATCCGTGGGCATTGATAACAATATCTCTACTATTACCGTCACATAATGCACATTTTGAGCATTCAGTTTTTTTACCAGCTTCAATAGATGCACCACAGTTAATAAATAATTTTTTATCTACCTTAGTGTCTTTATGCTTAACGTAAAAACATTTGAAGCCTAATCCACTTGCAAGTAAGTAATCGTTAAAACTATCGCAACTTGCTTGAACTATTCCCTTATATTCTTGAGCGAAATTTGATCTCCATTGATGGGTATAACCTGTATGGTTCTTACATACTTTTAATAATGGTTCCCAAACTGATAAAGGTATTACTGTAGGATCCCCAGCACTTCCAAGTCTTAAAGATCTCCCTTTAATTAGTTCTAAGTCAGACTTTTTAAAATAATCGTATCTATTATTTTTGTATGACTTCCAAACTTGTAGAGGTGCCTGAAACCACTTGACATAACAAGAGTTTTGACGACTACCCATATGTGGACAAGATCCGCATACTGATTTATTCAAGCCGTTTTTATGTGCTTCGTTTGGTTTATGATCTTGCAATAAGATCCAAGTTTGTAGCATATCCCCAGTTTTTTCATTAGATGTTTTGTTATCTAATCCAGTAATAATAACTACGATATTTTTACCGTCAATATTCGATTTTCCCTCGAATAAAATACGGCCATTTGAATTAAAAGTTAAACGATTTTTTATCGTGAAAGTCTTTTTAGATTTAATTTGATTAGTTAGCATAATCTTTAATAAATAAGATTGAATAAAAGAGTATAAAACTCTATATAAATATATTAGCAAACTTATTAAGGATTTTTCAACTTATTAAAAAATTTATATATAGGAATTCCACAGACTTTTACACATTCTGAACATATGGCCGTCAGGCCGAGATTCTTTACAATTTTTCGCAAAAAAGGGATAAAAAGAGGGTAAATTGTCAATATTTTGGGCAAAATCTTTACAAAACCAGGAAAAACTTAATATTTTGTTGTAAATCCGCCTATTTTGGAGAAAAATATCAAAATTAATGTTACAAATGAGAATGTAAAGTTACAATTACAAAAATGTGCCAAAAATGTAACAAATTTCGCCTTATTTGGTAGTACTGTCTAGAACACAGTACTGCAAGCTGTAATATTTCGCCAAAAATCCTGTCAAATACCTGTTACACACTGTAACAATGCCCTATATATTTCTTTTTTTTGTTACAATGCAACAATTTGTTAAGGCCGGGCCTGATACCTCCAAATTTTTTTTCCCAAATTTGAGGGTTTTTAAGGCGTTCTAGGGGGGAGAATGTATAGAACTTAAAATTAGGTCTATAAATGTCATGATTTTTGATAATGCCTGTTTCGCCACGAGATTTCGAACTATATTCCCGGATGACTGGTACCCCAATGCCTTCTGATGCTATGTCTCGTATGCAGATGGCTCCAGCGGTGTATGATTTTACGAAAAATTTTGCAAGAAAACCAAATTTATTAGAAAAAACAGGAAATTTAGTAAAAACTGCAGGAAAAATAGGTCTTATGGGACTTGGTGAGGGATATAGACAGTCACAAGCTAATGAACAAAGAGCAATACAGGAACAATTACGTACTCAAGCGGAAGCAAGACAGGCGGAAGCTTTAGTTACTGGTGATTCCAATGTAGAAAGACAGCAAACACCAGCTGAAATAATTGAAGATAAAAGATTGGCAAGATTAGAGCGTACAGCTCAATTAAAAAAGGAAGAAAGAGATGATAAACAATCAAAAGCTTTGGAATTACTGCAGGCTAAGAAGCAAGAAATAGTAGCTACCCCAGAAATTGAAGAAGACGTACAACAACCAACGACTGCAGATAATTACCAACAAGATTTTGTACCAAACCAGACTTCATCAGGTCTTATTGATAGAAAGATGGAGCAAGGATCCCAGATAGCGGACGAAACTCCTAATGTCGCAGAAGTTTTAAGTGAGTCTCAAGATAGTAGACAAAGTAAGTTTGCTGATCCAGAGGATGTACAAAAGCAAATGGAATCCGACATGATTGGAGGTAGTTTAGGAAAGAGTCAATTATCAAAATTTTTAAAACAAAAAGGACTCGATCAAGCATTACTAGGGGCAGTAGGGGACAGAACAACACAAGAGCCACTTTTCGGGGATAACTCACCATTATTAGATCATCCTGACATTATCGGTGGTGAAGACGACAGTTCTCTTCCTGGCGGAACTAATACTAGTCCGACACAAGATTTATCAGATCATCATAAAGAAATGAGAAAAATGGATGCTCTAGAAAGAATGGCAGAGCAAAGTCCATCAACTAAACAAATAGCTTTAAATGAGATGAATAAATCCAGAGAAGGATTTATGGCACAAGATGGTCCTAACAAACCTGCATATGATGCTAAACAAAGAATACTTAAAAAAACAGCAGAAAAAAGAAAAGAAATTGAAAAAACTAAAGGACCATCAATCGTATTTATGAATGCTGGAAGTGGAGAATCAAAAGAAGTACCAATAAGTGATGTTAATTCAGTAGAAGATGTAAAAAACATGACAAAAGAAGTTATGTCTCCTTCTGTAAATCAAAGAGCTGATGATTTTACGGCTAAATTTGTGGAGGGTGCAAAATCAGATATAGTCAGGGGTCAAAGAGGTAATCAGTCACTAGGTATAACACGTATTCCAGCAACTAATGGTGATTCTCAAGTAGGTTTTGTTTTAGCAAATAGACCGCTTGATCAATCCCCTTCGACAGCAACAACTTACGGTTTTGGTGTAGCACCTGGAGCTGAAGATATTATTAAAGGATCTTTAGATGCCAATACTTTTGATATGTATATGGATAGAGGAATGAAAGAAGCAAGACAGGGTAAAAAAAGAAAAGCAGGGGAGATTTTTGAATTTCTTGCTCCAAAAGCAAGAATAGTTCAAGGCAAGGCTAATCTTGGTGACATCGTAATGTAACCTTTGCTAAATTAAGAGTATTAAAGAAAAATTATGACTAAGTTTTTACTTCCAATCGCTATCAACGTAATTAACAAAGCAGTTGATAAAATTCCTGAAGATTTGGATGATCTTCTAAAAAAATTCGTTGTTTCACTTCTAAAGAAGGCAGCAGCTAAAACTGGTAACAAAGTAGATGATTTACTTGTTGCACAATTAGAGAAAGCACTTTTCGAATCCTAAATATGGTTGTTGTTACTAACCTAAACAGAAGACTTAAAACACCAGCTGACAAAGCTGTTCAGGAAGGCAAACCTATTGCCCAATTTATTACTGGGCCAACAAGATCAGTACAGGATTTTCAAGCACCTAATCCATTTTTAGGTAAGTTTAAAACAAACCCTAGGAGTGATAGTTTTTATCAGATGTTTGCAGATCCTGAAATATCCCAAGCTGATATTGATAATAAAGTTGGTTTTTACGGTAATACTTTTGAAGGTGAAAACAACATTAGGGCTCAAGAGTTTATGCAAAAATATATTGCAAATGCAGCAAGAACTCCTGACGATCCTGAAGGACTTAACTCTGCTGAAGGAAAGGGACTGGTTGAGCCTGATAGAATAGTAAGACCAGAGAATTTAGCTCAGTTGTCTTCACAACCAGCAGCTTCTGTAAATGGATTTGCAGATCCTAACGTAACTGGTAAATTCCCAAGTAACTCGGTGGCAATGTAATGGCAGCAGTAACAGCAGCAGGTAGACTAGGAGCCAAGATGATGGCCGGTCAGCAGTTAGGTAAATATTTTGATATAGTTTCAGGTGCAGCTGGAAAGTTGGCTACAAAGGGTACTCAAGCTGGATTAGGTAAAGTAACTGATACCTTTTTTAAAGGAGTTGCTCAAGAAAACTTACCTATGGCGTTAAGATCTTCGGCTACAAGCTTGTTACCAAAAGCAGCTGGTGCAGCAGCACAACTTGGTGTTGCAGGGTTGGGAGCATATGGATTGGATATGGCATTCGACCAACAATCTCAACACACGCAACCAATGTCAGGTGGAACAGGTAATAAAGGTATGGATCAATTCTTAATGAGTCAGCAGTTACAAAATCAAAAATTTATGCACGACATGATGTTGGTACAGGCTAGAGCTGAGTCCAGAACACCAGGTGCTCAGTATGGCGGATCATTACTTGATCAAGCCATGGCAGAAAAACAAATTACAGATGCTGGAGAAATAACAAACAGAGAAGTACAGGGTATAGGAAGAATGATATACGGAACAGGTCTAAGAGCATAGTGATTTTATAATTTAAAAAAAGGTATAAGTTAATGAGTTTATTTGGAGGTACAGCAGGATTTAACACTGATATTTACAATCGTAAATCAAGTCCAAATCCGTTTGACCCAAAATTTAGAACACCTTCATTATTTGATATTGGAGGGAGTATAGGTGGGAGCAAATATGATGATTATGGGGACTATGCAAAAATTTTTAGTCCAAAGAAAAAAGAAACTGATAGTTTTTTAAAAGATTTTATAAAGAAAGGGTTTGAAAAACCTGATGAGGATAGCACGGGAGCCAAAATTGCACAGGGTATATATGGATCATACAGACCAGATAAAAAAAGTTCTCAAGATAAAATCAACGATATGCTCGCTATGAGGATAGGGCTAGGAAATCAAGGTGGTAGTGGATTTGGTGGTGCTCAAGATGTCGCTCAAGGACTAACTATTTCAGGTCAAGGTGGTGGATTAAGAGAACCAATGATTATTGCTGGACAAGAAGGTAGTAATCCAGTAGGAGGAGCAATTTCAGGTGCAGCTGGAGGATATCTACAAGGTGGTCCGCTAGGTGCAGTTATTGGTGGAATAGGTGGACTTTTCTGTGATGTCAGGGTAAAAGAGGATATCGCTCCATTACAGAAGTCAGAAGTGAATGATTTATTATCAGAGTGTGCGTTCTTTGTAAAAGATTTAAATGAGTGCTCTTGAAAAGCTAAAACAACTTGAACCTATTCAATTTAGGTATAAAAAAGAGTTTGATCCAGAACAGAAGTTAAGGGCTGGTTTTTCTGCACAGCAGGTACAAAAAATAATTCCAGAAGCTGTTGTAGAAGAAAATGGTATTTTGATGTTAGATATGAATGTTCTACAGAAGTATATGCGTGAAGCAAAAAGAGAGCTAAGAGCAAAGAATAGTTAATTTAGAATATTGCTAACAAGTATTTAAGAAGTTAGAGATGGCACCTATTGTCCCAATATTGTTAGCAGGCGGAAAATTAGGTCTGAAGTTATTACCAGCTATAGGTGCAGTAGCAGGAGCTGCTCCAGGGATACGTAAAGGAAATATAGGAGAGGCACTACTCGGAGGTGGACTTGGTGCTTTAACAGGAGGTACATCAGGTGGAGCTATAAAAGGATTAACGAAAGGTGGAATGAGAATGGCAGGAAGTATGGGAGCACAAAATCTTTTAGGAACAGCAGCAGGTCAACTCGGAGGTCTAGGGGCACAGAAGGCAGTTATGGGTGCATTGACTCCACAAGTCTTAACTAAAGCTGCAAGAGTAGGTTTACCTTTAGCCGGTATAGGTGCGGTAGCGAAAGTAGCTGGAGCCGGTGGAGGTGGTGGATCTGCAGCAGCTGGCCCAGGACTTGGAGGAGCTGCAGGATTATTAGGATATAACATGATCGGTAATGAGGGTATGGGAGGAGTTCCTTTACCACTAGGAATGGGTCCTTATGGAACGGTTGGGCCAACAGGATATCCTCTCGATGTTTTAAGTCCACTTGGCTTAGATGCTGGTAGAAGACTTAGAACTCAGAAAGATGCTGAATCCTTAAGAGATGCAACAAACATTGTTCTTCCAACAATACGTAAGTTCTCAGAACAGGCTAAGAAAGATGACTTCGCAAGAAGCATGGCTGCAAGAGGTATTGCTCAAAATATTGCAACAAATGCAGCATTGACTCAGGGAATGGCTGCAGCTACAAGACAATTAGGTACAACAGCTGCACAGCAAGCTGGTACAGCTTTAACAACTCAGTATAACTACTAAGATGACAAATCATCCATTTGATCTAAAAGGTATTGACACTGGCAAAATCGGTAACAACAAGTATGTTAATTACACATTAGAAGATTTTGAAAGGGATCAAGATGTTTCAAGAGCAGGTGCATTAGAACTTCTAGGAGGTGTTCAATTAGAAGGTCTTAAACCAATAGCACCAACACTTAAAAAACCTGAAACTATACGTGAAAAAATTAGATCTTTTATAGGAAAAGGTCCTAGAGGAACTGAAACAGAACTCGTAGGAGGAAAAGTAGTTGGTAAAGACAGACCCGATAACATAATTACAAGACCTTTAGCAGGACTAATTGATTTTGGAACTTTCGGCGTATTAGATCTTGACCAAAGAGGGAATCTTTTTGGAGGAACACACTCTACTAGTGGATACGGAGGAGGACAAACATTAGATTACAAATTACCTAAAGTTATTAAAGAACAATTAGCTAAGGCAGATGAAAAACCTAAAGTTGATGAAGGCAGTCAAAATCCAGTAGACGTTATAAAAGAAGCATATAAAGCACAAATGGAGTATGAGAAAGCAATGGATCCATTTGACAGAAAAGGAAGGATATTAGATGCTGCGATAGAATCCGCTAATATGAGAGCTAATATGCCTTTTATCACAAATACGATGAAAGATCTATCTACATTTAAACAGCGTCAGCTTTTAGATGCAGAGAAGAATTAAACAGGCTTTACCGAATGCACAACAGGCACGTTTATTAGCAGCTGATCAAGGATTTGCTGCACAGGCAGGTGCTATTGCTGGACAACAGGATTCTGCTACTAGATTTGCTGGTCTTGGGATGCAACGTCGATTTGGGTAATTTAAAATTTAAATAACAGTTTAAAAAAAAGAATGGGAAGAAAGAAAAGTCCACCACCAAATATTATTAAAGCTCCACCTGCTAAGACTCCTACGCTTACTCAGGTTCCTACTCAATCTTTAGCTACACAGACCGCTTTAAATGAAGCATCTAATAGACAGCAAAGATTAAATATGGAGTTAGGAGCTCAATTAGATAGAACTAATGCAAAATTCTTTGCAGGTCAAGATATTAGAAGAACCCAAGCAACCGCAGCAGAAAACAGATTATCAACAAGAGTAGCTGGAGAAGAGAGTAGAGCAAATATTAGAACTCAAGGTCAGGAAGATCGTGCTCAAACTGCAGAGACTGGTTTGCAGTATAGAAGAGGATTAGAAACTGCTGGAGCACAGGATAGGGCATTAACACGTACTACTGGACAGGAAACTAGAGCAACTAGAGCTGAAGAAGGTAGACAAACAAGGGCTACTCAAGGACAACTCTTACGAGGTCAGGAAAGACAGATAGGGCAAAGAGGGCAACAGGAAAGAGCAGCTATTAGGGTTACTGGACAGGAAACTAGAGGATTAGAAAGAGTAAGAGGTGCTCAAGAGCGTATGAGTGAGATGAGAAGAGGTATAGAACAAAGAGCCGGTATCAGAACTACAGGATTAGAAGAAAGGTTAGGATTAGGAGAAAGAGGAAGACAGGAACGTGCTGGAACAAGAGTTAGAGGACAAGAGGAAAGAGCTGGCATTAGAACAACAGGGTTACAGGAAAGATTAGGAACAGCGGAAAGAGGCAGACAAGAGAGAGCCGGAACAAGAGTTAGAGGGCAGGAAGAACGTGCCGGTATTAGAACAACAGGGATACAAGAGAGATTGGGAACAGCAGAGAGAGGAAGACAAGAGAGAGCCGGAATTGTAACAACAGGGATACAAGAACGTGCTGGTACAAGAGTTAGAGGCCAGGAAGAAAGAGCTGGAACAAGAGTCAGAGGCCAAGAAGAAAGAGCTACCCAACTACAAGGATTAAGAGTTGGTGGTCAGGAAGATCGTGCAAGAATCAGAACAACAGGACAACAACAGAGAAGAACAGACTTGCAACAGGAGATGTTCAGACGCTATAAAGAGAATAGAGATTTCGAACAAGCAAGAGGTTCTTATAGAGTATGACGAAATGGATTCAGTCTTTAAATAATAAAGATCGTGAATCCTTTCTTGAATTTTGCAAAAAGACAGCTTCTCCAGTACAGATATATTTATTTTCCCGATTTTTAGGATTCCAAGGGACAATAGTGGAATGTAATGAATGGTCAGAAAAAGAATTTAAAAAACGCAATTTTCATTCAGTTTTAGAAAGTGAAATAGATAATATGCAGGATGATATTTCTAAGCTTAGACAAGCTATTGATATGGGTTTAGTAAANCAAGATATGGGAGCTGCAAGAATTGCAATGCTGCAAAAAGAATTACGTGGAGCAATAAAACAATTAGATGATAANAAAGTTCTTATGGATAAACAAGGATTGATTCTTGCTGGTGCAGATAGAGCATTAAGAGAAATGTTATCTATTTTCAGAGATGATCCAATAGAAGGTCCTTTNCANGAAGCATCNATGGGAGTCTGGACAAAGATACTTCAAGAAGAATCTTAAGAGAAAATACGCTATGCTACGAACATGGCAGGTACAAGTATTTANAGCGTTTACAGACGCACAGCCAGAGCAGCTGCAAAACAACAAGTAGTTAAGAAAACTTCTAATGTAGATGTTGAAAAGGCTAGAAAAAATTTTGCATATTTTTGTGATGTTGTAGGGGGAAAACCTCCAGCTGCACATCATCTTGAGTGGCATAAGTATCTTTGTACAGATGATGATAGTGTTTGTTTAAAAGGTATAGCTGGTCCGAATATAGATATTCTTGCTCCAAGAGGATCTGCTAAATCTACAGTTCTTGGTTTATATACAGCCTGGGCTATTGGCATACATGCTTTAAATAAAATGCCTTTAAAGATTTTATATATTTCTTATACAGTTGATGTTGCTAGACCAAAGAGTGCAGCAATAAAAAGAATTATAGAAGAAAGTAAAATTTATAAAGAAATTTTTCCTACAGTAAAGATTGCTAAGGGAATAAATTCTAATGAGTATTGGAGCATAGATTGGAAGTTTGCAGGAATAAAATCAACTGGTGAAGAGGAGTTCAGTGTATGTTGTGCTGGATTAAAAGGTGCTGTTACTTCAAAGAGATCACATCTCTGCATAATTGATGATGCAATAAAAAGTTCTGATGATATTAAAAATAAAGATATAAGACAAGCTATGGAAGATAACTGGAATGCAGTTATTGTTCCTACTATGTTTGAAGGTGCGAGAGCTATTTGTTTAGGAACTAGATTTAGACACGATGATATCCACAACACAACTTTTCTACCATCTGGTGGTTGGAAACAAATAGTACAATCTGCAATTACTGTTGATGAAGAAGGAGAAGAAACATCTTATTGGCCGGAGATGTGGTCACTTGAATATCTAAGTGAAAGAAGAAGAACTGCCCCTATTGCTTTTAGTTTTCAATATCAAAATCAAATTGTACAAACTAGTGAATTATCCCTTTCTCCAGATCTTATTGTTAAGGGAACTATATCAACTGAGTTTGATACTTTAGGAGTTGGAGTTGATTTATCAGCTGGTGTAAGAGAACAAAATGATTATACGGTTTTTGTTATGGGTGGAAGAGTAAAAGATAAGATTCACATCATAGATTGTAAGAGAGTAAGAGTTATGGGAAATTTAGAAAAATTAGAACTTTTAATGGAAATGATGGAAGAATGGGGAATAATTCATAAAGATGGTAAGAATTACTTTCCTACAGGTAGTTCAATAGATGTTTGGTCAGAAGCAGTCGCATATCAAGCGTCATTAGAAGCTGATTTTAAAAGAATATGTTTACAGGATCAAGGTTTATATAATTTAATTTGGCATCCAGTCAAAGGTTTCCGTGGAGATAAAGTTGCAAGATTTCGAGGAATTATGGGACTTTTTGAACAAAGAAAAATAATATTTAATAAATTTAGAAAGATGACTCATCTTACTGATGAGATTGTAAATTTTGGGGTTAGCTCACATGACGATTGTGTAGATGCCTTAGTCTGGCTATGTAATGGGTTAATGACTCGTGGAAAACTTGAGTTAGAGTATTGACCAATTAAACTATTAGTATCAACAAACAATGGCACCAACGTATTACAAAGTCGAATTAGAGCAAGACGCTTATGGCTCTGCTGTAATTCCTTTACCTGATGAGCTATGCCACGACTTGGCACTTGAACCTAATGAAAGGTTTGAAGTAGAATGTGAGGGAGATGTGATTACGTTAAAACGTCTTCACGCTGGATACACCATTGATCAGTAAACTAAGTTCTTAATCTAATGAGTGAAAGTAATAGCAGATCAGTTCTGGAGGATATGATCAAATCCGTCATTACAAGGGACGGTAAGGGAACTGCAGACACCATGCTAATTAGTTCTCATTTATCCCAGATGAAGATGTTTGGGATTAGACAAGGTGTTGAATATTATCCAATGCAAGATAATTTAGGAACTCAAAGATTTGATTTTATACAACAGGTAATTAAGTTTAATCAATTAGACGCAAGATTAGATGCAATATGGGATAGATTTTTAGTTTATGGAAAAGGTTTATTTTATATAAGACCAACAGAAAAATCTTACAGACTTTATTGGTTCAATAAAGACTCTTATAGAACTTATTATTCTCCAGAGGGAGAACTAGAAGAAGTAATAATTATTTATCCTTACAAGGTAAGATCATCTAAAGGTTTTGCAGGGGTTGGTTTAAATACAGATAAAAGATACATGAGATTAAGAATTACTGCAAAAGAAGTAGAAGAATTTCATAGTGAACAAGAAATAACTTTTGAACAAGAAAATATAAATTTTGCGACTTTTGATAAAAAAGTTGTAGAAAATACTATGGAGTTTATTCCATGTGTTGAAGTATTTAATAATCCAGATGCTTTTGGAACTGATGGAGCAGGTGAGTTTGATTTCTTATCTAATCAAATNGTTGCTCATGACGAGATGGTAAAAAATATTAGAGCTAACTTATCATTCTTTGGTAATCCAACTCTTATATCTTCTAGACCAAAACANGANATTGTAGAAAGCGATGCCGATACAGTTCAAAGACCAAGTATATCTAGTCAATCTGGTTTTGCATCTGATGTTAATCTATTTAGTTCTACATACAAATCAGATCCTGTAACAAGATCTCCTGCTGGATATTCAGGCAAACCTGGATCTGGAATGAGAGTTCCAAGAGTTATTGCTAATTTAGAACCTTCAGATCGTGTAGGNTTTATTACACCTAATCCTGTTGGTTCAGATCAAGCTAGATATACAGAACAATTAAGAAGTGAAATTAGATTAGCTTTAGGTGGTATTGATGACCTAAGTATTACTAACGTAACGGCAACTGAAATTAAATCAGCATATGGTCGAGTTAGTGCAACAGCTAAAAAGAAATGTTTACAGATTTACACCTATGGAATTTGTAGATGCTTCGAATTAATGATTTTTCATGAAGAACAAATTTTTAGAAAATCACTTGCTTTTGCTGCAGGATTAAAATTACCTGTTCCNCCAGAAGATATTGAAGATCCAAAACAAGTAGAAAAATTCGAAAAACAGAAAGCAAAATACGAACANAAATTACAAGCTGCAGTCGATGAAGCANTGNAAANACANGAGNTTCCAGATGGAGTNGTAGGNCTTGCACCNGATGGAGATAGAACGGTACTTTGGAGATGGATGGGTCCTGTGTATGAAGATACAGCACAGGATAAATTAAACCAATCTATCTTTACTAGAAACCTTCAAGAATTGGGGGTTGATAGTATAGAAGCACTGAAGTATTTATTTCCTTCTAAAACTGATGACGAAATTGCTGGGATGCTTTCCGGATTTCCATTCAGAATGGTGGGAGAAGTACAGAGGGCGTATTCATCATTTATTGATCTTATAAATCAAGAGATGAGGACTCCGCATCCTCAGCAGCCCAACCTACCAATGGCAGCAGATCCACGTCTTGATCTCACTCCATTTTTATATCGAACACTAGAAAGTTTACAAAAAGAGGTAACTTATGCAGGACGCTACCGCAGCTCAGACCCAATCGGCACCCCAAGTATCCCAGACCCCACAGACCAGCTACGTGGCTCCACAGACAGCAGCCCAAGCTCCTTCCGTGGCGACTTCCCCACAATGGGTAGCNCCAACAACCNNACAGGTGGCACCAGCACCACAAGTGCAAGCCCAGATGGGGGTTCAGGGTTACCAATCAGCCCCTACAGCGTACAGCCCCCAGCCACANCAGGCGAGTCCACAAGCGGAGAACCCATACAAGGACGCNTTCAACAGGGTGGTAGGACTCCTGAGTTCACCAGTCCAATTCCCGTTCCAGGGTCAACAGTCTCAAGCGACAACAACAGCAGTAGACCAGGGCAACTACGGATACCCACAAACAACCCAGTTCAGCAATCCGGCTCAGCAGACTTATATGCCTTCGAGCAACAGCAACCAG
>FUFK010074921.1_pt1 | contig 18297 bp, 17 predicted proteins | sample 1021851 | NCBI WGS metagenome assembly FUFK01 (sample SAMEA51879418, study PRJEB19060) | metagenome
TAGATGCTAGAAATAATCCTATGTCTTGGAATAGGAGTAATGGAATACCTAATTCAAAAAATATGATTGATGAAGACCTTATCAATGAGATTCATAGTAAGATAAAAAATAATGAATATAAAAAGATAACTCTAACAAAAGCAGAAGTCAAACCAATAGATTTTTACCAATCAAGAATACAAGAAGTTGATTGGTCAAGAGTACAAGAAATAACATCACAAATACAAAGTAAAGCTGGTAGTACTCACGTATGTGATCCTTTAATATTATTTGATGGTACAACGACAAGTGATGATTATTTTGGTATTGATGGTAAACACACCTCACAAGGATTTTTAGGAGCTAAAGATGCAACTGTAATAGATGCATTTCTACTACCACGAGATTTATACATAAAAATGTCGGAAAGCACTTTGTTCGCATTAGGAAGTTCTTTCAATCCAAATTTAGAAAAAAAGAAAGTACCTACAAGTATAGATGACCAAGTACCAAAACTAATACAATGGCATTTTGGTGGAACGGAATTGTGGAATGAAAAAACAAATCGTTGGAATAAACATATAAGAAGTTATCTAGTAAATCTGTGTGGATTTAGTCCAAAAATGTTATCTAATTTAAAAACTAAAATTCGTAATGAATTAAAAAAAGAAGATATGAAAATAAGAGGTAATTTGATTTTTAAAAGTTACGAAGAAGACGGCCCACATTATCATGAAGTAGAAAAAAAAGTAAAAGAACTTGAGGGTGACGGTATTCATGTTGATTGTGGTAAAGGTTCGTCTTTAACATTGGACAGATTAGTTAGTAAGGTTAAAGATCCTAACACAACTAATGTAATATATGTGACTTATCATACCAATCCTCTTGGAGAAGAACAGTTTAAAAGTATTAAAAAACGAGTTGAACGGGCATGGAATTGGTTTGGTAATTCAGACAAACATCTTAGGATAGTAGAAATGAACTCTTGGATTCCTAGAATTAGTAAAGGTAAAAAATAATATGTTAGTAACAATAATATACAACACAGATTTCAGAGTACAAGCTGACACTCTTAAAGCAGATATCTTACAAGAGTGGCCAGATTGTAGAGTGAACAAAATGGGCGTTAAACATTCTTTGAGTGGTGCAAAATATCAAATACAGTTGGATGGAAACATATTGTATAGAGGAGACACTACAACCGATAGTACAACAATTATTAATTCCATAAAGGAGAGGTTATAATGAAAGAACTTTCAATTAAAGAAATAGAACATAATTGGAAAAAGTTAAGAGATATCATTGAGAATACTTTTGATGATGACCGTCTTATTAACTTAAATAAAATGTATGATTATTTTGAAGATAGGATGTGTATGGCACCAGCGAGTGGTAAAGAACATTATCATTACGCACACGTTGGTGGTTATGTAGAACACGTTCTTCACATCATAGATTATGCATTACAAATTAAAGGTACATGGGAAAAGAATGGTGCTACGATAAACTTCACAGATGAAGAACTTATCTTTGCTGCCATGCACCATGACTTGGGTAAAGTTGGTGATTTAGAACACGACTATTACATCCCAAATGATTCTGATTGGCATAGAAAAAATCAAGGTATGTTATTTAAACATAATCCTAAGATTGAGTACATGACAGTTACTGATAGGGCTCTTTGGTTACTACAACACTTTGGTGTATCTATGACTCAGAACGAGTTCATTGGTCTTAGACTAACTGATGGTATGTATGAAGAGGCCAACAAGTCTTACTATGTGGCATATCAACCAGAGAGACAACTAAGGTCAAATATAGCTTATATCTTACATCAGGCTGATATGTTGGCTACTCATGTTGAATATGATGAATGGAAACGTGGTGAGTTACAAGAGGAACAAAAGGTAGAGAAGAGTGTTGAAAAGATTAAAGAGGCTGTAACTACAGAAGAAGTATCAGAACAATTATCAGAAAAATCTAAAGATTTATTTAATGAACTATTTGGAGATGCATAATGTTTATTGAGATAATTCTAGGTATTGTAATTCTTGTCGAATGTTATGTCATTTGGAATCTCATGAGAAAAACAGAAGTGTTAGAAACATGGGTTGAAGAATTTACAGAACTTATAGAATCCGTAAATAGTGAATTAAAGATAATAGATAGTAGAGGTGCTTTTGAAGCTGATGATGAAGTAGGTTCTATATTCAAACAAATAAAACAAACCGTAAACAAACTAACCGTCATGAGGGGGGAAAATGTTGATGACAAATAAATCGACTAAACCTAAAGTAAAAAGAAAACGTAAAAAGAAAAGTAAAATCTATTTTGGTACACCTGTTCAAAATGCAATTATAAGGTATAATGAAAATGATAATCCTGTAATAAAGAACAGAATTTACAAGGAACATATATCATTTGCTTTTAATAAGTTAGCTGAAAATCTAATTCATACTTTTAAATTTTATTATTTTGATTATCCAATCGAAGAGGTAAAACATGAGGTTGTAGCGTTCATGGTTATGCAAATGCCAAAATACAAACCAGAGAAAGGTAGAGCGTTCTCATACTTTTCTATTGTTGGTAAGAATTGGTTGATACTTCATAATAATAACAATTATAAAAAGATGAAGATTCATGACCAAATAACTGTTTTAGACTATAATAGAAACGTGACCAAAGAATCTAGTGAATCCGATGTCAATGATTTCAACATAGAATTTGTTGACCAGATGTTAGAATATTGGGACAACAATATTACAAATATTTTTCGTAGACAGAAAGATATACTTGTTGCAGATTCCGTTCTTGAACTATTTCGTAGAAGAAGAAATATAGAAAACTTTAACAAGAAAGCTCTCTATATTATGATTCGTGAAATGACTGGTTCTAATACACAACATATTACAAGAGTAATAAATCAGATGAAGAACTATTACTTTAGTATGTTAGAAGAGTTTCAATCAGATGGTAAAATAGATACGGCCAATACTGGTTCAATATTCTAAACAAAAAAGGGGAACTTAGTTCCCCTTTTTTCTTGCCTGATAGTGTAGGACTATCAAACTATTTCGTACCTACTTACGAAATAAACCCACCAACACCAATAAGGCGACAAGTCCAGCGAAACCCGACTCGCCGAACTTATTAATGATGGATGTGAGGTTACCAATAACATTGACACCAAAGATACCAGTTCCGAATATTACTTCAGAAACTGCACCTACGGCTACAAAGGAAACCAATAAATGAACAATGTCATCTATATATCCCTTTACCATTGTTATTATTTCCTGCATGGTTATCTCCCGTTAGTTAGAAAAAAAGGGTTAATAAAAACCCTCGTATATAACTATAATCTCATCAAATAATAATTTTCAGTATATATTTATATATTGTCTTTTTTTCATATCCCTATATTTATTAGTATATAAAAACATATAGGTTTAATCATGAGTATAGATTACGAAATATTTGAAGGTAAATCTTTATCATCACTTTTCGAAGATATTTACAAAAACACAGAATATAATAGAAAACAACTTGATATCTTAACAAAAGAACTTGTTCAGTTTATTAAGGATGGAGACACAGCAGTTCAGATAGTTCCAATGATAAAGGAGTATCTTGAAATAAATGTAAAGAACGATGACCAACTAGTAAAGATGGCTGGTATCGTTCAGAGACTTATATCTGCTGAAAGTAAAGCTGGTGCAGAAGATGAATTTGGTTTATCACAAGAAGAGAAAGACCAATTACTTTCTGGTATAGAAGATACAATAAAAGATATACAAACAGAATCAGATAAGATACATAATAAAATAGAAAATGCTGATAGGATAAATTAGTGTCATATAGAGTTAGAAAATTAGTAGATGAAGGTGGTGCTGGTGAAATAAGTAATTTAGCAAGAGGACCTGAAATAATAAATTATGTTAAAAGATTACTTAGAACATACACTACTGATTTTTATGAATTAGAACCTTTAGAAGTAGAAAATGTTATTTTAAATGAAAAGGGTAGACGAGGATATGTTTCAGGAACTTTTTTAGTTCAGCGTAAATTTATAAGTGATATACAACCTTTACTTGGAAATATAACAACAATACCTGTTGTTGGAGAACATGTAATGGTTCAAGAAATAGATGGACAATTTTATTATTCTCATATTATTAATAGAAAAAATTCAGTAAACGAAAACTCTGTTCCTGGTGTTGCCAGTGAGTATATTGATGGTACAAAATACGGAGAAAACTTTCAAAGAAAAAAAGTAAAACCAATTGAGATTGGTGAGGGGTGTATAACTTTTGAAGGTAGATTTGGTCAAACACTACATTTTGATGGACATGACAATACACCAAAGATAAAAATATCTACACATGTTGATGAATCAGATGGAGACTTTAGAAAAGAAAATATTGATAATGATGATTCTTCAATTTATTTAACCTCTCGTGGTATGAGAGATAGGTTTGATGGTGAGCAAATCGAAGGAAAAAAAGTGTTAATTCAGTCCGATGGTATATTTATTAAAGGAAGACAAGAGGTAAAAATTAACGCACCTAATCTAAGTGTAATTAAAGACGAAGTAAAATTAGGTAGTAGGGATGCCACACAAGCAGTGGTACTAGGAGATGAACTGAAAAAAATATTAGATGATATTGCTAGTGTGTTAAAATTATTACCAGTAGCAATTGACAACACACAATCACCGTTATCTGCTAAAGATCCTGGTATGGTAGGTAAGATAGCTGGATTGACATTAAAGATAAATAACATGTTAAGTAAAAAAGTAAAAACGATATAGGAGTTATCATGACTAAAAAACAGTTGGTAAAAATAATCCAAGAAGTTGTTCGTAGAGAAATAAAAAAAGAAATAAATGAGATATTTATTAACGAACAGAAGACTTCATCTAAAAAATTAACTGATGTTATACCACAAGTATCAGAACCAAAGGAAAAAATAAATTATACAAATAATAAATCTTTAAATGATGTTCTGAACGAAACTGTTGGTCTTAGTAAAAAACAATCTAGTGAATATCCAACATTAGGTGGTGGAACATTTGATACTTCAAGAATGACTGAACTATTAGGATATGGTCAAACAGATGAAGTTAAACGTGATATGGTAGCTGTAGATACTATAAAGAAAGCTGGAAGGTCAGTTGAACAAGTACCAGACCATGTTACAAATGCTCTAACAAAAGACTATAGTGCTTTAATGAAAGCATTAGATAAGAAGAAACAAGGAGGATTGGGATAATGCCAAGAAGTGCTAGAGAAATAGATTTAGATCCTAGAACATATGTTGGTTTGTCTTTTCCTTTAAAAGCAGATAGTAACAACAATTTTGCTATGACTAAAAATTCTCTACAACAGTCTGTTCACAATCTAAAAAACTTATTGTTAACAAATTTAAGAGAAAGACCATCTCAACCAGAATTTGGTAGTAGATTAACAGAACTTTGTTTTGAACCAATGAATGATGATTTACGAGAAAAAATTGATGGTGAAATTAGAAGAGCAGTAAGTAAATGGTTACCTTACATAATTATTAAAAACATAAATTCTGTAATAGAAGATGGTGGTTCTACAAATACAGTAACAGTAGTTATTAAATTTAGCACTACTCTAGACCCGACATCTTCTGAAGAACTTCAGTTAACACCAACGTCTTAGGAAATAAAATGGCAAGAACAAGTATACAAAAAGACACAGTTAAATCAATAAATTATCTTAATAAAGATTTTAATGACTTTAAAGTTAATTTAGTCGAATTTGCTAAACAATACTTTCCAAATACATATAATGATTTTAATGAAGCATCACCAGGTATGATGTTCATTGAAATGGCAGCTTATGTTGGTGATGTTCTTTCATATTATATTGATTCTCAATTTAGAGAAAGTTTATTGGCTTATGCTGAAGAAAAAAGAAATGTATTTAATATAGCTCAATCTTTTGGGTATAAACCAAAGACAACTTCACCAGCCGATGTTGTTCTTGATGTCTTTCAAACAGTTCCAGCACTTAATGGTAAGCCAGACTATAGATATGCCTTAACAGTAGATGAGGGAACTCAAGTTAATGCTGGTTCTAACGGAACAACTTTTAGAACTTTAGAAGATGTCAATTTTAAATTTTCTAGTTCGTATGACACTAGAGAAGTTAATATTTTTGAAACAGATAGTGGTGAACCAACAAAGTTTTTACTAAAGAAAAAAGTAAAAGCTAGAAGTGGAGAAATATCTACAGATTTTTTTGATTTTGGTACAGCTGAAAAATACTCACAAGTTAGGTTGGGTAATCCAGATGTAATAGAAATAATATCATGTACTGATAGTGATGGTAACAAATGGTATGAAGTTGATTCTTTGGCCAGAGATACTATATTTGAGGATATGGAAAATAACTCAGCTAACGATCCTTCTTCTGTTGGTGACAGAGAAAGTGCTGCTTATATTTTAAAATTAAAAAGAGTATCAAGAAGATTTACAACTTATATAAATGAAAATGATGAAACTGTTTTAAGATTTGGAGCTGGTATATCAGACAATCCTGATGAAGAGATTATTCCTAATCCAACAAATGTAGGTTCTAATTTACCTGGTAGTCCGTCTTATTTAACAACTGCTTTCGATCCTTCTAACTTTTTAAAGACAAGTACATTTGGTATGGCACCAGCAAATACAACACTTACCATAGAATATACTCATGGTGGTGGTATTGATGATAATGTAAATGTTGGTGATGTTAATCAATTAGGACCTATAAGTTTTACGATTAATGAAACTGGTTTATCTACTTCATTAGCACAAGAGTCAAAAGATTCTGTATCATTTAGTAATCCAAAACCAGCAACTGGTGGTTCTTCTGGTGAAACTGTTAGAGAGACGAGAGAAAATGCATTAGCTTATTTCCAATCACAACAGAGAGCAGTAACTAAAGATGATTATATTGTAAGAGCGTATTCTCTACCACCTAAGTACGGGACAGTTGCAAAAATTCATATGTCACAAGATGAACAATTAAGTAAGGTCGGTATGGCAGAAGCATTAGAAAGAGAAATAACTTCTGCAGATGTTGGTACTAGTTTAAAAGATTTACAAGTTAATAATATACCAAACCCATTAGCAATGAACATGTATACTCTTGGATTCGACTCTAACAAAAAATTAGCACCATTAACACAAACAACAAAACAGAATTTAAAAACTTATCTTTCACAGTATAGATTAGTTACTGATGCAATTAATATAAAAGATGCTTATATTATTAACATTGCAGTTAATTTTGCAATATTAACAAAAATTGGTTTCAATAAAAATGAAGTTCTATTGAGATGTGTTAGTACCGTACAAGATTTCTTTGATATTGATAGATGGCAAATAGGTCAACCAATAGTTCTTGCAGATTTGGTTTATGAGTTATCTTTAGTTGATGGTGTTGCTACTGTTGTTAATCCAACAGAAAATAATTCTAAAAATTTACCAATCGTAATTGAAAACAAATATCAAACTTCACAAGGTTACTCTGGTAATTTTTATGATATAAATACATCATTACGTGGTGGTATTTTATATCCAGCTTTAGATCCTAGTATATTTGAAATTAAATTTCCAAACTCAGATATTAAAGGAAAAGTGTTAGGTGATAATCTAGGAGTGAGGGAGTAGATAAATGCATTTTTTTACATTCGCAGAAAAAGACACAACTTTATATCAAGATAGTGGTAGTTTAAACGCTGGATTAGATGAAGTACTAGAAATTAGAAAAGATGTTAGTGATACTGGAGAATCTGTAAATGTTTCTCGTATTCTAATACAGTTTGATATAAGTGAAATATCTTCTTCTATAATAGATGGTAGAATTAAAAAACCAAAATTTTATTTAAATCTTTTTGATGCCAAATCAACTAATCTAAACACATCACAAAGTATTTTTGCATATCCAGTAAGTGAATCTTGGGATATGGGACAAGGTAATTCATATGATAACCCAATAACTACAGTTGGTTGTAGTTGGGACTTTAGAGATAGTCAGACACAAGGCTCTCTTTGGGGTGAAGTTAGCTCTTCAGGTGGTACATGGATTAGTGGTAGTGGGTATGAAGCTTCTCACTCTATAAATCATAAAACTATTGATATCAGAATGGATGTAACGGACATAGTTGATAAGTGGTTATCTGGCTCTATTGATAATAATGGATTTATCGTAAAGAGAAATGGTCATATTGCAAATTTAGGTTCTGATACAGATGAGGGTAATACTACAAATTTTGGTAACCTTTCATTCTTTTCATCAGATACTCATACAAAATATCCACCAACCCTCGAAACAGTTTGGGATGATTCTAAGTGGTCAACTGGTTCTCTGTCACCATTAACTCAAACAAATCTAGAGGACATGGTTATTTACATGAAAGGATTAAGACCAGAGTATAAAGAAAAATCTAAAGCAAAATTTAGAGTTGTCGGTAGAGAAAGATTTCCTGAAACTTCTTACTCAACAACACCAGCTAATTTATCTGTAAAATATTTACCTAGTGGTTCTTCTTTTTATTCAATACTAGATGCAGAAACTGATGAAGTTATAGTTCCTTATGGTAGTGGTTCAAAATTAAGTTGTGACTCTAGTGGTAATTATTTCATGTTGGATTTAAATGGATATCAACCAGAAAGATACTATCGTTTAGAATACAGAATCCAAAGTGGTAGTGGTGTTGATGAGATTGACCAATATTTTAACGAGGGATTCACATTCAAGGTTACACAATAATGCCTTATACAAAAGAAGAGTTATCAAATGTAAATTTCTATAATGATTTTATAGATAAGCTAAGAGGTAATTATTTATCTGAATTAGTTTCTCGTGCTAAAAATTTATTTAGAAATGAAGAAGGTGTCTTATATTCTTTTGAAGATATTACCACAAGTTTAGGAATAGAAGATGCCACAATAAATAATAATCCTGAATATTCTACATTAGAAACAGAATTAAATAAAACGAATATACAAGAACTTGGATATGATGATTTTAAAGATTTGATTGAAAAAGAATCTTGTTCTGTTCAAACAAGGGTATTAACCCAAACAAGAAAAGACCAAAACTCAGACAAATTAGTAGACAGATTATTTTCAGAGTTAATAGAAGTAGATATTGCAGACCCGTTACCAGATGGATTAGAAAATGGTGACACTATAACATCAGATAATGTAGACGATGTTAGAAAGTGGTTGATAGATGAAAATCAAAAAAGACCATTTCCTGATTTACAAAGTTTTTACGCAATCGGTTCTGAGTGGAGAAAGGTAAAGACTAGAACTCAAGAGATTATAGATAGTATACCAGAGGGGGAGCCAGTAGACTAATGTCAAGTAAATTAAACGAAAAAGATAGAGAGATATTAATTGGTAATGAACCATTTAATTACAACTCGATTGAAAATACATACTTTGGTGGATACTTTGGTAATGATTCAGAAGACTATGTTGAGGTTATGATATATGACACCAATGATAATCTATTAGAAACATCAGTTGCTGATTCAGAAGATTACTATTATGATTCTGAAAAGGGTGGTATAAAGTTAAAAACTGGTACTATTCTTAGAAAGTTGGGATATGATAGAGGTAGATTTAAAGTTACATATAATTTTTTAAGAAAACTTGCTGGTTCATATCAAACTGTAGTTACAGACCAAAGTGGTAATATATTTAATGGTGATGTTGATGTTAATGAAATAGATGAAACCTTATTTATAAAAGAAGACAAATATATAATACATCAAATATCACCATCAAGAAATGAGATTAGATTGGTAACACAAAACATTAGAGATGAAAAATATGTTAGAGATTTTTACAGACTAGCTGCTAGAAACAAAAAGGTTACAGCAGATGCTTCATCGTTTAGTAATATAGAATTTGTAGGTACTGCAGAAGAAAAATCAAACTCAACACAACTTAGATTTGTACCACCAGCTGGATTTGAAGATTCAGGTCAATTTGAACATTTGATGGTAGGTGGAACTATATCCATACCAAATTTTTTTTTAGTAGATAGGATTTTTCCACCAGTAATCCCTACTGCAGATGATGTAGGTTTAGGAACAACAGAGGTAGTTGGTAGTGATATATTTCAAGCTAGTTTCTTTTTAGATGAAGATTCAGGAGTTAAGGTATTTAAAAAGAATACTTCAGGTAAATTCGGTGATACCAAATTTGCACCTGCTTATCAAGTTTTTAAAGACTTAGATTATGAAAATGACATTGTTACAGCAGATGGTGTAGATTTCGAAGGTGCTAAATTAACTAATAATGTAAGAAACCTATCAGATAGTAAATTTAATTGTGTATATTTAAAAAGAAACGATCCTAATCCTGTAATAGATATTGTTAGTAATTCTTTTTTAAGAGCCGATACTACAACATTATATACATGGGAAGTGACAGGATTTGATAAAGACGGAAATGATTTTGATAGAATACAACCACGACCAGACGGTGAAGACGAAGGTGGAGACTTCAGAATTATAACACCAAGTGATGAGTACGCCACTCGTAGTTCACAAAGTCCATTTATAGCAACCCAAACTATAAATGGTGAAACTGCTAACGGTAATATAAGAAATGGTGCAAGACTTAGATTAGAATTATTTAGTAAAGATTGTCACATCGGTATAAAATTGACAATAAGAGATAACACTGCAAATGATGAATCTACGATTCATCTACCAGCAATAATAGAGACTCACTAATGGCCAGAAAACCTTATGTAGAACTACCAGATATACTTAAACTCTTACCACCGTTGGAGCCTGTTGATACTGAGCCTGAAGTTGGAGGACCTGGTGGTTTATTAAATCAATCAAAAGACCAAAATATAAGCAGTTACATTTTACGTGGTGGTTGGTATGATGATGGAAGTTTTACACCATCTAGACTTGTATTACTTGAAGAACCATTTGAAATAGAATTAGATATAACTGATATAACTTTTAATGAACAAGATGAATTGAGATGGGAGATACTACAAGACGGTCAAGTAATCCATTCAGAGGGTGGTAGTCCAAGTAAATCCTTTACGATGTCAGATTATGTTACTAATAGTCAAGTACAATCATTTGAAATAAGAGCAGTTATAGATGTATACAGAGATCAAGATACAGGTGATGGAATTGAATTTATACTTATAAGAACAGATGTCCAACCAGAAATTGCATTTACCGCTGTACCTACACCTGAAGATGAAGCAGATGTGCTGTTTACTCCTGTATATGAACCATTTGTTGCTAAGATAACATCTGTTGAAGGTGATACAATTGGTATAGATTCAAGTTACCAAAGTATCGTACAAAGAATACAACCAATAACAGAAGGTTCAAAGTTACCAAATGAACAATATACAAATTGGGTTATATCTAACAAATTTGGTGATAGAAAAAATTTAAATACCTATCTACATTTTGGTGATGATAAAAAAGTTCTAACGACCAATGTTAAATATGATAACAACGCGGTTCCAACATTACCATACTCTATAGTATATAAAACATATGAACCTATACCCGATGATGTAACAGAAAAAGATTTAGTCTATGTTGTAAGAGAGGTGTTACCACCTCTAACAGAAACAGTTGAGTTGGTTGGATATGCACAAGAAGATGAAGACTTTCAAGTATTAATACCAAAGGATGATTTTCCACAAGAGTCACCAATAACAAAAAGACAAACTGAATTTAAAACATATGATGATTTAGTCACTACAGATACTAGATTAAAAGATGAAATAGAGGATAGGTTCTTAAAAGAAACTTCTGTAGAGTTATCAATAGATTATTCTAATTATGAAAACTTTGTTAATTTTTCATCTGCACAAAAAAGATTAGAAAACTTTAAATATAAAATTCAACAAATAGAAAAACAAACTGCTTTAAGTGCATCTTTTGTTGGTGTTACNAACGGAGNTATAGATTTAAAAACACATCACGATAATATTAGAGATATAAAAAATAACTTTGATGGTTACGAGAGGTATTTATATAGTACTAAATCAACTTATGTATCAAGTTCTATAGGAGTTTTTCCTGACGCTTCATGGCCTAAAACAGGTAGTGGTACATATGAAGATCCTTTTAAGCCAGTAAGTTCTTCCGATGCATCATTTATAAATTGGTATGGTTCAGTATCAAGTGAAACTGGACAACTATATAGTGCTTCTTTTTATGATATTGAAAATAGAAATCGTTTAGTAAATCTTTTACCAGAACATGTAAGTTCTGATTTAAATAATTCACAATTTATAGATTTTATGGATATGGTTGGTCAGCAGTTTGATGAAATATGGTCTTACATAAAATCAATGTCTGATATAACAGATAGAAGATTAGATTTAGAAGATGGTTTTTCAAAAGATTTAGTTTTTAGTTTAGCAAAATCTTTAGGTTGGTCTACACAAGATGGTAAAGATTTATTAGATTTAAGTAGATATGGTTTTGGTAGAAAATTAAGTGGAACATCATATTCACTTTACACTTCTGGCTCTCTAGACTCACCAATAGAAGCTGATGTTTCAAAGGAAATTACCAAGAGACTTATTGCAAGTATGCCTTTTATTTTAAAATCAAAAGGTACAGTAGCTTCTATAAAAGCAATATTAAATTGTTATGGTATACCATCTACCATATTAAAGGTAAGAGAGTATGGTGGTTTAGACTCTAAAGTACAAAGAGCTCCGTTTGAAACTAAAAGAAAGTTTACAAGAGCTTTAGGTTTTAGAGGTAGTCAATATGTAAGTAGTAGTTGGAGTGATGATACTGATACTAGTAGAAAACCTGAAACTATAGAACTCAGATTTAGATCTGTTAGTGGTTCAGACCAAGTTCTTATACAGAAAGAAGATGATTGGGCCATTAAATTAAAAGATAATGGTAATTCTGATAACATGGGTACAGTTGCTTTTGTACTATCTGGTTCTACAGGTCAAAAAGAAGTTAGTTCATCTTTACTACCTGTATTTGACGGTGATTATTATTCACTAATGTTAAAAAAAGAAAAAGTAGAATTAGAATTATTTGAACATCCATCATTTGAAACTAGTACTTTATTTAATCCACCTTTTTATACTGGCTCAAATAGTGCTGAATTTGGCACTATAAAAATCGTAAGTAGTTCTGGTGTATCTAGAACTGGTACAAAAAGTCTAGAACATGTAAATACTTCTACTGTAGATTCTAATAATATATCATATACTCTAGGGTTCAAAGAGGGTTCTGAAGCTTCTTCGGTGGCTTCGGTAACAGAGGGAGAGACTTACATATTTTCTGCTTTTGCTAAAGCATCTGGTAGCACTGTAGACTCTGTTGGTAGACTTAGAATATTTGAATTAGACTCTAACGAAAATGTTGTAAATTGGGAAGAAGATGTAGACTCAAGTCAAGTATCTATAACATCTTTGGGTGGTATAAAGTCATCTGAACAAATAGGTTTAATAGAAAACGAATGGAAAAATATAATAGTTGAAAAGAAAATTAGATTTCCAAATACATCTAAATTAGGAATAAGATTTGAAAACTTAAAAGCTGGTTCTACAATATTTTGGGATGATGTATCACTTAGAAAGTCACCTACTAATACAGACAGTATATCTGATGGATTTAATTATCAACTGTTTGTTAAGAAGTTCTCATCTGGTTTAGACAGAATTATACAATCATCAAATGTATCTCTTTATGTATCTGGTTCAAACACAGCATCTTCATCATATAATGCATCTTGGACAGGTAGTGGAGATTTATTCATAGGTGGTAAACCAAGTTCTGTATTTGGAAATCAGTTGACTGGTTCGTTAATGGAATTTAGGCTGTGGAATGAACCATTGAAAGAAAAGTTTTTTGATAACCACGTTAGTGACCCGAAGTCTTATGTTGGTAATTCACCATCATCTTCTTATGATAGTTTAGTTGTTAGATATTCATTTGATGACAATACCTCACTATCAGATGGGACTACAATAAGAGACGTTAGTTCAAATCAAACAACAACCACAACTGGTAATGCTATAGGTTTTGGTGGGTTAAATACTTTTGAATCTGTAGTTGACCAAACTAAAACTTTCATACCAAACTATGGACCTAACAGAAGAAGTACGGATAAAATAAGAATAGAAAATAATTTTTTAAGTGGTAGTGGTGCTAATTTAAGTACGACTGAAAGATTTGATTTTAGTTCAAATGATTTTTCACCAGTCGATTCTCCAAAAGTTGGTATTTATTTTTCACCAACAGATGTTGTTAATGACGATATAATATCTTCTTTTGCTAACCTAGATTTTAATCAGTTACTTGGAGATCCTAGAGATAACTTTAAATTACAATATAGAGATTTGAAAGATTCATCAAATAAATATTTTCAGAAGTATAGTGGTAATAATGATTTTTGGGACTATATGCATCTAATAAAGTTCTATGACCAGTCTGTTTTTAAAAACATAAAAAAATTAATACCAATGAGAGCAAAACCTCAACTTGGAACTGTGATTGAACCAAATATATTTGAAAGGTCAAAGAATCCTGTACAAAGAAATAACCCATCTTTTACACAAATAGATTATGATGGTAAAATAAATATATCTTCTTTTCATGACAACTCAGACAATAACATAGAGACAAGTCACTCTATCTTAAAAATAGAAACAGAGTATCCTTATTATGAAGGTGATATAGACTCTTCTGATAGTTTTGAGAAACCATCTTTATATAAATTCACAACTAATGATAACCTCGATGACAGAAACACTTACATAAGTGGTAGTGTTACTTATGGAGGTCCAGATTCTATATATCAAGAGGCTACTGGTGCTATGGTAACAGAACAAAGATTATCTGAACAAAATAAAGAATATAAATTTTTCTACGATAGTGAGTCTGATTATGCAAGAAGTTCTAAATATAGTATAAATCCATATGAAAATTTTTATAGTTCACGTTCACTACACGCTTCGGATTTAGACTCTGAATATCAAAATATTACAGCGTTTAATAGATTATTTTATGAAGGTGTAAAAAATACTTCAGACACCACCATAGATGGTGATTTACCTGTAATAGTTACCACAACTGCACCAACAGTTGCAGTTCCTACTACAAAAGGTATCTCAAAACTTTCTATTGACCAAAAAGGTGGTAAGAAAAAAATTAAACCAAAAGGGAAAAAATAATAAAATGTTGAAAAAATTTAATCATAGATATTTATTTATAGAAAAGTTATATCAACATTACAATCATTGGAGATAAAAATATGGGATTTTTAGATAATTCAAGTATCACAGTAGATGCAATATTGACAAAAAGAGGTCGTGAGATATTAGCAGCTGGTGGTGATTTAAACATAACAAAATTTGCTTTAAGTGACGAAGAAGTAGATTACACTTTGTATGATGTTACTCATCCTAACGGAACCGATTCTTATGGTGCTGTAATAGAAAATATGTCTTTATTAGAAGCTACACCAAATAGAACAACGTTTCGTAGTTTCTTAGTAAATCAAAGTTTAGCGGGTTCTTCTTTAAGTATTGACTCTACCAATTACTCTAATGTTGATAAAGACACTAATATAGCTTTATCTCCAACAACAACTGGAGCTCCAGCTGAAACTTACACTTTTATAATAGAGAATATAAATATAGTTAAATTTGCTGGAACGACTAGTGAGACACTTATAGCAGAGTCTGCAACTTTAAGAACACAATCCATAAATACTTCAGCTACAACTACAGTAACAATAAAAGGAAACACATCAGGTCTTGTACAAGTTGTAACAATTAGTGTTAAAGCTGATGCTGCTTCTACAACAGATCCATTACAACCAAAAACACTACAAGCAGATAGTCCGTTAAGTCCTGAAGCTGATGCACCAGTTAATTTAGGTCCTGGTGGAAGTATAAGATATTAAATAGGAGATTATAAAAAATGGCATATAAAAATTTTACACGAGAAGATGTAAGTGAAGATATAGGATTGGTAACATCAGGTATATGGCAAGATGGTGCTAGTAATATTCAAACTTTTTTTAGTTCTTCTACTCAATATACAAATACAGGTGATTATAACATCGATGTATATAGATACGATCCTTCCTCAAATGCTTCTGCTTCAGTTCAGTTTGGAATTGTATATGGTCATAAAGAGGGTAGTGGTTCATTAGGAACAAAAGGTGCTACTGGTGATAGAACAACAGCTGCTATATTTGGACAATTTAATAATTTAATAAATCCACCTGAAACTACTAAATTTACATTTCAAGGTAATACTACGGCTAAACAATTTTATGCAATATCCATAAATAGAGCTCGTATGAGAGAAGAAATAGAACCTGGTGGATGGGAACTTCATTTAAGTTCAAGTATAGGTAAAATAAAATTGATAGATGATTCATCAGCCAATAAAGGTGGAAATAATTTTGAAAGAAACTTTTCACCAGAGTATAATATTGTAAGTGGTACATTAATTGGTGGTACAACAATAAATACTGCGGCTTCTGCAGAAAATTCTACTTTAGGTTCATATGGAACTTTCTATCCTAGTCTTGGTACTTTATTATTAAATCCAGAAAGATTGGGAGGTTCAACTCTTAACTTACCACATAGTACTGGTTCTAACTCTGATGATAGAAATAATAGAACTTTATTTAACGCAATTGTTGATGGTGCTTATTTTCAAATGAAAAGAAAAGAAGAAATTGCATCAAGACATTATTTCGTAAGAGCTACATCTAATAACTTTAACTCAACTACTAATGAAACTTATTATACTCAATCGGTGGCTGGTGTTAAAGAAATCATACCTGGTATGAAAACAGATCCCAAAACATATATTACTACTGTAGGTCTTTATAATAATGCTAATGAACTATTAGCCATAGCTAAGTTGAGTAAACCAATATTAAAATCAAAAGCAAGAGAAGCCTTAATAAAAGTAAAACTTGATTTCTAAAGGATTCTAAAATGAATTTCAAGAATCTCGAATCCGATGATATCTTAATCTCACCATTTCAAGTTCACAAAACTTTTACTGTGAATAATAATGATAGTGGTAGTGGAGTTTATTCTATACCATTAACTAAAGGTAGTGATTCTAATTTATATGATTGGAGTATATCATCACCATCTGTAAGTCCATCTGGTAATCAATTTTTTAAAATACCATCTTACTATTCAATAAACACATTATATTATAGAGATATAAATCAGATGAGTGGTAGGATAGATTATATAAATGGTGTACCTAAAAATAAAAATGCTGTAATAGAATATAGAAAAGTTAGACATTTATATGATACAAGTGTAGAGCCATCTTCTATAAATTTACGTAGACCATATACAAGACAATTACACGATTCGGCTAATCTAATATCTGTTCCACAAGAATTATACGGAGAGTCAATATCTAAAAATTCTATAAGATTAGTAGATAACGATACTAGTCCTCAAATAATATTACAAGACGATGGTTATGGTAACTTATATGATGTTGCTTTTAGTTCAAGTTATTCACAAAGAGAACCAGATTCTAATAATAGTGGTAGTGTAGTTGGTAATATTTTTTATGATGATGGGTTTTTGATAATAACTGATACAGGATCTTATTCTAATGTAGGTGGTGGTAATTTTAATTTAACTTTTGATTCTACACAAACAATATATGAAAGAGAATATATTTGTAGAGTAGAAGAAGATGACTTTTTACATACAAATAACAGAAGTTTAAAAGTTGGTCAAAGTAGTAGTATTGCATTTCATGGACACGACTATAATAGTAATACAAACTTAGTTGGAACTTACAGAGATGGAACACCATATGAATTGATTGGATTTGCAACTAATTCCTTTCAAGATAAACAATACGAAGTTGGTACAGAACTTATAGGTGAAGCCACTCATTCTGATTTTGCTACTTATATAACATCAGTTGGTTTATATAATGACAATAATGAATTGATTGCAATAGGTAAAACAGCCAAACCAATAAAAAATGATAAAGAAATGTCCCTTACATTTGTGGTAAGATTTGACACAAACTAATATTTATAGTTGTAAAGTTTTAAATAGGAGAAATTACAATGGCACATTTTACGGAAGCACAAGCTCAATCTTCAAAGTTAGATTCGGCTAAAAAAGAGTTTACCGATGGTAACTTTGCTTATTGGGTATTAAGAGTATCAGGTTCAGATGGACAACATCATCAGTTCGTTGACCACGACTTAGCAGAAGATGCTACTTTAAGTCAGATTAAAAGTAAACTAATAGGACA
>FUFK010040591.1_pt1 | contig 18289 bp, 15 predicted proteins | sample 1021851 | NCBI WGS metagenome assembly FUFK01 (sample SAMEA51879418, study PRJEB19060) | metagenome
GGGTTGTATGTCTATTCCGTAAATGCAGTTTTCAATCAAGTAGAGTTTACGGCCGTAATCGCTGGCATTGTCCTCAAATACATCGTTTATTTCGGCTAATAGTTTGGCTCGTTCTTCCTTGTTGCCAATTTTAAACGCGGCTTCCGTTTCTTCAATGGCTTTTTTGCGTTGCAGGTCTTTCCAGTATTTGTTTTCAGGGTCAAGCTTTTGGAGTATATGCACCATCTTGTGCAAAATGCCCATCGGAAAAGCTCCCGAACCGCAGGCGGGGTCAAGAATTTTGCAGTTGTTAATGGCTTCAATTATGTCTTTGGTTTCTGATTCGTTAAACGGATTGGGTTTTTCAGAGTAAGAGAAAACATCCCGCAATCGGGTTTCAAAATCTTTGCTGTTGTTCTTAACATTTTGTTTGATGTATTCCAACAGCGATTCGTCCACCATGTAGTTTACAATCTCGCGTGGGGTGTAAAAACTGCCCGTTTGTTTGCGGGCTGTGGTTTGTGTTTCGGGGTTGTAACTTGCCAAAAGGTTTTCAAATACTTTACCGAGCAATTCGGGGTCAAGGGCAATTTCTTCTTCTATCGGTGTGTTTTCAGCAACGGTAAATTTGTAGCTTTCTAAAATGTTTATCAGCCCTTGTGAAGTGTAGCGTTTGTTCTTCGTGCCGTAAACTTCATTCAGGTCAACTTCTTTTTCTTCAGCAAAGAAAATGTAATCGGGCACAATAGCTTTTTTCTTTGTATTTCGGCTGAAGCCATCTACATATTCAATTTTGGCTTCGTCGTTGGGTTTGTCCAAGCAGTCAAATAATCCACCATTGAGAAAAGGAACATCTTTGAATAGTTGTATTATCTCTTGCTCGGAGCGGGTAAATAGGTCAGCGTACCGAAATAAATTCTTTACGCCGTATTCTTCTCTGTTGGTTTGGAAATCGCCTTCTCTGACAAACTTTCGTTCTTCTATTTTTTGGTTGAGTGTTCCAAAAAAGAGATTCTGCAAAATAGCATTGTAATAATTGTGCGATTGGGGATTTTTGTTGAAGTCTTTCAAAAGGTTTGCTATAGAATCTTTGTGAAATAGCGAAGCAGGGACTAAGTGTTTTTCTTTGAGAAACCAAATGAAGATAACACGAGTAATAAGGCGAATAAGGTTGGTGGCATTGCGAACTTCTTCTTTCTCTTCCAAATCGTCAGGAAATGACACTTCTTTCATTGCCCAGAAATACCAGTTTGCCAAATCCTGAAAGAACTTTTTGTTGAGGATATTTACATCCAACACCTGTAACCAATGTTGGTGCAATTGTTCGTAATTGGTAACGCCAACAGGTTTTACCAAATCTTGTAGAATTCTTATGTGTCCCGCGTGGGTGTTTTGCGTTTGGATGTCACGAAGAATAATCACTTTGCCGGCTTTCTCACCCTGCCGCCAGTTTTGTTTGTATTTAAAGCGTTCGCTTAAGGAAATGGAAATTAAAACTTCATCTCCCTCCAACAAGGATGTTGGAGGGTACTTTAGCACCAATGCCACCGGCATCTTTTGGCTGGTGCGGTTAAAGGCTCTTGTGAGTTCGGAAATCTCGGCTCGGGTAGGTTGTTTTTTCAGTTCCAAGGCAAACAGCATTAAGCCGTTGTAGTTTTTGTCGCCTTGTTCAATGGCTTCTTTGTAGGAATAATTGTTGTCAAACATTCCTGTTGCCGTAAAAACCGAATCATCAATAATGCCAAGGAAATAGGTTTTATCAATGGCTTCAAAGGTGTCGCTGTCTTTGTAGTGATGTTTTAAAATATCTTTTGTGGTCAGTGGTTCAGCCGTGTTGGAGTTGAGCTTGATGTTCAACTGCTGAAACAGATTGGTAGCTGCTTCAAAAAGATTGGCTGTATTGAATATGTTTAAATTCATTGCTTACTTATTAGAAATTACAAACCAATTGATTAAATCGAAATTTTCTGCCTTGAATTTTTCTTCCAGTTTCTTTTGTTCTGGAGAAATCCTTGCAGGCGTTAGATCACCCGTGAATAAATCCTGAATTTGATTTACTGCAACAGGTGTTGCCTGTGATTTTATCCATTTGCCAATGGCATCAGCAAATTTGTTTAATGTGTGCTGATCACCATCTTCAATCTTTTGGGGAACATAGCGGCCTTCATCTTTGTGGTTTCTGAGCAGGTTTAAAATTTCCTGATTGTTGTTTAATACAAGTTTTCCGCTTTTACCGTCTTCAATATTTTGATGCAGAAGATAAATTTCATCGTAAACGTGGTTTAAAGTATCGTCGGGTCGCTTGGGATAACCCAATACTGCCACAATGCTGTCGGGCATTTCTTGCCATTTCTGGTAGGGTTTGAATTTGAAACCAGTGAAAACTCCATTTGGCATTGTTTTGAAGAATTCTTCTTTCTTTTTAAAGAACTCGAATAACTCCTGTCTAAATTGTTCCAATGAAAGGTCGTTCAATCCCAAAGTGTCTTCGCCGGTTTCCACATCATCCCAAGTAATTTGCAATTGCTCCAACATTTTTTGAGCTTGCTTTGACAAAAGCGGATTTTCTTCAACCATTCTATGAAGTTCAGGAGTCATTTTGTCGTCCAGCTCTGTACCTACCACAGTCATTAAAGCCATTCTGTTTTCAACTCTGGATTTTAGTTTTAAGAAGTCCTCATAGTTCTTGCCCGGCCAGAAGTTGATGCCTTTAATAGTTTTGTTTGGTGAGCCAATACGATCAATACGCCCCATTCGTTGAATCAAGCGAACAGGATTCCAATGTATATCGTAGTTTATGACTGTGTCACAGTCCTGTAAGTTTTGGCCCTCGCTTAAACAGTCGGTAGCAATCAGAACATCAATCGGCTTTTCAATTTTGTCTTGTGTGGTTTTGTCGTGTTGCTTGATGAGTTCTAACCATTTTGTGTAAGGCACTTTCCATTTTCCATGATTGTAATATTCGGAGTCAAAACCAAGATGGTTTTGGTACAAGTCAGACCAGTCTTTCTCATTGTAGAGTTTCGTAAAAGGAGCGAAGCGTTCCAAAATGGGTTCAAACTTTTCGCCCGAATAGCCATCAGAAGTTTCGCTAATGGAACCTGAAACAAAAGCTACGTTTTGAATTCCTCGCTTTTTCAATTCGTCATACAGGAATTTGGCTGTGTCTTTAAACACTGTGAACACAAGGACTTTTTTGTTGTCCGCCTTCTTTTGTTTGTTATTGATGTGTTCAATCAACTTTTTGAGTTTCTCATCTTCGGCTTTGCCCGCATTGAAGTCTGCTTCAAACTTGTCAAGATTTGATTTAAGTTTCGAAAGCTTTTTAATGTCGGCGTCAAGATGTTCTTTAAATAATACGATGTCTGTTATTGTTGAAATAGCAATTGGATTTTTCCTTCCTAATGTAAAATGTTGTTCCTCCTCATCAGGCCCATCTATCTCGGCTGCTGTTTCAACAATTTCTTCTTTTTCTTCTTCGGTTAAATCATCTTCTATTGCACTGTCTGTTTTGCTTTGAATAAACTGATTGACTTTGTTTAGTGCGTGGGTATGATGATTGAAAATATTTTCAACGGTTCTTTTGAATGAAAACCAACTGGATTCTAGTCGCTTTATCAAAAGAATATAAATCATTTTAACGAGGAATTTTTGGCGTTGCTTTTCATCTTCCAACACACTCTTAGGGGAAAGACCTTTGATGTAGTCAGCAGGTCGGTAAGCAGTGAGATTTATTGAAATTGCTTCTAAAATATCATCAAAAGATTTGAGTTCACCAATATTTTCGGGTGTTACAAACTCATTGATTGGTTTGTCTTTTTTCGGGAAATTCATCTCTCCGAATTCGCCTTCGATCAGTTTTCTTGTTCTTGCTACAATTAAAGCATCTGTAAGCTTTTCAAATTTTTTGGGAAGTCTGGCGATAAAGTCGGCAATTTTTCTATTTTCTGAATTTGCCCATTCACTAAAATCCTTTTGAGCTGTTTTGAAAATGTTTTCAAGGCTTTCAACTTCTAATTCGGTTTCTTTGAAGCCATCATCCAAACCTTTTGTCATCAATTTAAACTGATTACGAATATCCAACAGTTTGTTATTGATAGGCGTAGCAGATAAATGCAAAACTTTTACATCCCTGCTTTTGTTTTCAGGAAGCAGAATTTCATCAGTCAGGAATTTGTATCGGGAAGATTTGTCGTTTCTCAGGTTATGACTTTCATCAATAACAATCAGGAGTTTTGGTCTAGTCCGGAAATAGCGTAGTGTTTTGTCTTTGTACCGTTCAAAACGCCCTTCCTGTAAGTCTGTATGATAGCGAACGTAAAAATCAATTTCATCTTTCTCAAAGAGGCTTTGCTGTCCTGCCTTGTATTGTTGCCAATTGTTTGAAAGTTTCTTCGGGCAAAGCAATAGAACCGTGTAACCTTTCAATTCAAAATATTTCATTACCGCTAAAGCAGTCCAGGTTTTACCCAAACCAACGGCATCCGCTAAAATTGCTCCATTGAATTTTTGAAGCATTTTAATCAAACTGATTGCTCCTTTTTGTTGATAGGGGAAAAGTGTTTTGTAAATAATGGTTTCTTCCAAGTGAGCAATTTCACGCTTGAATTCCGCATTACCCGAAAATTCCAAAATGTCGTTTTTAAACATTTCGTAAAGGACTTTGTAGTAAAGATCTTGAGGGGTGTATTTCTTGAAGAAATTTTTAATAAGATCGATGATGTATTGTTTTACTTCAACTTTGGATTTGTCTTGCAACTCAATNTCTGCAGAGGCCGTTTTATCCCATTGTTCTCTAAACCAATTTTCCAGATTCTTAAATTCATCTTCATAGTCGTGTTTGGCTATGTTTAATTCAATGTTTGAACTGTCTTTAATACCAAGCCCTGCGTCAGTTAAATTAGAGCTGCCAACAATAAAATAGTTTTTGGTTTTGGTCTTGTCGGTATATAGATATGTTTTTGCATGGCAGAAGTTATTTTGGATACTCTTCACTACTACTTTTTCCTGTTTCAGAAACTCAACAGCTTTTTGTGCAGACATGCTTAATGAAAGAGTAGAATTGATGCTGGCATTACCATTGAGCAAGTCAATCACCTTATTGGGTTGCAATTCTTCATGCATCAAATTTCCCAAAATCAGTCGGAATTTTTCGACCGTGTTGATTTCATCTTTCATTAATGCCAAAGCATTTACTGAAAAGTAACCCGTCACAACGTCAAGAGTACCGTTTTCCGTGTTACTTTTTATGAATTCAATTACTTTGTAATGTTCGTTGTCATTTGTTTTTGTTTTGTTATCCAGAAGCATATGCTAGCTTAAAAAGTTGTTGGAAGGTATAAATACCGATTCAATTTGATTTTTTGGAAAGTACATTTACTTCAATGCACCCCGACATTTGCTTAAATGCGACGATATTGATGAAAAGGGTGAATAATCCCTAGAAAGAATCATACATTCAACATATGAATTATTTAAAGTGTATATTGGGCTCAGGTAAGAGTTTTTCATATCCAGAAAACTGGCGGCGTATTGGAAGGGTCTAATGAAACGGGACAGGAAAATCTTTAAGAATGAGAGAATGAGAAAGCAATACGATTTGGAGTTTAAGCGGGAAGTAANNCGNAAATATATGGCTNGGCAGACNATTGNGGCTATTTCGCGGGAGACTGNNGTAANCGNGAATGTNCTGCATCGNTGGAANCAGAAGATGGTAGNTGANNGAGACNNGCGAGCCGGACANNGAGAAGCTNNNGATGCGGAAGCGGATACTTGAGCTGGAGATGGAATGTGAGGTGCTAAAAAAGGCCGCACTGATCTTCGGGAGGGACGGGAAAGCCGGTACGAATTTATTGAGAAAGAGAGCGGCGGATATCCGCTGCGTGTGTTGCTGGAAGCAGCAGAGGTGAGCCGGACGGCGTATTACGTTTGGCTCAAGAGCCACGAGGCGTTTGATGAGACGCGAGCCCGGTTAAGGCAGCGGTGTTTGACAAGTTTTATTTTCACAAAAGGACGTACGATTCAAGGCGTCTGTCGGACGAGATAAAAGAGGAAGGCGGGAAGGTGGGACGATATCTGACAAGGCGGATAATGAGCGAGGAAAGGCTTGTGGCAAAGTGCCCGCGAGCTTACAGGCCGCGGACGACGGATTCAAAAGAGACAAAGAGGCGAGCCGCACTATCAAACCGAGATTGCCCGCCTGCAAGCGAATCAGGCATTCGCCCGTGGCGACACCGAAGAAGGCTGGCGAATCATAAGAGAATCAGAAGGCGAGCTTCAGGCATTAGACCAAAACGGCAACGCCGTCCAGGACCCGAATGAGCCGACAGTAACTGCTGAAGTAACCATCTATTCGCCTGTTGATAATACGAGGCCCGGCGGTGATAGTGGAATAGAGATTATAGTATGGGACGAAATATGGTGGCCGTCGACCAGCATGTACGGCCATGTATCGTATGTTATAGACGGGGTATCTTGGTCGTTCGATAATACTGACTATCATCGTAGAAACCCGGATGACTATATAAACTACCGCCGTTCGATCTCCGGGGCAACGGGCTATGTCTTGGATTTCGGTTCCGAGGATTTGAATAAAAGATTCAAAGATGCAATCGTGAATGCCTATAAGGACAACAAAAAATACAGTGTTACGAGTAATAATTGCGCGAGTGCTTTTGCTCGGGCTATTAACTCAATTGCAGGAGATTTAGGAGTTCCTCTGAATAACAATATAAAACCGAAAAGTCATGGCGCATATATACAGAATCATTTGAAACCGTACATCAAGGCCATAAACACATACACGTACCAAAAAGGAGCTAGCAATTCAAAGAAATGATGGGTGATAGAGGATTGATGGATCATGTCAAACACAATTAGAAATATGTTAATCATCGGAATAGTTGGCGCAATTCTCATTGTCATCGTCGGGATTTATGCATTCAACAGGATGTTTTATCGCAGCTACTATCTCGACATTGTTTTGCTCGAGAATGCTACGATCTCGGCTGACTGGCTGGAAATCGAGAGCGACGGCCGGATAATAGCAAGGAAAGACCGCCAGTTTATCTCCCTGTTACTTGAGCCGCCGTTTAAGGCCGATCCTTACTCGAACGCAATAGTGACTCCAGATGGACGTAAAATAAACCCTGAAATCNTNTTGATCGATACGGATGGAAATGAANNTCATTTGACNTANNTCNANGGNNGANTCGGAGAAGNAGGGAGANNANNCAAGTTATGGGTATAAGCCTGATTTTCCGCTAAAGACCAGATTTTCACGCGTAAAGATACGAAGCGAGATTCCGATAAAGACAAAGGCAATTTTATGGTCAGGTTATGACATAAGGGATCAGCCATAGCAATAATGTCTACCTTTAGCCTATTACACCGGTTATGAGAGGGATGACGAAAGCGGTTTGGAATTTGCACAGGCGAAACTCAGAGCAGAAACAAACAAAATTAAAACAAGGTGAGTTCTCATAATTCTTCTACCTCTGGCAAAATGAAGGCTGTCGAATGGCGGAGTTCACCGAGCCGCAAACGGCAAACACCAAGCTAAGGTTTAACGGACAACTTCGATAACAAAGTCGCTGTTTCGCCCTCACGTCCATTGAATTGTTGGACGGCGCGTTACATTCACGAACTCAACGCTATCTCACGCATCGCTTGGTATTCACTCTCGCTAATCGCAGGTGGAGTGAGCGTCGGCGGAATCCGCCCGAAAATCTGCAACAAATCTTCGTCTGTCAAAATCGGCGGTTCGTAAAGCGAAAGAAACTCCGCCTCACACGCCAGAAAAACTCCACAACGCTTTGCCCGCAAACGATAGCTTAAATCCCAACGCTTCAAAAGTTCGTCAGTATTTGCGACATCGCCAAATCTGCTGGTTTGTGTCCCTGCGGTCATCTCGTAAGACAAGCAAGCGTTTCCGTCAACCATACAATTCGACGGCACAGACAAGCCTTTCTCACGATACCAAAGAGCCGCGTCTTTGTGCGACTCGAAACGCTTTATGACGCGAAGAATTGCGACAAGCCGCCAATGCCGAAACTGCACGGGCGCATATTGACCTTTGACGGTCATATAAATTACCGAATCGCCTTCGCGTAATCGAGGTGCAAACATTTTGCCGCGACACAACGCTGAAATCGAAGGAATATCCGCTTGAAAGTCTGGTTCACGGCGACAAGATGTATCAATGAACGGCGGAAAACCAAACTTCTCGATTGCAACACGCCCTTGTTTTGTCTGGCAAAGCGGTTTGAAAGAATTGAGATAGTGCATTTCATTTATCTTGCTTTGCCGCGAACTGTCGGGACACAAGCGAAGCCGTCCAACTCCCGAATTCAGCCGTCCGCGCCACGATACCACGCAAGCCACAGGGAACGCGACAACCTTGATGAGAGGCACGCTGGCGCGGGTCGGCTGCAATGAGTTGTTCGGCGGCGTCTCAACTCTCTTCAGGACGCGGTAGCGTATCCAAGCCACAGCGCCATCCACAGTCTTCGAAGGCACGTTGTAGCAGCGCCACGCCATTACAAACTCGACTGATAAAATTCAACGTCGCGGCGGCGGAAGATCTTCGGGATTGCCGATAACGAGCGTTGTTTTGCCGGTCACGTCGTCAAACACTTCTGCCGTGCCGAGACATTTACCGAAGCGTCTTCCGGGCGGGTCGGGCTGCGGATTGAATCCGACCCATTCTGCCCGCACCTGCACGCGCCCGGCACGCCCAAGCTGCTGATGCTGTAAATCGAGCAAAGCCGATTCGCCCGCTCTCAACTGCACGCGCGATTGCGCCAGCCGGTTGCCGAAGCCGTCGTAGAAAACCATTTCCGCCGCGCAGGGAGCGGGATTTTCGTTCGGGTCGCCGATGTGAACCAGATTGAGTCGAGCCGTCTGCTGCGGAGCCAGCCCGAACATCCCGGTGTGGAGTTTTCCTTCTTCGTCCGAAATGGCGCTCACGGAACGGCTGTTCCAGAGAGCCGCAAACGCTGCCAGCACCGCCAACATCAACGTCGGCGCGACTATTTTCGTTGCCGTGTTTTTATTGTTCGTTTTTCTTTCTCCTCTTCTCAGGTGGATGCCTCGTTAAGCGTTTCGTCTATCGCTGCATCCGTGTAAGCGATAGCCGCCGAACGCTGGAATTGAGCGGCCGCCCGCCCGCCACGAGCCGCCTCAAAGAAACCACACAACCTTGATGAGAGGCAAGCTGGCGGGCAGTCCGCTCGAATGACTTGTTCGGCGGCGCGTGATAGACACGAGCAGCTTCTGATCGCCTTACTTTTTGTTCATTCCGGTCAGAGCAGTTGTCACGCCAAGCCCGATATACACGCTTCCAGCAAAATAGCGTTGGGTGCGGAGAAATCGCAAGTTTCCGCGCAGCCATTTCCCGCCCTTTCCGGCTAACAGCGCATAAGTTAAATCGCTCAAAGTCCCTAAAACAATGAGAATCGCTCCCAAAAACAAAATTTGCGCTACTACCGAACCGCGCTCTACAACTATGAACTGCGGCAGAAAGGCGGTGAAGAACAACGCGGTTTTCGGATTCAATACGTTTACTATAATGCCTTGATAGAATATACTGCTCAAACTGCTTTCAGCGACTGCTTCCGCTTCTTCGGCGACCTTTTCTCGCGTCAATAAAGTTTTCATGCCGAGATAAATCAGATAAGCCGCGCCTGCATATTTCACGATGTTGAATGCTAGTGCTGACGACAGCAGTAATGCTGAGATGCCGAAAGCGGCGGCGGTAACGTGAAACAAAGTGCCGACCTGCACGCCTAAACACGAAACGATCCCCGCTGCGAGACCTTGCTGTATGCTGCGGGCGATAACGTACAGCGTGTTCGGTCCCGGCATAAAGACGAGAACCAAAGCAGCAGTAATGAACAAAGATAATGTTGACCACTCCGGCATCTTTTTTACTCCGTGGCATTCAAGGCGACGGCAACTTCGTCGTGCGTTTTCTTGAGCATATCAACTAAAGATTTGCCTAACTTTTCTAATGACACTTTCATCTTTTCGTCCGTTATTTCTTCGTCGTCGCCGTCGAACTTGTCGCCTACAAATGGAACCGCGATTTCCGCAGACAGAACATTTACGCCCACACTTATCAGCACTCCGCGCAGATGCGCCAGAGCGCGAATTCCGCCGAAACTGCCGGGCGAAGCCGTCATAATTGCCGCGAATTTCCCGCGAAAAACCTTGTCCCTTTCGTATCTGTCGCTCGGGCGCGAAGCCCAATCAATCGCATTTTTCAGTACTGCCGGAAGCGAGCCGTTATATTCCGGTGAAGCTATTAGCAATCCGTCGTGTTCGGTTAAAAGCCCTTGAAAACGAAGCGCGTTTTCGTCAAAGCCATTCTTTTCGTGGTCATCGGGACTGTAAATCGGCATCGGAAGCTGGCGCAAATCAACAAAAGTAATTTCTGCGCCCGCCACCTGTGCGCCTTTCATCGCTGTTTTCAAAATTCGTTTACTAAAAGAATGTTCGCGGAGACTTCCGGCGAAAGCCAAAATTTTCGGTTTTTTAGTCATACGTTTGATCCTCTATTCCGACTCGTGAACCTGCCGCATTTTCGTCAGGAGCATGGTAAGCTGTTCAATCTCGGCTGCGCTTAATGCGCGAAATACGGTGTGATTGAATTCTTCAACCGGCTCGTCGAGCAGTTTCAAAAGATTCAATCCTTTCTCCGTAATTCGGCAGTGAACATAGCGGCGGTCATTTGGGCGAATCTCGCGCACAACCAACCCTTTAGCTTCTAAACGGTCAATCATCCGCGTGATGCCGGGCGTGCGTTCAATCATTCGCTCGGCAATCGTTAAGGTCGGCAGACCGTCTGGCTCTGCGCCTCGCAAGATGCGTAGGACGTTGTACTGCTGTCCGGTAAGATCAAACGGAGCGCAAAGGGTATCAAAAAATGTCCTTACTTTATCAGCCGTTGTTAACAGGGCGACGTAAGCCGTTTGAACTTGGGACGGTCGGGAGCGCCTTCTTTCGCCGTGACCAGAACTTTTTCTTTTATGAGCCATAGGGAAGCATTTTATTAGTCAATAGTTGATATGTCAAGTAATTGGCTAGAAGGTTCCAATTCATGCCCAATCTGAGAATTATTCTACATTGCTATATGTAGGCGAGTATTCGATACGCAATTTTCTATCATTGCACGGTCGGTAGTGATAGCCGCCGAACTATTGATTATACGTTCTAGTGCGTGATAATATGCCCGGCCAGTATGGCTGTCAAGGAGTTTTCGGCTCCTCAGGAAGGGGCCGCGGAAAGGAAGCCAAGGCTTCTTGATCAGGTGCGGAATGCCGCGAGGCTAAGGCACCTGAGCCGCAAGACGGAGAATACGTACGTCGCTTACATTCGGCGATATATCCTCTTCCACAACAAGCGTCACCCGCGCGAGATGGGCGCTGATGAGATACGCGCGTTCCTTACACACATGGCGGTGGTTGGCGGCGTGTCAGCCTCGACTCAGAACGTGGCCTTTAACGCGTTGCTGTTTCTCTATCGGGAGGTCCTGAAAATAGATTTGCCGCACATCGAGGATGTTGTGCGTGCTAGGCGGCCGTCTCGCCTTCCTGAGGTATTTACCAAGGCTGAGGCCCGCGCGATCATAGATCAGCTCTCCGGTACGCATCGCCTGATAGTTAGTCTCTTGTATGGAGCCGGGCTGCGACTCAATGAGGTGCTGCGGTTAAGGGTGAAAGACCTCGACTTCGAAAAGGGCAGCATAACCGTTCGTGCGGGAAAGGGCGGCAAGGATCGCGTCACCCTGATGTCGGAGAGTCTTCGCGAAATGTTAAAGAACCACCTTGAGAAAGTGAAACTGCTTCATCGCGAAGACCTCGCCCGCGGTCTCGGTGAGGCGCCGATGGACTTTGCTCTTTCTCGCAAATACCCCGGCGCCGCGCGGGAGTGGCCGTGGCAATACGTTTTCCCGTCGGCAAAGATCTCGTCCTCTTGGGATGACGGCAGTACCCGCCGCCATCACGCCACCGAAACGCCGATCCAGAAGGCGGTGCGGGCCGCGATGCAGCGTGCCGGAGTTCACAAGCACGGGAACTGCCACACGTTTCGCCACATCTTCGCCACCCACTTGCTCGAGAACCAGTACGACATACGGACCGTCCAGGAACTGCTTGGACACAAGGACGTGCGGACGACGCAGATCTACACACACGTATTGAAGAACAAGAATTTTGTCCAGAGCCCGCTCGACGCCGCCGGCAACACAACCGCCGACGCCGAAGGCCGCACGTTCACCTATGACGACGAAAACAAGCAAAAAGAAGTTCGAGACCAATACAACACCGTCATCGGCCAATACCGCTATGACGCATCGGGGAGAATGGTGGCGGAGTATTCAACAATTGTCGAACCGACGGCAACGGCGAAAATCAGCTATTTGACAACCGACTACCTAGGTTCACCGAGAATAAACACTGACTCAAACGGGAACGTAACGACGCGGCAGGACCTACATCCGTACGGCGAAGAAATTCCGTCAACACTACGTTCGCCGGGACTCGGTTATGTTGGCGATGACGTCAGACGCAAGTTCACGGTTTACCCACGCGATGAAGAGTTGGATTTGGATTATGCGCGGCTGAGAATGTATGCAAACAGACTCGGGCGATTCTTAAGCGTCGATCCGATCGCTCCGGATATTTTTACCCCGCCCAGTTTGAATCGATACCAATACTGCTTGAATAACCCCGGCCGTTTTGTAGATAGCAGTGGGGGATATGATGAAGAGGTGCATCGCGACTTAACCGCTGCTCTCGCTTTCGTTGTTGGGTTTAGTGAGGAACAGGGAAACATCATAGGCGCAGCTAATCAGTGGCTGGATGATCCGCGATCCGGTCATACCGCAATGCCCTTAGAAAACGGATTAGGCGATCTGACGGGTTACTACGGTCGACGAGACCATCACTTCACGAGCGTGGATCGGCAAAATGATCTCTGGTCATCATTTGAAAATGAAGTTTCGAGCGGTGGTGATGTTTTTGCGGCTCTCGGTACATATCTTCACGCACGGCAAGATTCATTTTCCCATGAGAGTTTCGGTCCAGGCCTCGGTCAAGTTTATGCCGCTGGCGACAATGTCTCGCTGAGACATCCGTTAAGAAGCATCCAAAATCGAATGGCAGAAATGGAAAAATATGACAAGACAACTTACGATCCCGCAAAAGCTGTCAAGATGGCGCGAGACACGCTTGCTAAGCTCCTAAAGGCCAGAAACCTAATGGAACGAAGTGGAAGATTTGGCGCGTTTCGAAGGCCGGTTCCATGGGAAACTGACAAATTCATAAACGACAAACTGTGGCAATGGGCAAACACAATAGGTCGGGACGCAAAGCGAGATATTCTGTTTGAGATTATGAGATACGTTGCCAACTACGACTCGGAAAGCTCCCCAAAGCCATCGAAGAGGAAAAAGAAAACAAAGACCACTGTTCGAGTAATAGAAGAAGAATAATAAGTGTTAAAGCTTGGGAGCAGTTTATGAGTGTTTATTATTATCTTGTGTTTTTGGGGCTGTACACTTGCGGCTACGTGTTCCTTGTTTTTGCAACTCTTGCCGATGGACATGGAACGTTTCTTTTTGCAACACCACTGCTTGGATGGCTGCTGTTTGCCTTGGCATTTCTATTAATTCCATATGCAGATAAGAATGCAGTCCTCGGTACAATTCTAAGCTGTATGGGGCTTTTCTACGTAATAACCATCGCGATTGCCCTTATTGAACAATCGGTTGAGGGGAATTTTTCACGGACACTATGGTTGCTGAATCGTAGTACAATGCTATTTGTTCTGACGATTCTCTGGTTTCTGGCCGGTCAGGTCTTATTTTGGGTTTTGTTGATTAAGCGACTTCGGCAAACTAAAGCTTTGCAATAGAAATCCCAGAATGCTGATCAATGAAACGTTGAGGACAACGGCCGTGACTTTGCAAAGCAGGAAGACCACAAATCACGGATTCTTTAACTAGACCAATTGTTGTTACTTCGATGCACTTTGGCAATGGCCGCTGGGAATCAACACAGTTTAATTCCAGACTTAAGCCGACACAGATTGGTTTGGGAATAGTTCAAAATGGAACAAATAAATTGAAAGTCGAATACAATTATGGCTGCGCGAGCTTTAGGAGATGCGGTGGGACCCGAGGGAACTGGTGAGATTCTGCAAGGGCTTACTGTTACGGGCACTGTGGCGGCGGCTCTCAATCAAGGAGCGAACCTTCTTTTTGGACAGTACCCAAGAACTCCTATTGGTGGAGCCACACCCTCAGGTCAAACGAGCTGGCAACATAAAGCACTCGGAAAGACTGGCCTGCGTGGTGCGGGCGGAACAAATCGCTGGCTAAGCAATCTTGGCCGCGATACCGGAAGGGTTGCGGCCGTGCTCTCTGTAGCATTGCTGGCGTTCGAAGCTGGATATGCCTCGGGTGCTTTCATAACGTGTCAGGCGGAATGCGGGGGTCGGATAGGGGATAATTATGCCAGATGTCTCTATAAATAGCGTTTCGTATCTCTACCGTATCTTGATGGATTTGAACGGGACCAAGCTCGATTCGTATCCGCGACAGATAATCCATCCTGAATTGTTCGTGAAACGATTGGAGTCTGAGCTTGAGGTAGTAATGTCGCTCTGCGAAGTCAAAGCGTGCGGGAATTTTGAAGACGTCGCTAACGTCGTCCACCGGAAACTTAAGCTCGATTTCGAAGGCAACACCATCCCTGACTTATTCGGGAAGCTGGAACAAATTGCGCAGGTCGAAATTCATAAGGATGTTCGACTGAGATGGTTTACGCAATGGAACGAATTCGATTCTCTTGGCAACTGGCTGACATCACCGGATTGGCTCGACTATGTCGAAATGTTTTTACGGATCGATGAAGAATTTGGCGTGAAAATGGGTGTAACCGTTGATTCGCTGGAGGAGATGCCGATCACTGTCGGGGAAACAGTGAAACGCATTTGCCAACAGCGACAACCTCAGACATCGAAAAACGGCTATTAAGCAAAAACTTTATGAAAAGTTGGCAGTTTACGAGAGGAACTTGGAGTTGAATCAGGGATCAAGAAGGGATGTGGTTTGACTTGCAGTTTCGCATTGGAAAATGGGAATCGACGCAGTTCAATAGCAGATTACAGCCGACGCAGATCGCATTGGGAGTGACGCAGGGAGCTACGAATCTGTTGAAGCTTGATTATTCCTACGGCTCAACGCAAAATAACAGCAACGTGCTTTCACAAACGATAACAGTTCCGACGGTCGGGACTAATCAAGGATTCACGGCGGTGCAGAGTTATTTCTATGACAGTTTGAATCGGTTGAAGTCGGCTGTTGAGAACGTCACGCCGCACGGAGGCACGGCAGTGCAGTCTTGGAAACAGACATTCACCTTCGACCGTTATGGAAATCACAGGTTTGAAACCGCAAACGGAAGCACAACCACGCTCGACCCGAACTGCCCCGAAGCGATCTGCAACCCGACGATCTCGACCGCCAACAACCGCCTGTCTTCAACGGGCTGGCAATACGACGCCGCCGGCAATACAACCGCGGACCCCGAAGGCCGCACGTTTATCTACGACGGCGAGAACAAACAGACCGAAGTCCGAGACCAATACAACACAGTGATCGGCCAATATTTCTTCGACGGAGACGAAAAACGTGTCAAAAAGATCGTCCCCGGAACCGGTGAAGTAACGATCTTCGTCTACGACGCCGGAGCAAAACTCATCGCTGAATACTCAACAGTGGTCGAATCCGTCGAGAACGCCAAAGTCAACTACCTGACAACGGACTATCTCGGCTCTTCGAGAACCAACACAGACGAGTCCGGGAACGTCACGGCACGTCACGACTATTATCCGTTCGGACAGGAAATCAGTACGCCTCAGCGAACGACCGGACTTGACACAGTCCGGCGAAGATTCACAGTCTACCAACGTGACGAAGAGAGCCCCGATCTCGATTACGCCAACTTGCGAAGGTATTCGAATCACATAGGCCGTTTTTACAGCGCCGACCCCGTTGCGCCCGACATCTATTCCCCTGCAACTCACAACCGATTTCAGTATTGCTTGAACAACCCACTTCGGTTTATTGATTCTGGGGGCGGTTACGAAGAGGACGTTCACAGAGATTTGACTGCTGCACTAGCGGTTGTCGTGGGATTTAGCGAGGCGCAGGGAAATGTTATTGGCAATGCGAATCAATGGCTCGATGATCCGGAATCGGGACTCGGTGCGATGCCCACGGATAGCTTGCTGGATTTTGGGTATCGGAATAGAGTCAATTGGCATTTCACAACAGAGGGTCGGCGGTATCACCTTTGGGGACAATTTGAAGGAATAGCTATGAGAGGCTCGGGCGACGCTGCATTAGCCGCGTTAGGAACTTATCTTCACGCTCAGCAGGATTCTTTTTCTCACGAAGGCTTTAACGCACTTTTAGGACAGGGCACAGCGCTTCCGGATAATTGGGATTGGCAACATCCTCTCGATAGCCTTAAGAAGGCTTACGACGAAATGGCAAAATATGACAAAACGACATTTGACCCAGAGAAGGCAGTACGTATGGCGCGAGATACACTAGCGAAACTCCTTGCAGCAAGAAATGCGCTTGTTGCTTCTGGAAGGCTGACGGCATTGAGAAGACCGATTCCATGGGAAAATGATAGGTTCATCAACGACAAGCTCTTAGAGTGGGCGAAAACTGAAGGACGCAATGAGAAGCGGCAAATCCTTTTTGAGATAATGCGTTACGCGGTTAACTATGGGAAACCCGCTGGTGCGAGCGGTCAGCTAAAGCGACGAAAAAAGAAGACCAAAACGGAAGTTAAGGTTCTTGACGATGAGTAATCGATTTTAGGAGCAAGTATGGGATTGTTTTATAGACTACTTTTCACCGTTCTTTACCTTGCGGGTTGCTTCGTGTTTGCAGTAACGATGTTGGGAGGGGGACACGGTACGCTGTTGTTCGCGACACCGTTGCTCACAGTTTGGGCATTTGGCGCCGGAATTCTTCTGCTGAACCCGGACGCCAAACGAGGTAGACGGGTTTTAGCAGCCGGACTCGTTCTTTTTCACTATGTGCTAACACCGATCACCGCGTATCTCGTGGAAACCGGGGACGGATTTAATCATACCGTAATGGTACTAAGGTATTCTCCTTGGGCATTCGCCCTGCCCTCAATTTGGTATTTCGCCGGTAACGCTGTTTTCTGGATATTATTCTTCAGAACCCGGTCAGCACCTGATCCCCTCCCTTAGCTGGGTCTCAGATTTCGTGAATGACAATTCTCTACTCTCGACCTCCTCCGACCCCCTCGGCTCGACCCACTAGGCAGAAACCGGGGTCATCTATGAAGTGATCTCGATAGTCGCGCGCACGGGTGCGGCCGGCTGTTTTGGCCGTTTAAGGCATCCGAGCTGAGTGACAAAAGAACATCCCAGCATCCTTTTTGGATCAGTAACTTTTCAAAGTCGCAGTTGCTGCAAACGCCCCTGCCAACCGACGCAAAATGTGAGTTATTTCTAAGACGGTGTGAATGTCTCGGGCGGCATTTCATCCAGCAAAGTCAAGCTGACGAAAGTTAGCTCGTCCGTCTCAACAACCGAATACACCGCCTTCGACATCCTTGGTCGTGTGACGGCGCACAAGCAGACGACCGCCGGGGTGAGCTACACGACCGGCTACACGTGCAATCTTGCCGGCGCCTTGATCGAAGAGACTTACCCGAGCGGGCGGGTGGTGAAGAATGTTCTCGACATGAGCGGCGATCTCTCGATCGTGCAGAGCGGCAAATGCCTTGATGCCAATCCGGCGACGAACGCCGCGTGCACAAACCGAGCCGGTCTTTGGAACTATGCCAGCAGCTTCACCTACAACGCCGCAGGGGCCCTCACCTCGATGCAGCTCGGCAACGGGCTGTGGGAATCGACGCAGTTCAACAGCCGCTTGCAGCCGGTGCAGATTGGGCTCGGCACTTCGGTTGCGTCGCAGAATTTGTTGAAGCTAAACTACGACTACGGCACAAACGACAATAACGGAAATGTTTTAAGTCAAAGGATAACAGTTTCGACAGTCGGAGCGAATAACGGTTTTACGGCGGTGCAGAATTATTCATATGACAGTTTGAATCGTCTGAAATCGGCTGTTGAGAACGTCACGCCGCATGGCGGCTCGGCGGTGCAGTCTTGGAAACAGACATTCACCTTCGACCGTTACGGCAATCGGCGGTTTGATTTTGCGAACGGGAACACGACGTTCCCGGACCCGAAC
>FUFK010041710.1_pt1 | contig 18285 bp, 18 predicted proteins | sample 1021851 | NCBI WGS metagenome assembly FUFK01 (sample SAMEA51879418, study PRJEB19060) | metagenome
CCCGCGCGATCTTTTTCTAGTGTGACACGGTAAAAATTAAATGGCTGAAAGTCTGAGGGGTCGAAAAAATGCAAGCGTTGAAGAGGGCTCGGGCGACACTTACCTCGTTTATCAGGAGGCTCGAGCAAAGCGCGAGGTTCACAATGCAAATTTGGCTGAACTCGATGAGGCGTTCCGCAAGGGCGAATTGGTCGAGAGCGAAAGTGTTAAGCGAGACGCTGACTTTGCGGCGCGGACTGTTCGAGACGCTTTTTTGGCTCTTCCTGACCGTCTTTCATCTCTTCTNGTTGGTCGGACNGANAAGCAGATTAATCAGGAGATCCGTAAAGAAATCCGAACCACTCTCGAGCAAATTTCACGAACGATAAATGAGTGACTACGCCCGGCAGTATGCGAGTTCTATTCTACCCGAGCCCGAGCTCACGGTTTCCGAATGGGCCGATGAGCATCGACTGTTAGATCAAGCAAGCTCAAGCGAGCCCGGCAAATGGCGTACTGATAGAACACCGTATTTGCGAGAGATTATGGATTCGCTCAGTGCGAATGATCCGACCGAGTTTGTTGTTTTTCAAAAAGGCGCTCAGATTGGCGCGAGTGAGTCGGGAATCAATTTTGTTTTGTATGCGATACACCACGCACCGGCTCCGCTTCTCTATGTTCTCCCAACGGTAGACGCAGCAAAGCGAGTATCTAAACAGCGGATCGCCCCGGCGATTGACGCCATTGATGAGGTCAAAGATAAGGTCGCCGTCCCTCGAGCTCGTGACTCAGGCAATACGATTTTCCAAAAAGACTTCCCCGGCGGGACGCTGATTATGACCGGGAGTAATTCAGCCGTCGGTTTGCGGAGTATGCCAGCTCGCTATTTATTTCTGGACGAAGTAGACGGCTACCCGAGCGACCTCGATGGTGAGGGCTCACCGATTCAACTGGCGATCAGGCGAACGGCAACCTATAAGCGAAATCGAAAAATCCTCATGGTTTCAACGCCGACTATAAAAGGGCTCTCGATCATTGAGGATTATTTCGAGCAATCCGACCGACGTTATTTTTATGTTCCGTGTCCCGATTGCGGAGAGCTTCAGACAATCACTTGGAAAAAGATCGTATGGGATGAAGGCGACCCAACAAGCGCGAAAATGGCTTGCGAGCATTGCGGCGTTTTGATTGAGGAACACCACAAAACCAATATGCTACTGGAGGGGAAATGGAAGCCGACCGCCGTTGGGCGTTACCGTGGGTATCACTTGAGCTCGTTATATTCTCCGGCGGGTTGGTACTCGTGGGCCGACGCCGCGACCGATTTCATTTCTGCTAAAAAATCCGGCGAGGAACAACTCAAAACATTCGTTAACACGGTGCTCGGTGAGAGCTGGGAAAGTGAACAGGGCGAGCAACTTGACCCAAATGAATTTATCACGCGCACCGAGGGCTATCCCGATGATCTCGAGTTTCAATGTACGACGGTCGCTGTAGACGTTCAGAAAGACCGGCTCGAGCTCGAGCTCGTAGGCTGGGGAGAAAAGGAAGAATCGTGGGGGCTCGATTATATTGTCCTGCCCGGCGACACGGCTCGGGGCGAGGTATGGGATGAGCTGACGGAAACGCTCGAGGAGCTCAAGCCCGACGGCGTAGTAATCGACTCCGGCTATAATACCCAAATCGTTTATGACTATGTCGCAAAGCGTCGTTACTGTTGGGCCATTAAAGGACAAGCCGGGGCTGGGATACCGTTAATTCAAGATTCACAAAAAAGAGCTCTGCGACTCAGAAAGCGACGACAGAAAGCAGTGACGCCCGAACCGATAGGCATTGATCAGGGGAAAGCGATTTGGATGTCGCGGCTACAGATAGCAGAACCGGGGCCGGGTTATTGTCACTTCCCGGTCGATCCGGCCTATGACGTAGAATATTTCAGTCAGCTCACCGCCGAAAAACTGGTTACTCGATTTCACAAGGGCAGACCCAAACAGGAATGGGTGCAAACCCGACCCAGAAACGAGGCGCTCGACATTCGAGTTTATGGGCTCGCTTGTTTGAAGCTTCTAGGGAACAAGTCTCGAAAGAAGAGCCCGCCCCCAGTAACGCCAGCGCCGGAAAAGAAGCCAACCAAAAAAAGAGCTCGCAACACAAACTCGAGCAATTTCGGCGGCAACGCATGGCTATAATCGAAACTATTAGAGACGTGCTAACAAACGCCCAACTTGAGGCAGAGTTTGCCGACGATCTATGCGATCAGATAGATCAAGCGCTCCGAGCAGAATACGGCGGGCAAAAAGTCTATGTGGGGGCAAAAACAGCGGTCGATCCGCTGGCAGTCAAAAAAATGTTCAACGGTCACAATATCGAGGAGGTAATGCGCGAATTTCGCATCTCCCGCTCTCACGTTTACCGATTATTAAATCCTTAATGAACTAACGGTTTTATTTGGGTCTCAAATAGTCTCTTTTTCGGGTGTAATTGAGACAAAAAGGCGTTTTCAATCCCGCAATGACGGATTTATTCGATTCGGCCAACTTTGCAACGAAAGAGCCGACTCAAATCGTTGCGGGCGATTTCTTGGGGTGGAAACGCACCGACCTCAACACGTCCTATTCCAACGCAAGTCACACACTCAAATATGTGTTTCGTTTGCAGGGTAGCGGCTCCACTGAAATCGAGATCGACGCTTCAAGCTCTGGCGACGACTATTTAATCTCTGTCGGCAGCTCAACAACGGCTAATTATGCCGTCGGTCGATACGACTATCAGGGTTATATCACTCGAACCGCCGATTCAGAACGAATCACCGTTGTCTCTGGCGAATGGTTGATCGTCGCCAACCGGGATTCGAGCACCGACGACCCCATTGATCATTTGCGACAGCGCCTCAACAACCTCGAGACCGCAATCCTCACGCTNACCCANAAAACGAGCTCAAGTTATTCCATTGCCGGGCGCTCAATGACCTATGCCGACCTTCCCGAGCTAATACGGATGCGGAACGAGACAGCGGGTGAGATCAACGTCAAAACGAGAAAACGATTCGGGATTCGCGCATGAATTTCAGCAGTTTGAGAAAATACGCGGCGGCGTCTCCGGCGGTTGTTAAAGATTGGATCGCAGAAAGCGACTCAATCAATAAAGACCTACGTTTGCAGTCCAAAGCGCTACGGGCCCGAGCTCGGGACTTAGAGCAAAACAACGACTACGCTTATAAATATCTTGGGCTCGCCGAACTTAATACGGTTGGGGAAAACGGGATTCGGCTTCAATCTAAAGTGAGAACGAATCGCGGTCGGCTTGATACCCGTGTCAATCGACTCATTGAGCGCGAGTTTTCAAAGTGGACGCGCCGAAATAATTGTTCTTTAGACGGTCGCCTCGATTGGGTTGAGATACAGCGGCTTGTTATTCGCAGTTGCGCTCGAGATGGCGAGGTATTGATTCGCTTGGTTCGCGGCAACGGCTTNAAAGTCGCGATNTANGACGCCGANTTNCTNGACAACGACCTCAACAAGCCTCGAGGTCAGAACAACAATCAAATTCGCCAAGGNATNGAGCTNGATTCTGCGGGGAAGCCGGTNGCGTATCATTTATTGACCAAAAACCCGAATGATTCTCCCACGCTTCTCGGNTTCCCCAACGATAAAGAATATGAGCGCGTCCCNGCCGAAGACATTTTGCANATTTATAAAAGCGACCGACCCAACCAGATNCGCGGNGCGAGNTGGATGGCGAGCGTNATGATTCATATGCTNATGCTGCACCGCTACGANCGGGCAGAGATGGCNGCGGCAGAGATGACCGCNAAGAAAGTCGGTTTCTATAAAACGCCGACCGGCGATTGGTTAGATAACGAAGATGAGGCNGTNGATTACGGNCTNCCGTCGGCCGTAAACGGTNTGGGTATGCTCGAGCTCCCGGCTGGCGTTGATGTCTCAATGATNTCACCGGAGCATCCGGTNTCGGCTTACAGNGATTTNGTTTCCGGTGTTTTGAAGGGTATCGCGACCGGGCTNGGGATTACTTATCACGCGCTTTCCGGCGATTTGACCCAAGTGAATTTTTCATCAATACGCGCCGGGACGATTGAAGAGCGCGACCGTTGGCGCTCAGTTCAGCAATGGCTCATTAGCCAACTACACCAACCCATATTTGAGGCGTGGCTTTCCGAAAACATAGGGCTTTTTAATGCCTCTCCCGCCGACGTTGAGCGTTACTCGGACGTGCGATGGGTACCTCGAGGCTGGACTTGGGTTGATCCGGTGAAGGACATGCAAGCTCACCAAATGAGTTACGCGTTGGGCGTCACAAGTTTAACGGACATTGCCGGGGCTCAAGGCAAAGACTTAGAAGAAATATTCGACCAGCGCCAAAAGGAAAGCGAGCTCGCTCGAGTCTATGGCGTCGAAATCAATCAAATCAACTTGGAGGCTATTCCAGATGAATGAAATGAAAACAGGTGATCTCAATCGAGTGATCACTGTCAAAGATTTGGATCGTGCGGTTATTGATGAAGAGAATAGAACGGTGAGGTTGAGCTTTAGCTCTGAATCTCCGGTAGAGCGATGGTTTGGGAACGAAGTGTTAGACCACTCTCCCGAATCCGTTCGCATGGAGCGGCTAGAGAATTCCGCACCGCTTCTCTGGAATCACGACACTAGCGACCAAATTGGTGTTGTCGAAAACGCCAAAATCGAAGGCGGTCGTGGGTATGCCACTGTTCGCTTTTCAAAAAAAGCACGAGCAGAGGATTTTTTTCAAGACGTGATTGATGGAATTGCCGCGAATATTTCGGTCGGCTACCGGATTCACGAAATGGAGCAGTCCGAGGACGCTCAAACTTTTAGGGCAACCGATTGGGAGCCGCACGAAATTTCTCTAGTCTCCGCGCCCGCCGATTTCACGGTCGGAGTTGCGCGAACGATTGGCGAACACACAACGAGAGTGATCTCGAACCAACCAGAACCACAAATAGAGAGGGCAGAAATGTCAGAAGAAAACACAATCGACGTTCAAAGCGTCAAAGATGAGGCACGAGAGGAAGCGTTAAACGCTGAAAGGTCTCGAGTTTCTACAATCACCGATATGGTTGCCGATGCACCCTATCTCAGAGAGCTAGGCGACAAGGCTCTTCGCGAAGGTATGCCGCTTGATGGATTCCAGCGCGAAGCGTTTGAAGTTCAAAAGCGAGAAATTGCTAAGAAGCCAGCGCCAGAAGTTACCGCGCCCGCAACGGTTGATATGTCAGCCAAAGAGCGAGCAAGCTTCTCAGTAATGCGAGCGCTGCAAGCGTCTATCTCTGGCAACTGGTCACAAGCCGGACTAGAGAAAGAAGTCTCTGACACCATCGCAGCTCGAGCCGGTGAAACCACTGGTTTNTACTTGCCACAAAATACGCCNTGGGGCNNAAGAGATNTAACNGTCGGCACTGATAACCAAGGCGGTTACTTGGTTGGCACTGAGCACAGAGCTCAAGACTTCGTCGAGGCGCTCCGCGCTAAAATGGTCGTCGGTCAGGCGGGAGGCACTTACCTCACCGGGCTAACCTCAAACGTTGCGATTCCTACCATTGCAACCGGCACAGCGGTTGAATGGGTTGCAGAAGGGGCAGCGCCAACAGAAGGCCAGCCGGTTTTCGGAACGATCTCATTGACGCCCAAAAACTTGGTCGGCTATGTCCAGATCACCAGAAACCTGATCCTCCAAAGCTCGCCACAAGTTGAGTCGGTCATTGAGGATGACATCACAAACGGTTTGGCCGTTGGTCTTGATGCGGCGGCACTTGCGGGCTCCGGGTCTAGCAACCAACCGACCGGCATATTGTCCACGAGCGGGATCGGCTCAGTGAGCTTCAGCTCTAGTGGAGCTCCCACGTTTGCCGAGATCGTAAGCGTTGAGTCTGCGATCACAGTCGATAATGCTGATAGCAACAACATGTACTACGTCACGACACCGGCTCTCGCTGGAACGTTGAAGACGACTACGAAGGACAGCGGATCAGGTCAATTCATTTCTGAAAACGGCTTGGTTAACGGTTATCCGATACTCCACACCAGCTCAGTAACAGCGAACAACATCATTCTTGGATCATTCTCGGATTTGATTGTTGCTCAGTTTGGAGCGGTTGAGGTGCTATCGGACGTTGCTCCTAGCACTGGTATTACCACGCTTGCTCTGCACCTCCATGCAGATATTGGCGTGAGACACGCTCAGAGCTTTGCTAAAGGCGCTTAATGCCAATTAAGACGACTGACGCGCCGGGGTTGATCCCCGGCGCTGAGGTCAGCGGGAGAAAGAATATGGCGAAAGTCAAAATGTTAAGAAACACAGTGGCGGGCGGTATGGATGTTGTCGAGGGCAAGACTTACGACCTCGATGAGTCCGACGCGCTTCTATTAGTTCAAATGGGGAAAGCCGTTCCGGTTGCGGCGAAGGCGAAAGAGCCGGAAAACCGAGACGATGAGCCCAAGACCAAGCGAGCCAAGAAAAAATGATCGTTGAAATTTCAAAGGATTGCATGGTCTCAGGCGTCTCCTACAAAAAAGGCGACGCGGTAGACGTTAATCCTCGGGTCAAAAAAAAGCTGTTTGATCGCGGGTTGGCAGAAGAGCCGAAACCCAAAAAACCCAAAAAAACGGGTGAATAGATGGCGGGTGCGTTTCTCACGAGTGACATTGACGATATGTTGCAGCTCTCAGACTTTGCAACGGCGTCCACGTTTGGCGGGGGAACAATTAACGTCATTTTTGACGCTGAGTTTTTAGCGAACGATGTCGGGGGCCAAGTCGAGATCGCGACAAGTGCTCCGGTCGCTTACGCGAAAACGAGCGATGTTAGCGCGGCGGCGCAGGGCTCAACGATTACTATCCCAACCGGGGGAACCGCTTACACCGTAGTCGGGCGTGAAGACGACAACACCGGGATTACGATGTTGAGGTTGCGAACGTGACGCACGTCAGGCAGTCAATAAGAGAGCGCATCGCCTCCAACGTCACCGGACTTTTAACAACCGGGAGCAATGTTTTTCAGTCTCGGGTCTACGATATGCAGGGCTCGGAGCTCCCCGGCTTGCTGGTTTATTCATTGAGCGAAGACTCGGAGCGCGATTCGTTTATTGGGACAAACGGGCTCAATCGCGTTCTCGAGGTGGTAGTCGAGGGTTATGCGAAGGCAAGCGCCAACCTAGACGACACGCTCGACACGATTTCAGAGGAAGTTGAGGCGGCTATCGCAGCCGACCCGACTTGTAACTCACTTGCNAAAGATTTGGCTCTNANCGGCACCGAGATTGAGTTCAACGGTGACGGCGAGACACCAATGGGAACGGTTCGACTGAGTTACTCCGTCGTTTACCGAACAACCACAACCGCGCCGGGAACGGCAATTTAGGAGAAGACTATGGCAGTACATACAGCCGTCGATGGTACGGTAACAAGCGGGGGAACCGCTATTGCACAGTTGCGATCTATCGCGTTTTCAACTGACGCAGAAATGATCGACACAACCACTATAAGCAGCACGTCAAAGACATTCGCCGCCGGGACGCTTTCNAGCTCNGGTGANGTGACTTGTTTTTGGGACGAAACGGACACCGGTCAGTTAACACTAATCGAAGGGTCAACAGTCTCTCTCGTTTTTGCGTTTGAGGGTGCTACCTCTGGCGATTACACCTATTCAGTGAGTGGGTTGGTGAACTCGGTCTCAATCAGTTCATCGGTTGATGGAATGGTTGAGGCAACTTTTGGGTTCCAAGGCAGTGGAGCGGTGACTCGAGGAACGGTGTAAACGATGAGTGAATTGCTTGGTGCAGCCAAGGCGCATTTTTCCGCGTTAGTCGATGGGGAATTGGAAAGCCTTGAAGTAAAAGAATGGCCGATTAACGGCGAGCCCGCAAAAATATTCTTCCGTCGTTATCTGACGGTNGAACAAAAGGGCGAGTTGGTCGCGTTNTACAACGANAACAAGCCNTACGAAATGATGGTGATGGCGATTGATNTNNGCNTNNCGTAANGAAAACGGCGANCTCTGGTTCAACNNNATGGACAAGTTNCAGTTNATGNGNCAGGTCGATCCGACNGTCNTTGAAGACATATTCGCAAGGATGGAATTGTTCTCAGTCGATGAAGAGGAGATCGCAAAAAAGTAAATGACCCTGATTTGCAGTTCGCTTTATTTCTAGGCGAACAGTTAGGAAAGGGTCTCAAAGAAGTGATGGCAATGAGTGAGCTCGAGTTTCGATTGTGGCTCGAGCATTTCAAACGGAAACAGAATGGCGATACAAGCACTACGAATCCCAATAACCGCCTCTAATAAGACGGGTGCGGCTTTTGCGAAAGTCACAAAAGGGCTTGGCGGTATTGGCGTTCAAGTTGCCAAACTAGGTGCGGCGTTTGCGACTCTAGGCGTTGCCGCTGGCGTAACCGTTGTTCGACAGCAAATGAAGACCATTGACGCCCTAGGCAAGACTGCCGACAAGCTTGGCATAACAACCCAAGCGCTTGGGGCAATGCGTCACGCGGCTGATTTGACGGGTGTTAAAACCGCAACAATGGATATGGCGCTTCAGAGATTTACTCGAAGAGCAGCCGAGGCCGCTATCGGCACAGGTGAGGCCAAAGGCGCACTCGAGGAGCTCAACTTGAGCGCCGTCGATCTCGTTAAGCTTCCTTTAGAGCAGCAAATGGGTTTGGTTGCCGACGCCATGCAAAACGTCCGCACTCAGTCCGACCGAGTTCGCCTAGCAATGAAACTTTTCGATTCCGAGGGTGTTTCGTTGTTGCAAACGCTGAAAGGCGGCTCTCAAGCCTTGCAAGATATGGCAAAAGAAGCCGACGCACTTGGGATTTTGCTATCTCGAGCGGATGTTGCACAAGTCGAGGCGGCGAATGATTCGCTTACTCGCTCGATGGCGATCTTCGACGGTCTATCCAAACAGTTCACGGTCGGAATAGCGCCGTTTGTCGAGGCGCTTGCTGATCATATGCGTCAGGCGGCGCTTGATTCTGAGACGTTTGGAAATGTAGGCGCTCAAGCNGCTCGAAGCGTCGTGATGGGCATCGCTAAGCTTTTAGACTTTATGCAGAGCGTTCGNATTGGGTTAAAAGGGCTCGAGATCGGATGGGAGAGTTTCAAGCTNGTGGGNTTGGGNGCGCTTGCTGTTTTGGTTTCTCCAATACAAGCGGTTATTGATGGCTTAAATAAGGTTCGCACGGCGATGGGCCTTGAACCTATTCCTCCCTTGGTTGTTGATAGCGTCATAGAAACCGCTACAGAAATTAGCCGTTTGAAAGGTGAGCTTGATGAGCTCATGGCCCAAGGAAGTTTTGCAGACAAAATCGAGCCGGAGCTCGACAAAATAATCGCAGGGGCAAGAAAGAGAGCGGAAGCGATAGCAGCAGAAACCGCCGCGACAAATGATCAAACAAATGCAGTTAAGGCGCTTAGTTACGCCGAAAAGCTTAGAGCTCAAGGGGCGGTTGAGCGATTAAAATTCGACAAAATGGCAGCCGGTGAAAGAGCCGCGCACGTCTCTCAAGAACTCGCCAACTCATTCAGAGAAAACAAGGCGTTCAATATCGCTAACGCCATTATGCAAACTTATGCGGGGGCAACCAAAGCGCTCGCCAGTTACCCGCCGCCGCTTAATTTTGGAATGGCCGCGGCGGTTGTCGCTTCAGGGCTAAAACAAGTACAACAAATTCGCTCGCAATCGTTTGAGGGGGGAGGTTTTACCGGACACGGTGCTCGAGCTGGGGGCATGGACGGTCGCGGAGGATTCCTTGCGATGCTACATCCAAACGAGTCCGTGGTTGATCACACTCGAGGTCAGGCTGGCGGCGTAACGGTTGTGAATCATGTTGATGCTCGAGGTGCGGATGCTTCCGTCGATATGAAGATTCGCCAAGCTATGCAACAAACCAGCGATCAGACGATTCTGACTATCCAAGACTTAATGAAACGGAGGCGCTTCGTATGACGACCTACGCTTTCCCGACAATTACGCCAAACAGCTCGAGTTTTGAACTCGTGTCTAACACGAGAATTTTTCAGAGCCCACTTACCAATGCAATTCAAACGACCACTCGAAAGGGCTCGCTCTGGCGAATCTCGATGCAGTTTAATAATTTAAGTGGTTCAGATCGTGCGACGATGCAAGCGTTTTTATCAAAATTAAACGGGGCCGAGCATCGTTTTACGGTTCACGATCACTCCTTTACCCGGCGCGGAGCTGGCGGCGGTACGCCGTTAGTCAATGGTGCCAGTCAGACTGGAACCTCGCTGGTTTTGGATGGTGCGAGCTCTTCTGTGAATAACTGGTTGATGACCGGTGATTATATTTCCTTCAATAACGAGCTGCATATGGTCACGGCCGACACGAATTCGGACGGCTCGGGGAACGTAACGTTGCCCATAGCGCCGCCGATAAGGAAGAGCCCCGCCGATGATCTCGCCGTCGATATAGCTGCACCTATAGACGGTGTTTTTATTCTGACGTCTAGCGCGAGCTGGGATACACGTCCGGGGCTCTTTTCTAATTTCACGGTTGAGGGCATTGAGGACGTGCTCGCATGAGTCGAAACTTTCCGACTAACACCGCGACCGCGCTTGGAAATCAACACGTTGCGACGGTTACGTTTGTGAAACTTGAGTTTTCCAGCGGAACGCTCTATCTCCACAACTCTCTCGGGACTTACGTTTGGGGCTCGCAATCTTGGCTTGGAACGGGCGACTTGGGCAATGTGTCAGCGGTCGAAGAGGGGCAAGAGATCAGCCCATATAAGCTCACGCTGACGCTTTCCGGTATTGATTCAACAATTACTAACGCGGCGTTATCCGAAGACTATTTCATGAGACCCGTAACGGTCTATCTAGGCGCTCTTGATGCGAGTGATCAACTTATAGACGACCCGACAGAAATATGGGCCGGACATATGGACACGATGACAATGACATTAGGCGAGGAAACCGGCGACGCGGTGCAGCTCGTTTGCGAGTCAGAGCTCGCGAAGTTCGACCGGGCAAGCGATCTTAAATATACGGACGTGATGCAACAGGAAGCACATTCGGGGGATGTCTTTTTTAATTTTTTACATGAAATAGAAGGCGCGAAAATACGTTGGGCGTCAGCTGAATCCGATAGCGTTGTCGGAGCGATAACAAATCCTGATGGTGACGGCTCGAAACCAATGGATACCGAAGGGCGATGACGGCTCGCGTTCTAAGAGCCTTGAACAACTGGGAACGCCGCGACTTTGCGCTGGGCGATGCTGATTGTTGTCAGTTTGTCGCATTTATGGTCGAGGAGCTGACCGGCAAACGTTGGGGTGCTGAGTATCGATACGAAACACAACCCGAGGCCGACCGAATTATTGCTGAAAATGATGGAATGGCTGGGCTTATTTCAAAATATCTTGGAGAGCCAACCCAACCGGAAAAAGACGGCGACCCGTGTCTCGTAGAGCTGCCAATCATCGGTGAACTGATGGGGATTAAGTTGGGAGAACAAGTCGTTTGTTTGTGTACAAAGGGATTTGTTCGGGTTGCTGCTAGGCATATTAAACTGGGCTGGGTGATTTAATGGCGAGCGTCGTTTATTCGGGGCTAACTTGGCTTGCCAACGTAGCGTTGGGCGCGACTGCGGGAGCAGCGGCAGCGCTTGGATATTATGGGGCGGCGGCTTTAGGTGCGGTAATTGTTGCGGGAGGAGCTCGCCTCGCGGTTCAACTGAGTATGCCCAATCTTGATATCGCTGTTGCAGATAATGCTCGATCAAGACAAACGACGGTCAGAAGTACCGTTGAGCCAATGAAACTGGTCTATGGTCAGGCGCTTGTGTCTGGGCCGATTAGTTTCGTCGGAACGGCTGGCACCGATAACACCGACCTTTATCATCAAATCGCGCTCGCGGGTCACGAGGTCGAGGATATAACCGATATTTATTTTGATGACTCGGTAATCTCAGATTCGGAAATAAACAGCGGCTCGAGCGCTGGGGGCAACGTCACTGCCGGGACGTTTGCTCCGCTCAACTCCACAACAATATTAAAAATAAACAAGCACCTCGGGACGTCTACACAAACCGCCGACACGGACTTGGTGAGCGCCTTTACGCAATACACCTCCGCTCACACTGGAAAAGGCATAGCAAATATAGTCGTGAAAATGACGATGACCGACGAAGCTCAGAAGCTTTGGGACCAACGTCAACCCAACGACATCAAAGCGCTTGTTAAAGGTAAAAAAGACATATACGACCCGCGATTGGATACTTCAGCGGGAGCGAACCCAACAAGCTCAAGTTATCAAGCGTGGACAGACAACCCGGCGCTCTGTGTTGCCGATTATCTGTTAGATACGCGTTTTGGTCTTGGTATTACGGCGAGCAAAATCAACTGGTCGGCGGTTGTTACTGCGGCGAATGCTTGTGATGCGACTGTCTCGATTCCCGGCTCAACAACCGAAAAACGTTTTACCGCCAACGGTGTTTTGTTTGCGACAAACGCTCACAGAAACAATCTTGATATGTTGCTTAGTGCTATGAACGGCTCGCTTGCCTACTCATCCGGCCAATACACGATTCGAGCTGGTGTTTATGAAGCGCCGACACATACACTGACAGAAGACGACCTAACAGGGCCGATAGGCATTAGAACGAGTGTCGAGCGCTCCCAGCGGTTTAACAAGGTAACAGGGGTTTTTGTAAATCCTGCTGAAAACCATAAATCGATGGAATTTCCAGCGGTTCAGTTATCGACAGCACTGGCTCGAGACAACAACGAGACGTTGGCTAAGAACATCAAACTCCCAATGACAAATACGAGCTACATGGCGCAACGCATCGCCAATAAGATGATTCAACTGAGCGATGATCAGAAAGTGATTTCTTTCCCTTGCAACATGAAAGGGTTAAAAGTGGCTATCGGAGATCGCGTACAAATTACGGTCTCGGATCTTAGCTACTCAAATAAAGTCTTTAGATGCGCGGGTTGGTCGTTTGCTGATGATGACGCAAATGGCGTTAATCTGACGTTAGTCGAAGAAAACTCGAGCTCTTACGCTGACCCGGCCGTTAGCGATTATTCAACTGAGACTAGCTCTGGAGTTATCCAAGCTGGCTTTCCCGGTGTACCTGATCCGTCAAATCTAACGGCTACCGCCGCGATTGATTCGATTGAGCTTAACTGGACAAACCCAACCTCGACCAGCAAGTTCAAAGAGGTCGCGGTCTATGCCTCGCCCGATAGTTCGTGGACCAACAAGGTCGAGATTGGTCGAACGATGGGAACGCAATTTATACACGACGCATCAACCGCCGCCGATGCGATCACGGCAGGAACGCAGCGTTATTATTGGGTGCGAGCGCTATCGTACGGTGCTGGAACTGGCGCGGGTGTAGAGTCAGACAGAAACCCAGACTCAGACACTTCGACCGTCCAAGCGACTGCCGGAGTAAACGCGCCAAACCTGAGCGCGGTAGTGGACAACACGGGGACGCAAGACCCGCCGACCAATTTAATTCTAAGTGAGACGACGGTCGTCGCAAATGATGGCTCGGTACAGCCCGCCGTCTTGGTTCGTTGGACTGCTCCCACTGCAAATACTTATGTCGATTTTTATGACGTTGAGTATAAGAGAACGTCGTCCGGTGAGCTCGATTATGGCCTAGTTGCTGACTCTTATACTTCAACGATTGATTATGATTCGGTCGCAACCGCAACAACGGTCGAGATAAATTACGGGGGCGTTTCTGAGCCCGTGACGGGCGCTGGCGCGGTTTATTCCTCAACTGTGGCCTATAGCACCGATACAACGGTTCACGGCGTCGAGCTTTTACAGGAGCTCACAATCAGAGTTCGAGCTCACTCAAGGGCGGGCAAAGTATCGAGCTATATAACCGGAACAATAACGCTTCAAGGCGATCAAACCGCGCCCGGTCTACCCGGTTCTGTAACGGCAACAGCGGGTTATCAACAAATAACGCTGAATTGGAACAACCCAACGGACTCAGATTTTGGTTATGTAGAAATATTTGAGTCAACGACCAACAACATCAATAACGCTTCGCTTTTACTTAGGACGCCGAGCGACAATCACACGATAGCCGGTTTGGGTGATTCGGTAACACGTTATTATTATTTGCGGTCGGCCGACCGATCCGGCAATACGTCGGCTTTCACTAGCGCCGTTTCTGCAACGACCTCTTTGATCCCGATGGATTCTTTTACGCAGTCAGTGAAGGACGCTTTCACCGCTGGGAATGCGTTTGGTATTGAGCCGGTATCTACTCTCAGCGGTGTTACGGGTGATCACGTCGGACAAGTCAAACTCTTAACCACGACTGACACGCTTTACGTTTGGACGGGCAGCGCGTGGAGCACTGATATATTCACCGCTTCAAATGTTGATCCCGGTTCTATTACGGCCGCGAGTTTCGCGAGTGGGGTCGAACCAATATCAGCCGTTTCAAGCTTGCCGACCGCCAGCGGCTACACTGGCCCGGCCGTCATCTTTAACACCAGTGATAAAAAACTATATAGATATGATTCGAGCATTCCGGAATTTACGACGTTAATTTCCACGACTGATTTGAGCGGGACGATTGGCTCAAGTCAGTTTTCAACCTCGCTTAGACCCATCGAGGTCGTTTCGAGTTTGCCAACGACAAGCCTCACTCAAGGTCGCGTCGTAATGTTAACCACGGACAACAAAATCTACCGTTACAACGGGACAAGTTGGGTGAAAACGATATCGGCCGCTGACCTAGATGATCAGCTCAACGCGGCGACGCAAATTGTCGGACAACTACCGGTAGCAAATGCCAGCGCGGGACTCAAAAACTCTGGCATTTCAATTAATGCCGACGGCACACTAAATGGCGCGGGGTCCGGTCAAGTTACATTGTCGGGGCTGAATGCAGGAGCGCTCGCAGCGCAAGACACCGTTAATTTGTCGAGCCAAGTTGCGGGCGAGTTATCGACTGCGTACGCGGCGGCAGGATTAAAAAACGCGTCAATTACAATAAACGCCGATGGTACGTTAAGCGGAGCCGGGTCCGGTCAAGTTTCATTGTCAGGGCTCAACGCTGGGGCTCTCGCATCGCTCAACACGATCACAGAAACAGAAATAACCGACGGATCGATTTCAACCGCCAAAATTCAAGCTAATGCGATTGAGGCCGCAAAGATCAACGTGAACGAGGTGTTTGCAGATAGCGCGGTCGTTTCAAAAATTGTTGCAGAAACAATAACGGCGGCAAACGTCAAAGCGGTTCTGATTTCAACGGATAAACTAACCGCGAACGAGATATCAAGTAATACATTAACAAGCGACCTGATCGTAGCTCGAACCATTGTTGCGGGTGATATCGCGCTAAACACGTTAACGGCGGCAGAAATAGCAGCAAATACAATTACTGCGACAGAGATAGCAGCCAACACGATTACCGCGAGTCAAATCGCAGCGAATACGCTGACCGCCAACGAGATCGCAGCGAACACGATTACAGCGACACAGATTGCAACTGACACCATTACAGCGAACGAAATCGGGGCAAACGCGATTACCGCTTCAGAGCTAAACGTCTCAAGTGTTTTTGCAGATAGCGCAGTCATTGGCGCGATTCAAACCTCAGCCATTACCGCGTCGGCTATCACAAGCACAATCGCAAACGTTGAATTTGTTGAGGCGGTAAATATCGCTTCGGACGCTATCACGGCCGGAAAAATTGCAACAAACGCAGTCACCGCCGATTCAATCAACGTATCAAATCTCTCGAGCATATCGGCCGACTTGGGAACTGTAACCGCTGGAACGATAAACGGCGGGACGATAAACGCCGGAAATCTCTCCGTAACGGGAACATTTAGCGCGGGGGCTATTTCGCTCGACACCGGGACGATGCAGAACTCCGGCGGTAACTTAACGATTGTTTCTGGCGGCGTCGCGACAAGCCAAATCGCAAGCAACGCGGTATCCAACGTTGTTCTTTCAAGTGATTCAACTCAAAGCATTACAACGTTAAACAGTTATGTGACGGTCGCCGATGTCAGTTTTACAGCAAGCGCCGCTGCGACTGTTATCGCGTTTGGTGAATTTAACGTCAACCAAAAAACCGGGTCGACGTTGTACACCGCTAACTGGGCTAAGTTCGACATATTGCTTACTAAACAGGCGACGAGCGGCTCTGATCAGGTCGAATACACACTGGCAAGTCTCACCAACGCCTACATTCAAGGCATTAACTCACCTAGTTTCGTTATCAACGATAGCACCAGTGTCGCAGCGAGCACGAGCTACACGTTTAGAGTCAAAGTTCGCGCAACTCAATTCGGGGGCAGCTCAGCGGGCGGCGCTGATACGTTTGTTGTGGTTAGCCCATCAATTCAAACGACGGTTTTGAAGAAATGAACGAATACACAATTTACAACCCATCTACCGGGGTAATACGAAAATCAATTAAGTGCGACCTAAAAACGTTGAAAGAAAACCTGATTGATGGTGATCAATACATAGACGGATTTTATAAGGAAATTGATTTCAAAATAGTCGATGGCGTCGCTATAGAAAAAAGTGACGGCGAGCTCGACCAAGTGACAATAGGGGAATAAAAAAATGGCGACACAATTACAATTAAGGCGCGGAACGAACACACAAATGGCGTCGTTTACCGGGGCCGAGGGTGAGCTTGCCATCAACACGACAAACGATTCAGCTCACGTTCACGACGGATCAACCGCCGGAGGGCATGAGCTCGCCCGAGCGGATTTCAACAATATTTCGGCTAGCGCGACGCTGACACTCGGAACGCTCAACACAACAAACCTTGATTTGACGAACCTCGAGGTTACGAATATTAAGGCGAAAGATGGAACCGCTGCCGGGTCGATTGCTGATTCTACTGGCGTCGTCACTCTTACTAGCGCGCTTCTCACTACTGCAGATATAACCACTTTAAAAATAGGCTCAACGACAGTGACGGCGACGGCTACAGAGCTGAATCACGTCGATGGCGTGACCTCAGCAATTCAGACGCAGATTGATGCAAAGGCTCCCTTGGCTTCGCCAAACTTTACCGGGGGAGCAACGATAACTGTTGCCGATAACTCTGCTGTTCTTACCCTAAAAAGCACTGATGCTGACGCAAACTCAGGACCAGAATTAGCTTTGACAAGAGATAGCAGCAGTCCAGCAGATGATGATTTTACAGGTATTATTTCTTTCAATGCTGATGATGATGGAGGGAATGTAACTCGTTTTGCTCTGATTAGAAGTCAAATTAAAGATGCGAGTGATGGATCAGAAGACGGGTCTATGGACATCAAAACAATGGTGGGTGGTTCCGAAAGATCCAGAGTTGTCTTTGGCTCTGCTGAAACAAACTTTAATGAAGGCGGTGTAGATCTAGACTTTAGAGTTGAGTCAGACGGCAGCACTCATGCTTTGTTTGTTCAAGCATCAGATGGAAATGTCGGATTTAACAAGTCTAGTCCAGCAATGGGCATTGATCTTGTTGCAGCCAACAATTCTCAACTAAGAATTGATAGCAGTGATACAAATGATACGACTTTATTTTTTGACTATAACGGAGGTGGCGCAACTAACAGGATCAGATTAAGAAATGCCGCTGGCGCGTTTGCTATCAATGTTGATAACACTAATGAAGCCATGCGAATCGACAGCAGTGGAAACATTCAGTTTGCAGGAGTTTCAAGCAATACTACTGTTCTTTCTCTGAACACTTCAGACGGATCAGACAGCAAGCAATTGAGCTTGGCTGGTGGTGGCGCTGACTCTGATGGTAGAGGCGCAAGAATCAGGTTGATGGGCAACGAACACGCCTCCCTGGGTGGTGACTGCGATATCAGTACAGGTAACGCTTCTGGAGCGCAACTTGACCTAAGAGCAACTGGTAGTCAAATATTCACTACGGCTAGTGTTGAGCACATGAAACTAGATGGTTCTGTTGTTATCAACGAGGGTGGAGCTGATTTAGACGTAAGAATAGAGTCAACCGGATTTGCTAATCAATTCATGCTTGACGCTGGAAATAACGCTATAGGAATTGGTCGTGTTCCTAGTTCTATGGTGCTTGATCTTGAATCTGCTTCCAGCGGAACGCTCAACGCTTTTAGAATCCGTAACTCAGGCACAGCCGCTGCAGCAGCAGTGAAGCAACATTTTTCTTTGAACAGGTCCGGCAGTGCAGTTGATTTTGAATGTGCAAGTATAGTCGTTGGCAAAGAACAAGAGTGGACCACAACTGCGTCTACTGTAGATGGCTTTATGGCTTTCCACACTATA
>FUFK010042759.1_pt1 | contig 18285 bp, 23 predicted proteins | sample 1021851 | NCBI WGS metagenome assembly FUFK01 (sample SAMEA51879418, study PRJEB19060) | metagenome
TCCACTTGCCAGCATCCAGTAGTTCAAGTACGTGACTCTGTTTGTGCTGTGCTGGGTCGTCCGCTACTTCTGTGTCTGTGTAGTCTACAGTGAAGTAGTATTTAGCCGGATAAAACTCTCCGTCTATCTTTGCCAGCCACGGACAGGGCGTACCTCTGTTGAGGACAAATACTGAGTGGTGATGTGACTGACAGTCCCACGGCTGTGCCAAATAAGTAGGAATAGGNTCAGGCCATTCNTCGAAGGGTGTGTCNCCTACNAGGGCTGTGAGNGGCATACGTGCCCACATCGCTCCGCCGTGTACGTTTTCTTCTTCGTCGCANCCCGTAAACAAGACTTGGAATGACAGGGTACGCATAGGCAGGGTAGTTACCCCGATCACCATTGCNTGTAAGAATTCACCGTGNTATCTATCGTGACCTGTGGTGTATTCNCNTCGNACCCACGCTTTGAANTACGGNATGTTACTCGTGATATANTTCATCAGGAATGCTCCTCTGGGAGTTTACCCCGGCAGGGGATTCCTGCTTTTACCACANAAAATAAAANGTAGTCAAGGGGGCACGAAGCCCCCAAGACAAAGTTTGTTAGGTGCCGGTCGANACCGTNGCNGACTCAACAGGGTTCTGCGACACGTCGCACAGGACGGCGTGTACACGGAAACGCAGTGCAGTCGTACCGGANGATCCGGAGTCNAGCACAGTCACCTGAACNGAGTCAGCNGAAGTGACCATGTTGTTTGCCGTNGCCTTCAGNTTGAACTGAAGGATTGCGGCAGCGTTACTTGCACCACCGTCAACGAAGGCGTCAACATCATCGCTGGTNCCTACGTCGAGCGTCACGGAAGCGTTGCCCGAAGCCTCAAGGACTTCCAGACAGCCGCCGATCACCATCGTATCTGCAGGCAGATCGATGAGCTTGACGATGTCAGCGCCAGCGAGCGAGGTGTTATCCACCGCGTCGTANACCGGAGAGGTGACGATGTACGGACGGGGCAGGTTGCCCGGATGCCCTACAGTACCGCCGCCGGTAATAGTACGATCATAAGTAGCCATTACTCAGTCCTCCCTACTAGTCAAGGCTAACAACGCCACGGACGATGGCTTCCGGACGGAGAACTTTCCGACCAAAGACATGCAGACCGCGAACGATGTCGCTGAAGGTTTCAGTCGAACGGACAACCTCNGTCTTCGCAATGTGCGAAGCGGTAGCCGTTGAGGACATATGACCACCGAGAATNACGTTCTCAGAGCCGTCCGTAGCGAGGCCAGTCAGCGTTACCTGATCCGTGCCNCCGNTCGATACGAGGGCGGTGGACTTGTAGCACTGGAAGCCAGCNATGTTGCCCAGCGAGACAAGACCGTTACGCAGCGGGGAAGTNGCATCGCCAGTNACCTGAACTTCTGCGAACTTCGCACCAGCCGAGAAGAGGTGCTTGTAGAATGCCGGGGGAGCAANGAACCANCGNTTCTCTTCCGGAACCGATTCNTTGTCGAGTGCTTCTGCCATCTTCAGCATGGTGTTGACAGCAGTATCGCCGGGGCTAGATGCACCACCGATATCNAGGGCNGAACCNAGCGTACCGATACCCGAGATTTGGGTGGTGGTAGCAGTNGANTCNCCGTTGAGACCTGCGTCAGTTGCCATGATGTCNAGGACGTTAGCNTCGTACTTACGCTTCAGGGAGAATGCTCCCGAAGAAGTAGCAAGTGCCTCGAAGTTNANGTGAGACTGACGCTCTTCNATGTCGTCAATCTTAAACGAGAAAGCATTTGCCTGATCGACCACCATNGTGATCTGATCGTCAGCAAGGTCTTGCGCGTTNATNACCGAGCCGCGAGTATACGAGGAGACGGTGATTGTCGGCTCCTTGATAATGCGGACGGTGTCGCCAAAGTTCTCAATTTCGCCAGCGTAGTCGGTATTCGTAATGTCTTCTACAACCGAAGCGCGACGGAAGAATTTGAGAACCTTTTGGCTAAAGATTTCCGGTGTAAAGTTACCGGAAGGCAGGTTACCATAACCTGCAGCAGTACCAAAAGCCATTGGTCTGTCCTTCCTTTGTTGAGGTTTAGTTACTGTAGTCTATTCGGCCTTCTTCCCGTGCGGCGTCGAGTTCAGCTTCGTGCTTCTCAAACTCCCACGGCTTCATCCGACCGATTTCAGAAGCCTTCCAAATCTTATCGTTTCCGACTGTCGTCTTCACCTCTCTAGCAGCGGTGCGTGTTACGGCCTCTGCTGCCGAGTTTTTAGACTTGGCACGCTTCTTTGTGTTTTGGCCCGTATCTGCTTTGTACAGATCGAGTACCCGTGCCGCCCAACGTGCATCCGTGTTATTCTTGTAAATGCCGTCGGAGATTGATTCCGGCTGTTCCTGTAGCCACTCAAGAAACTTTTCGTTATCCTTGAGATCATCAAAGTCCGGATGCAATCGTAGCAGTTCCTCGTAGGCTTTCTGCTTTTCGAGTTGCTTCTCCCGTTCTTTAATCGTACCAAGTTCGTTACGAAGCTCGGATAGCTGGGATTCAGCTTGGATTGAAGAAACGGTCTGTACGACTTCNAACACTTCNGGATACTGNTCTTTGAATGCTTGCAGTTCTTCGGGCGTCTTGGGCATTGGCACCCCTTCCGGCATCTGTGCTTGAGGAGCTTGCATTGCCGTCTTCAAGTCGGCGATTTCCTGCTTGAACTCATTGACCTTTGTGTCATAGTGTTTCTTTAGGTCGTCATATCGTTTCTTGTAGTCGTGGTCCGGTTCTTGTTTTTGTTCTACGAAACTCGTTGCCTCTTGGGGAGTAGCCTCTTCGGGGTCCACATCTTGGGCTTCCATAGCTTCATCGGATTCATCGTCGTCGTCTTTATAGACATCCTCACGATAGTTACCACGATACAGCGTGTCGCTGTTGATTGTGCCGAAGGAATCATTCGGCTTGTTGGCACGATGGCCTCTTACTCGTTTTGCCATTTATTTTACCTCACTCGCGGTGCCACTTGGCTGTGGGTGGCCGCTCCGGTTGTGCTGGGGCCGCGAACTTGCGGGTAGCCAGCGAATTATTCAGGAATTGAAACTCGTCCGTAGCCGCCTATAAACTCAGATTTTNGAGGGCTAGNGAGATTCCTTACAAAAATGTTTCTATCGTCAGCTTCTTGGAATTCTTTGAGAGTACGCTTTCTGGCCTCTTCATCTTCAGCCCGCATAGCCATCCTNAAGTCGGCATCAGGCTGTATGTTCCNCTTNTTAAAACGTCCCTGATCGTCGAAATATCGTTCTCTGAGTTCAGGATGTTTGTGATATATTGCAGCTTGAAGCGTCGGGCTAGCAGTAGCTAGAATGTATTCGGCAAAATTCTCTCCGTACGATGATTCTGCCAAATCTATAGCTCTTCCGGTTTTTGTGTTCTCTTTTACGTTTTTGCTACTTGTTTTATCTAAGTTACCAAACACCGTCCGAAACGCGATGCTCTTTGCTCTCATTTCTTCGAGATAATCTTGTTCTAGCTCAAAGTAATCCGGATAACTAAAAGTATTTCTTACTTTGTCTGCAGGGACTCCGTAAATATCTTCTATCTCAGCCTTTTCCTTGTCGGACATACTTGCTACTTCACCGGGGGTATAAAGGAATCCACCCTGCTCATATGTTCCGTAATGCCTCCTCATATCTCCCTCAGTGCCGGGAATAGAGGCGAAAAGCGACTGTTCATCAGCCCGTAAAGTTCGAACGGTTTCAGTCTCGGGGCGTCTGTTCTTAGAAGCCTCTAAGTGTGCAATCTCTTCAGCCATAGCGTAGAGATTAAAAAGCGTCGGAGTCTGGGGTACATTTATCAGACCCGCTTTCTCTGAAGAGAACGCCCTCATATTAAACGCGTCAGGATCGGCGTCATTCAAAATGGCTAGCTGCCTGTGGAAATCCCGNTTNGCAGGATAGTCATCNCCGTAATANCNGNTATCNACTTTTACATCATCCGGCAGATTCTTTAAGAGGTTATCCATCTTACGACGGACTTCTTCCATNATGATGCGATCTTCGTAGATTTCACCCCCGTTAGCGAACTTTTTTCCGTCGAGGAATCCACCTCCCGCAGCTTNCTGCCGNCGAGTGACTTCTCGTTTACCGCGATTGTTGATTTTACGGAGGCGATCTAGGCCAATGACTTTGACCAGTTCGGGCGGTACTTTCACCTCACCCTTAGATAGGGCCACATCGATAGTACCTTCATATAGTTTACGATCTACGCGACCAATGTCAAGTCCTTTTTCTACAGCAACTTCATAGGCTTTCATCAGCATCTTACGAATGTCTTCGCTTCCAGCAATCTCAACAGCCGGTGCGTTGATGATGAAAGTGTCCGGACGAACGCTGTCCATCTGATCATCTGCAACAGTTTCAGGCTTACTAAACTGCTCNGGCGGNCNNCCNCCCACAAACTNTGCGGGTTGCACGGGTNGATCNCCCTGTGCCATACCCTGNACGAGACCACCNCGACGNAACTGATTAACGTTAACACCCTGNACAAANTCNTCGCCAAGAACTTTTGCAAGGACTAGGGCAACCGGTTGTTCAAGCATATCCTGAAGAAGACCCATCTCTCGCTTATCGAGTTTCTTGGCACGCTCTACTACACCCTCGCGGTACTTCTTCATTTCTTCAGACATAGAACCGCCTTTCCAACGACGTAGCAAATAGGCTCCCAGAATGCCCGCTCAATGCGGCCAACCGGATGACGCTTGCCCTTCTTCTGCATCCAAATGTCTGCGGTGCGCCGACGAGCGATGCCCTCAAGAACGCCGCGAACCAGTTGGCGAGGCTTGGTGGTCCCGCCGTATCCGTANGAGACGAGGGGTNTGAAGATGGCNTGATAGCCNGCCTGATACTCGGGCGGCATGTTNCGNCTGTGTGCAAGCCAGATNGCCTGACGGAACGAACCAAAGCCGTAGGCTTCGTTCATGGCTGTGCAGACAATCTTGCCNCCGCCGCCGCCGCCGCTGTCATCGCTGCCACTGTCGGTGTTGCCAAAGGCGGCTTCCTGATAGCCACTTTCAACGTAGTCCATGGATTCTTTGACGCTGTCCATGGAGTATTGTCTGCCGCTGGGCCTGTCGTCATCGCTGTCATCCCGTTGTGGCGGAGGAGGAGGTGGAGGAGGAGGTGGGGGCGGGGGATCACCTGAGTCTTTGTCAGGACGTTGACTTGCCGGTGTCAGGATACTGCCTACAGCATCACTCGTGCCCATGATGTCACCAGCACCGAGGAAGTCATCTGATGTAATCGACTTGCTTGGGTCGAGGATGCTGTCTAGTTTTTCTTGATAAGTTTGACCTCTAGGATCACTTAGATTACCAAAGTATGACGTGGAAACTCTGGTGGGAGTTACAGAAACTATTGTACCTTTGCCCCCCATTCCAACTCCAGTTTTAACAACGGGCGGACCATCCCCATCATCTGTAGCCGTCGTAACGGCACCCTGTGCAAAGTTGTTCTTCACAAAGTTATCAAGAAAATCGTTAGCACGGTTCAAAGAACTCGTGTACTCTGCAGTGCCCTGACGAGCCACTGTGGTAAGCGGCCCAATGCTGCCCTTCATGTGTGAGTTAAGTCCTTGCTTCATCTCAAGGGCGTTCTGCGCTCTTTCAGCCTTGCTCATGCCCGCGTAGACATCACCCAGTCCCGCATCCTTCATAGCCTTCTCAAAGGCCATCTCACGCGCCTGTTCGGCCTGTCCAGCGGTTGCCCGCTGCGGACCTGCGGCACTGTGAATATTACCATACGCATCCATGACGAATCCGTCACCGCCCACGATGCCTTCCTTGCCGCTAATGTCGTACGAGCCAAAGGCTTCACTTTCNTAGCCGGNGGGNCGCNGNGTCTCTTTCATGGTTCCCGGGATNAANCCGTTCTTTATTTCCATGAACCTGTAGGCTTGATCNTGACTCAANCCCATNAGGTTGCCGTTAACAACTCGGCTTCCGGGCNTACGGTGCATNACCTGNCCCTGAAAGCGNACAAGGTCTCCCGGTGTGCGAACNTTTCCNGTTCCCTGTTCTATGGATTGACCGGCAGCAACTATNGCCTCTGCGGTGCCNAGTTGCGCTTTACGGTTCATCTCNCCAGCCGCGTAGGCAAGACCCGTNATTGGCANTCCNGTAGCTACGGTNGCAACCNCCNCCGGAATGCCNCCAGCCTTATCCATGGTTGTCTTGGCTTTTTCTAGGAANTCTTCAAAACCACCCTGAGATGAGTCGGATTTAGCCTCAATGGTGGGCATNTTGAAGTCTTGNATAAACTTGTTGGGGTCGATATCTAGGGATGTGAATGCGGGTCCGCCAGTCGTAATGTTGACAGCGTTGAAGATGTTTGAGCCTTGATCGTCAGAGCCAACAGCCTTGGTGGGGTCTACATTAACACTGGGCTGTTGACCACCATCGTCATCATCATCGTCAGGATCAGGCACACTGACATCGATACCCCCAAAGTTGTAGAAGTCAATGAATGAGGATGTATATTCGTCTGCCGTGTACTTAGGCTTTTCTTTTGGGTCTGCACCCATGACTGTATCAAAGAAGTCTGCTCGACCCGGACCTAAAAAACCACCTGTTCTAATCATCGTTTCTCACCACTGCTTCCTGATTACTCTTCAACTTGAGGAGCATTTCCAGTAAACCCAGCTTCCCCTGCACTTGGCGCAGTTCCGACTCCGATTGTGCCGTTACCACGGCCCGAATCGTCGATTCCCGAAGTTCCGCCAGATACTCCTCCATCAGGGGCCATTCCTTGCTGTGGAGGAGCGCCGCCAGCTTCCTCGCTTGCTGCTTGTTGAGCATTCTGCATCATCCCTTTCAACATCTGTGCGTAGACTTGTGCCTCATTGACATCGTTGACGAGACTGTCAGGATCGATGTCTTGAGCAATGGCTAACTCCCGCATCAAGTTTGGCAACTTGACAAATGGTGCCAACATAGGGTTAGATACTGTTTGCAGGAGAGAGGTGAGTCGCTGGGTGCGAACCTCTTTTTGCATAACCGCTGCTACGCCCCGAGGCTTGATTTCAAGGTCACCCTCTATATCCTGCGAGTCTTCATTGAATTGCATGTTCCACTGAAAGTATGCCTCGCCCAAAGGCTTCAATAAGTAGTCGTCAATATTCTTGATCACGGTCTTCATAGACAAACCGGCGCTGCCCATGAGCATAGACAGTCCTGCTGCTGTGCGTCCGGTGCCAGTCACACCTGTCTGACCGTGCATAATCGACGGGATGCCCGTCTCTTCATCTGCAAGTTGTCGGCTGATCTGGTACATCTGTATGTTTTCGCCAGCCGTGTTCGGGAACTTGAGACCGTTGATGGCCGTGCCTGTCACGCCTGACTGACGACGGAATATCTTACCCGGGAAGATGTCCATGTTCTGTCCGGGCACAAGGCTGGCTTCATCGACATCAAAGACAAGGTTACCAGCGAGGGCAAGGTTGTCGATTGCCATACGAACGTGACCGTTCATCAGCATCTGTGCGTCTTCCATGTTTTCTGCCACGCCGACGCCCCAGATTTGATAGGGGTTGATTTCAAACGGAAACGCCTGATACGGGATGCGGGCTGGTGTGAACGGATTGACAACGCAACGAATGACCATACCACCACACACCCAGACATTGACCTGAAGCTGATCGAACTCCGACATCTCTTTGGCTTCTTCGAGACCAACTTCATAAGCAAACTTGGCGTCGAGAACACCCCAGTATTCTAGAACTTCGAATCTATTTTCTTGATAGTAAGGCTCTGTTTCATCCTCGCGGATGGTGTCTTCGTAGTATTTGTCCTCGTAGTTCGGACCCTTGGCAAGACACTCCTGAATAGCCTGCGCGTCAAAGTAAGGACGCATGATGAGGCTACGAAGTTGCTGGCGATTCATGCGATGACGTTCGATGACGTATTCGCAATCCTCAATAGATGTGGCAGATGGGTCCGGATGAAAGTCCCAGATGGACACTGCTTCTATGCGGGGCACTGTCTTTTCGTATGGCATGTAGACACGATTACCTTCGTCGTCTCGCTGCCACTTGTGAACACGCTTGTAAAAGTTGAACGGACCCTTTATGATACCTGTGCCAAGCAAGGATGACTCAAAGATTGCCTTGCGAAATACGTTGACGGCATTTGTATCAAGGAGTTGATCGTGGATACACTTCTCCATAAGGCGGGCTTGTTCTTTGGCTGGCTCAAACTGAGGCTCACCCATCTTAGATGGGCCAGCAACAATGCTGTCGCCAAACTCCTTTCCGTACGTTCCAAGAACGTGCGAACCGCTGGCAGACAATGCGCCCGGTGCCAACTCTCTTCCGTCTCCCGGGAACCCGTAAGGGTCTTGGGGCTGCATGTCGTCCAGAGGAGTTCGCATATGTGCAAACTCTTCAATACCCTCTGGCATCGGTGTGGACTCGACGACAAGAGGAAACTTTTTGTTGGCAAAAAGAATGTCAACAATTTGACCATAAGCCGCAAGAACTTTGGTTTTGGTAATCTTGATAAAGACCTTCGAACGCTCAGAATCCCGATACTGCGTTGTAGAGTCATAGATACCACGAAAGTTCTTGTACGCTTGCAACCAGCGTTGCTCGTAAATGTACCTACCGTTCTCCGCATCTTCAAACTTGGCTCGAATGTATCCAGCCAACCCCGGCATTTGTTCACTGGGGCTTTGTACAGGAAGAACTGTATCGTCAGTCGGCTCTAGAAAATTGTCAGACATTGGGAGTCCTTAGTAGTCGCGTTCTTCAGCCATACGCATAACAGATGGATCGACAGCCGTTTTAGTCATCTTCTTCGGCATATCCTCTGTCAGAACACCCTGTGCGGTCTTGGTATCAAACTCAAGTCCCTCACGATAAAGTTTGTCAGCGCCCATCTGATCGTCCACGGATACTTTGTCCGAGTTCATAATGTACGCCTCACCCATGTTCAGGTTCTGCATGTTAGTCTCCCTTTTCTATGAAACCGCCAGACGCCATTCGTCCGCCGGAAATAAGTCTGGTCAAGATATCTTCCAGACTTTCGTCAGTGAGATCGCCCTTGATCCCATATTGTTGTTCTAGTGCCTTCTCCGTTCCGGAGATGGTCAAGTCAGTCAGGGCACGGGATGCAGGGCCGATTACGCCCATTGCGCCGCTGGCCTCCTCTACAAATGCTTGTCCTGCTGCTTTCTCAGGGGTCTCGCCTCTTTCAATTAGTTCGCGGCGAGTTGACTCAAATCCTACGCCGGGAAGTGTTGAAAGCGCAGCCTTCGCTCCTTTGCTTAGAATCGTCCCTGCTACGCCAACCGCAGTGCCTACTACTCCCTTCGTGCTGCTAGGCATCTTACCAGTCTTCTGATATTCCTTCATGGCATCCGCCATGCCCTTTGAGTCAAAACCTTCTTCAGTCAGTTTGTTCTGGACTTCGATGTTGGGTTCGTCTACATCGGCGGCAGCGGGAGTGGGGAGCGGAACGGTGTCTTGTGCAGGAACCTTTGCATAGTCTTCAAAGCCGGGTGTCGCTCTTCCTATACGTTGTGATGGTGGCGCTATAAATGCTGAGACATCAAATCCGGCGTTCTTAGCAGCGTCTGCAAAATACGTCGATACTGTATTCGCATTTCGTGCGTCTGGGCCGTCAACGTCGAGGTCGCCGGGGTACTCCTGCATGTATCCGGTTACTTCGCCTGTAGACCCCTCTGCTGCGGCTTTAAGGCTACGTCCCTGAAGGTAGGCAATACGCTCAAAGGCAATACCACTTCTTTGAGCGATTTTAGTATGTATGTTTCGTATGAGTGCAGCGCCTCGTTTGCCCGGAACATTGTCTCCTTCGGGTGTAAGGCTATTGAATTTTTCATTTGTTCCAGAATCGAAAATAAGTTCAGGTATTTTAATCTGGGCTAAAAGCCTAGTCATGTCTTCAGACTTTACGGGTTTTCCGCTAGGCTTTACAAAGAAGAAACCATCTTTTGTTTTGCCATCTTGAAGTCTATTTTGCAGAATTGCATCTGCTATGTCGTTCAGGGGGACATTAACCTTACGTCCCTTCGCTCCCTTTGCTTCCGCAGGGACATAGATGGCACGGGTTTCTGGATAGTAAGAATCGACTTTTAGTTGGGCTGCAGCGTTAGGGCGCAATCCGTTTTGTAAGTTAAATATGATAGCCATCGCTGTGGCTTCGTGCTTCGGGTCTTTGGCAAGTTCTGAAACTTGTCTAAAAAACTCCTGCATAGTTGCAGGGTCTGTTTTTATCGACACTTCAGATACTGCTTTTGGCGGTTCCTTGATGCCGAATATTTTTACGTTCTTTGCCGTGTCGGGCTTCGCCTCGGGCAAGAAGGTTAGGATGTTGCTGTTCGCGGGAAGTTCTTGGGCAATGCGTACGCCTACTTGACGTAGTGCTTGCATTGCACTTTTGGGGTTGTCAGACTCCAAGTCGAGGCTTTTGAAAATGCCACTAAGGGATGTTTCCCCAGCCTCGTTAGGCATGAATATCTTTACGGCAGAACCCGGCTCATCCGCTAACTCGCCCAGATACTTGGAAGCCATGTTCCCAAACGCTTTAGGACCAACCTTTAGCTTGTTCTCAGTTGCATATAATTCAGCAACCTCTCGAACTGTGGCAGTTTCGGGGTTTAGGGTTTTAGACTTCTTTGCCATTATCAATATCCAAAGGTAGCATCAGCCGGTTGAAAAGCCTGATCCTTGATACCTTGAAGTGTTTTGTGTATAGATTGATATCCCGACATGCGCGTCATCAGCATATAGCGCAACGCATCGTACGCATGATCCTCTGCTTTCGTGTCTACATCTTCACTGTTAGTTTTGGAGAGAGGTATGCCTGATAGTTGTGCTATAATATGCTTGCATGAAGAGAATATTCGTAGACGAGGTTCGTTGGTGTAGGGGTCGTCAGCAAGCCGCCTGTGAATTTCCATTTTTCCTTGTAGACGGTTGCGGTCCGAAGGAGTCCACCTAACACCAGCCCGCATCATTGTCTCTGCAATGGACGGGCCGAAGCCTGTCTTGTTCCAGCAAGAAGAGTCTAGAACATTGTAGTGTGGAAGTGGGTCTAACTCTTCTGCTTCTAGTATTTTATCAGCGAGTTGCTCGGCTGTCAAGTGTTTAGCATATAGTTCGCGATAAACCCAGATATTATTATCCCAGTCAATAGCCCCCCACAGAACGCACGAAGGACTTGCGTAGCCGTAGTCCGCCGCACGAATACGGGGCCAGTTGGTTGGAAGTTCAAAATGTTCGACCACATGTCTAGACCTCGAAAACTCGGGGAAGGCCGCTCCCTCCGCCACGTCCCAATCCCCTTCTAGGAGTCGTCTACGCTCGACATCCGGGAGCGACCTGAGCATGGCCTCGTATTGACCGTCTGCCATCAGGTAGGGATTATCAGTCAGCCGTGCAGGAACAAACTTGCGGTAGAACAGCGGCTGACCTGCTTTTTTGTGACCGTCGGGCCACACAAATGTCTTTCCAGTTTCTATATCGTAGGCACCAAAAGGCTTGTTTGGTTCGCGGTGATCAATGTACATCTTCTTGACCCACCAACCACCCACTCCTCCGGGGTTGGCTGTGCAGCGCATGCACAACTGTTGCTGGAGTTCAGGATCAGTAGAACGAAGGCGAGAACGCAGGTAATCCCAGACATAGGACGAAGGATACTGAGTAATTTCATCTATGCCGATCCAGTTGAATGCCTGACCTTGGAAGCGGGTTACGTCCTTATCTCTGTCGAGATAGGTGAACCACATGGTTGCACCAGAGGGGAAAACCCATGTAGACTTCGACTCACGGAAGGTAGCTCCCGGGAACGCCTTCGGATATAGTTGTTTCGACTTGTCGATAAGTTCTGTTAGTTCGTCGAGTGTACGACGGAGAAGAAGACCACGATGATTAGGATTGTGACAATAACGTAACGGATCAGCAAGAAGTGCAAAACTTTTTCCACCACCGGCAGCACCGCCGTAGAGTACGTCTTGCTCAGACGCGCTAAGAAATTCTTCTTGAGGTCCCGGATTTGGCTGAAAGATAACCGGGCTACCATCGACAAGGTCTCCCACTGCGCTTGGTAGGTGTTCCAAATCCCCTTGATCAACGACTCTAGTTTTTTCACCCTGTAGTGCCTTCTCTATCTTGTCTGCTGACTGTGTCAGCTTTTTTACTTTCTTTTTCTTGTATTCGGCTTTCTGTTGCTGGGTAGCTGCCGACTTCTTCGCATTACGAAGACGCATTTGGACGGAACGTCGTGCCCGCTCCCTGTCACTGAGCTTGTACTCAGCCTTGGGCTGGTTCGGGTCTTTCTTGGGTCTGCCGCGAGTTCGCGGCTTGTCCACAGTCGCCGGGTCAGGTGGGACTAGGACGCGTTTACGTGGCTTACTAGCCATCTATGACTACTTCTTTCTTGGGCGGCAGCAGGACAACGCCGTGAACCGCCTGTACGTTGTGGTTCAGGGTCTCTTGTCTGCCAAGACCTACACGGTTCAGGACAGATTCGGCTGCTTTCATCCGCAGATCGTCACCGCGCTCAATATCTGGGGCGTCCACAAGACTCACCAGCTTGTTTGCGGCCTTGAGGGACTGTCCCGCCAACACGGTTTTGGTCCGTTCGATGATTTCATCGGCCAAGCGGTCCTTGAGCCACTTGATAGAGCCTTCTGCATAGCCAGCAACCTCCGCTGCAGCCCGTATGTTGCCGCCATTGTCGAACAGGGCGTCCAAAAAGGCTTCCTGTTTCTCTGTGAGGGCGGGTTTACGGTTGTTTTGCTGCGGTAAGAGGTTCATGTGAAGTCTCTTTCTATACATTTGAAGCTGTAGGTGGCCGGAACAGGGAACATTTGTGCTACACCCTCCGCCATTTCGTACGAACGCTCCTTACATTGCTCGTATGTTTTGTACGGACCGCGTACATCGTCGAATCTGACACACTTGTCAGGGGTTGCTAGGGCGCAAACCAGTAACATTGCTTCGAACATGGGTAAAATTCTCCTTGCAACCCATTAGTTTAGGGCTAGTTACCTGTCCTGTCAACCCAAAAGTGATGAAAAAGCAAGAAAAAGGTTGACAAATGCGAAATCTGACTGTACACTGGCGTTAAGCCCGCCGGGGATACACCCTATATCCCCCCAATCCCCCCTTACAGGTTCGCGGCTCCCCCCGCTGGGAGCCTTCTTGGTCCCTAACAGGTTGCCGGGAAGTCCATACAGGTAACTTAAAAATACAAAAAATATGTCGAGATTGCATAGCAAATGCCATGGGGGTGGGGTGGCCCATGCGTGCGCACGCGCGTACTGATTTTATTACCTTTTTTGTCTCGTCCTCAACCTTCGCCGAACACCCCCGGCCCCGCTGAAATCAAACCCCGGCAACCAGTCCCGGCAACCACACATGCAAACACGCGCCCGCCCACCCGCGCGTGGCCGTTTTGTCATGGGTGGCATGGCCGATAACCTTGAAGGCCCGCCACCGAGGCCCAAAAGCGCAGCAATCCCCGCAACCATCAGCCGCCAGTTTCCCCAGCAATAACAAAGCCCGCCCAGCAATAAACCCGGCAGGCCATAAAAAAGAACCCCCGCCACAAAGGACGGGGGCCAAGGTAAGGGAGGAAGCCGGGGTATTACCGCCCCACCGGCAGGCGGATTCCTTAATCTTCGATCTTCACCTTATATTCAGCCACCTTGATAGAACGGGGTGAATTGCTGCCGATGTAGCTGGTGAAGCCCATTGAATCCATGAACGACTCAAGCCCCCTGATCTGGTTCTGGATCGCATCGAGATGATGACGCAGCACCCGGATTTCATGCTCGGTGACAGCGAAAACATCTGCGGCTTCGGATGTAGTCAGTTCGTTTTTGATCGTGCTTTGCATTGTTAAGGTTCCTTTTACCTAGAGATTGAGGCGGGCAACCGCGCCCGCCCCACATTATAAGCACAACCTATGCAGACTGTGCAAGCCGGTAGATATTGATATATCCACCCTTGCGGTTGCCGGTCGATCTCACCTCAAGCTGATAGCCTGCCTTTTTCAAGCCGGACAGATAGTGATAAACCGACTCTTTCTTGATGCCGAGATGGCCCGCCAGTGTCGGCACCGCCATAAACGTGCCACCCGAAAGCCACCTGATAAGCTGGTAATGGGTGTTGTTCAAGTCGTTCGGCAGCGGGCCGGATTTCGGCAGCGAGCCGAGAGGCTCCCCGTGCATGCCGGTCTCATTGCCGGTTGCCGGGAAGCGTCCCCGGAATTTAGCCAAGAGGCGTTTCCGCTCGTCGGCGCGGATGGTCCCCTCGAAGGCTTTGACAAGCTCGACAAAGTCGGCGATTAGTTTCGGGTCGTAGATGTTTGACATGGGTTCGGTTCCTTTCGTCATGTCAGTTAATGAAGATCGCGTAGACGATAAGAGCAATCAAGATGACCATTACCGTCCGATAGATCACATACAAGGCTTCCATCCGGGTGGTTCCCCCTTTCCTTAGAAGCTAGGCCGCAGACCGTTCAAGGCCCTGCCAGAAGCTCGAACCGATCACGGCCCGGACCTCGTCATTGCGCCGGGTCGCTACCAGTTCCTTGTTAGCGTTTCGCGTCTGGGTTCCCGGCAGGTGGGTGGCGTAGTGGGTCAAGGCGTTATAAGCCGCCCAGAGCGTATTGCCTAATTCGGGGGTTTCTTCCTTGAAGCGTTCCAGCAGCCAGTTCAGTTTGCTTTCATTGATAGCAAGCGTTTCGTCATGTTTCGCCGCCCGGGTATTCTTGCGGCAGATCGATTGCTTTAACATCCGCTGAAAGTCGAATTCCGAACAGTGGGAATTCCGCCAGACTTCCATCTGGTCCCGGTTGTTCGTCCACATATCAAGGCCCATTGATGCCTTTTCGATCATGGCGTCAATGGATATATGCCCCTTGTGGATTTTACGTTGATGGTAGGATTTCTCGCCGCCAAAAACCAAAGAGTTCCGGCAAAGGTCCCGGTAGGCTCCCGAGAACACTTGAAAGGCCCATGACAGATCGACACTGTTGAAAATATCCATGCGACACTCGACGCGGTCAGGCTTGCCGGTCCGGGTCCGGGTCTCGGTGTTCAGGTCATGGAAAACCACAGTGCGATGAACCCTCTTCCCGAAGCCATAGATTCGATCAGTCACGGTGACGTTATCGCTCGGCAGCGGAGACGCCGCCAGCAGTTCGGCTTGTTTCGCAAAGAGCGTGTCATGTGGGATTAGGGCATAATGCCGGGACACTGGCCGGACATCCAAAAGGCTATCGGTTGCCCGGTTATACAATGCCGAATAACCCTCAACAGGTCGGGCTGACATTACATCAGCGTCGCCGTGCGGGCTGGGCAAGTAGGCTTCAAGTGGCACCCGCTCCACCTTTGCAAATTTCTCCAACAGGCTCACATCTGCCGGGTTGTTGTGGATAGCATATATTTCATCACCCCTGCGGATAGCAGCGTCGGTGGCGTTCGTCGTTACAAGATCAAGCATGGCGGTCCCTTTCTTCGCATTGCTTGTGGCCGGTCAAAATTAACCGGTCTTGAATCATGGCACACAATTTGCACCGGTTGAACCCCCGGGCCGAAAAAAGTTTTCTCGATTCGGCAACGATCGGAGATGGTGGTGGCGGCCCCGCGACTCGCCGCCACCGTTGCCCGCCCCGCGCCCAGTCCCAGTGACCCGGCAACCCGATAGCGCAAGCGGACTCCAAAAAATATAGCGTGGCTTTTTTGTCATTGTTTTAGCGTGGCCGGTTTGTCATTTGATGCCGTGCCGGTCGCGCCAGACGCGCCAAGTGATTGCCTGTAGCTGGTAGGGCATGAGGCCGAGCCGTTCCGCTGCTGCCTCATACGCGGCTTGCAAAGCGCGATATTCACGGACGCCAATGTTTGTCCGGTCGTCGGTCAATCCGACGCGCTCACCGTAGGCAATGTTTCGTGCGTGGCCGTCTATGGTCACGTTGAACTCGCCCATGATATCCATGAAAAACGACGTGATTTTTTGACCCTTCAACATACGTTTTGCGCCGTCGTAGTCCGGACGCGCCGCCAAGATATCCCAAGCCTTTTGTTTCATCTTGTTGTAGGTCGAGACTTTCACCGAGTCTATGCCGTCACCGTTTACAAAGGCACCGATCAAAGCGTCAGCGTTTGTCAGATTGCGTGACCATTTGTTGTTAGGTGAAAGCGCGGCGATAACGGCCACCACCAGATAAACCGGCACGTCATATTTCAAGGCGATGAGATATGCTGCCTTCTGTGCGTTTTCGTACCAGACGAGACCTTCTGCGTGTTGTGTCGCGTCGGCATCACGGTAAACGCAAGTGATATTATACATCATGCGCTCGTGATCGATCATTGTGGCTTTTACTGTCATGCTACCACCTTTATATCGTCGTTAGTGTAGATCATTACTGTGTCATCAGTTTCCACCCATACACGCGCACCGCAAGAAAGCGGCTTGTCTGGTGAATAGACAACAGACGACGGCCCGTCGATCTCTACACGGCTGGCATAGTAATTATTTCTGGATGTTTTGACAGTGATTGCCGGGTCGTTCGTGCCATTCTTTTTGTTGGCGCGGATGACGTGCTGGTTTATGTGGATTCGTTTTTTCATAGCGGTTCCTTTCGTTAAAAACGATGCGCCGAGACTAGGGCCGATATCCGCCCCGGTCAATAGGTTTTATTTTCCGGCCCTGTTCCCGGAGCCAGCACGACGGACAGCGCAACCGGTCGCCCTCCCGGGTCATCGCCGGTTCGCCGCAGTTATCGCAGACATATTCGCGGGAAAGCGTGGTCGGTTTGTCATGGCGTTTGTCATTTGTCAGCGTTTGGCGTTTGTCATTTGTCACTAGTTTGTCAGCCAACATCGTCAGGCTCTCCCGGCTCTGCGTGGTCGAATTGCCACTTGAGTTGCAGTTCGTCGTAGTATTCGACAACAGTCTCGCCGTGCTTGTCCATGAATTCCTGACGTGTCATGTACGAGGCGTCCTCTTCCATCTCAATCACCCAGTCTTTTACCTTACCCATCGCGTGTCCCTACCTTTTTCTCGTAGTTTTCAACATCAGCAACCACCTGATCGATCTTTGTGTATATCTGATCAAGGTCGCTGTCCATCAGGTCTATGTCTTCTAACGCGTGTTTTGCCTGTGTCAAGAAGGCACGGATCACCGTCGTCTGTGTGATCTTAGCGCGGTACAGTTCCCCGCTGCCGTCACAGTCGTGACAGTGACCCCAATCCTCGACATCCCCATCTCGTATGTACGATACCTTGCCGTAGCCGCCACAGTGCCAGCAGTGACAAGATTCAACGTGGTTTTCAATCACACGCATGAACAGTAAATCCTTTCCATAATGCCATTGAAGGCGTGAAACATCATCCAGCCCAAGAAGGCCCAGCAGCACACAAACAGGAATATCTCAATGTCATCGTGTGTACTATAATAGTCCACCGCCTTGTCCCATAGCTTATTCATGTTCACCTCCTAATCCGTCTGATCAAGTGTGATGATTTCATATTCTTTCAGCATGTCTTTTACCTGTTCTGGGCTGTAGGCATAGACATACAAATACATTGTGCGCTGACGGTTTTGTCCGGTATTTAGTTCTTCATAGTGTGATACACATTCTACATAGTATCTATTCATGCTCACCCCCATTGCCTCTGCCGAGTCCGCCAAAATACTGCGGCCTACGCTTTGCCGTCTCGAACACAGCCAGTGTGATAAAGATGCCAGCCAGCAGGATTGCGTGAACAAGCGCACTGATACCAAACACGACAATCGATCCTACCCACGATGAGAACACGATACACCACATCCACGCAAGAACTTGCATGATCATGTGACGAGTGTTCACGTCGGGGATGTTGGACAGCGGGTTCTTTGCGCTGTCCATCACCAGTTGATACAACCTAGTCATCGCTCGGCACCTCTTCTTCGTAGACATAGTCACGCCACCACATCTTTTTGCCTTCATCGTCAACCGGCGGGGTGAACTTGAGCGCGTGGTGCAACAGATGTTGCAGATGCTCTAGCTTGCCTACGTCGGACATCCAAACGTCGTGGCACTCGTGAATCGTGGTGATCATGTTACGCAGATCATTGTGTGCCTTCAGAAGCTGTCGGCGGTCGTCGTCTTTTACGATTACTTCCATGTGTCGATCTCCTTTTTAAGATATGTAACCCATACCGGTAACAAACATACCTGTCAAACAAAAAAGAACAGGGCCAGCATTTCTGCCAGCCCTGTCTCAACTTCAACCACAAAGAAGCTACCGTACG
>FUFK010039329.1_pt1 | contig 18284 bp, 15 predicted proteins | sample 1021851 | NCBI WGS metagenome assembly FUFK01 (sample SAMEA51879418, study PRJEB19060) | metagenome
ACACCAACAGAATCAGCTACAGAAACCCCAACAGAAGTTAGTCCTCCAACTACTAATGAATCTGTAGCTGAACCAACTAGACCATCTTGGTTAAATGAAAAGTTTGAAACTGGAGAGGACCTACAAAAATCATATGATGAACTTGCATCTAAACTTGGTAAAAGCAAAGAAGATGTAAAGAATGAAGTCTTACAAGAACTTGAAACAGAAGCCTATGCAAATAGACCTGCTAGTGCAGGTGACTATCAGATACCTGAGATACTTGATGAAGGTGAAGCCGCAACTAATCCATTACTTAAATGGTGGGCAGATTATTCTTGGGATAATGGNTTNTCACAAGAAGAGTTTAATGAAGGTATANCTAAATGGGCAGAACATACTGGTNNTAATCAACCTNATCTTGAGCAAGTAAAAAAAGATTTAGGNGATAATGCAAATGCNAGAGTAGANGCTACNCAGTTATTTGTTAATAAGTTTTTTCCTGAAGANNTNNGAGATGCTGTTGCNGANCTTGGNACAAGTGCAGANGGNATAAAAGCATTAGAACTTATACAAAGATCAATGCAACAAGCACAGCCAAATAATCAGGCTACTGCTCCTGCTAAACAAACTATAGAAGATCTTATGGCAAAGATGCGAGATCCTAGATACTATGATCCTGCAAGAAGAGATAAGGCATATGTGCAAGAAGTAACTAATGGCTTCAAGNCACTTTAATGGNGAGGGTATCTATGATGGATATCCTATAGTCAAATCACATATAAAACATTTAAACTATCTGCAAAATAATATGAGAGATGCAGATGTTCGTGAGTGCATGATACATGGTGCTACACCTTTTCGTGCTTTGATGGCAGGTATTCGTGAGCCTAATGGAGAATCTTTTACTGTTATGATTGATGGACAACCTGCATTTATCTTTGGTTGCAATCCTATAATTGATAATATGATTGGTAAAATATGGGCATTAGGTACATATGATATACATAAAATACAAAGAAAGTTTCTGAAATGGTGTGTACCAGTAGTAGATTACTTTCAAAATAAGTATTATCAGCTAGAAAATGTAGTACCTGCTGACCATGCAAAGACATTACAATGGTTAGATTATATAGGCTTTGAAGTAATAGAACAGCCTATAATGATAAATGGTTTTGCTGTTTTGCGATTTGTACGTTGCAAAGGCGAAAAAATTTTGGTAAATAAAGAATATAGCCCAGTTTGTAGCTGATAGCCCTAACGGATAACTAGATGAAGCTAACANTGGATAACTAGATAAAATGTAACTTTAACTTTTTAGTGGAGAACTGAAATGGCTAATACAATAGATACAGCCTTTATTACCCAGTTCGAGACCGAAGTGCATTTAGCTTATCAAAGAATGGGTAGTAAATTAAGAAATACTGTCCGTACTGTAGCNAATGTATCAGGAAATACAGCAAGGTTTCAGAAAATTGGTACTGGAACTGCGAGTACTAAATCTCGAAATGGACAAGTAACACCAATGGAACTAGCACATACAACTGTAGATGTAACAATGCAGGACTTCTTTGCCGCAGAGTTTATCGATAAGTTAGATGAGCTAAAGACTAATATAGATGAGCGACAAGCTGTGGCAACAAGTGCGGCGGCGGCTCTTGGAAGAAAAACTGACGAGTTGCTTTATACTGCAATGGACTCAGGTGCTAATAGTTCACAGATACATGACACTAGTTCTGCTGTTGAAAAGGCAGATTTGTTAGCTGTATTTGAAACTTTTGGTACTGCAAACATTCCAGAAGATGGTGGCAGATATATTGCTATGCACCCAAAGGGATATGCTGACTTATTTAATATTACTGAGTTTGCATCATCAGACTTTGTTGGTGAGCAGAACTTACCTTTTGCAGGTGGCATGACAATGAAAGAGTTCTTAGGATTTAAGATCTTTTCTACTGCGGCTATCACAGCAGGTAAGAATATGGCATACCATACAACTGCTGTTGGTTTAGGTATCGGTGCTGATGTAAGTACAGAACTAAACTACATTGCAGAAAAAGTATCTCATTTAGCAACCTCAATGATGTCTATGGGTGCTGTTGTTATTGATAACAATGGTGTCTATGAACTTCTTGATAATAATTAAGGGAGGTTTAAATGGCTTATAGTGCAAGTGGCTTACACNGAATTGGTGGAGCAAGTGGTGTTAACTTATGGATTTANCANACTACAGATNCAATAGCNNCTGTNAACTCAGCAGGTTANTTTACTGGTGAANCTATAAATATGTTAAATGTTCGTGACTTGNTNATTGTNCAAGATACGAATACACCAACAACTAACTTTGTAACTGTCTTATCAAACAATGGTACTACTGTAGATGTTTCAGATGGTACTGCTGTAGCAGAAACAGACGGAGATTAGGAGTAGGGGGAGCAATCCCCCTATCTTTATATGGCAAGTACAGTAGCAAATTCAGCAATAGATATAGCATCAAGAGCCTTAGTTCTTATTGGTGCAGANCCTATTACTTCATTTGACTCTTCTAGTACTGAAGCCTTAGTAGCAACTAATATGTATGAGGACACAGTTAGAGCTATGCTATCTACAGCAAGATGGCGATTTGCTACAGAACAAGCTGTACTTAATCAATTATCAGACGCACCTACTGGTAGATTTGATATTGCACATCAACTACCAAGTAACTTGCTTGTGTTACATAGTGTTACAATAAATGATAGGTTAATAGACTTTACTGTTTATGGTGATAAAGTATTTAGTGATTCAACGACTACGGATACTTTGATAGCTGATTATACATTTAGAGCAGACGAAATCGATTTTCCATCATATTTTTCTTTAGCATTGGAATATTCATTAGCATCTATTTTTGCTACATCTATTGCAAGAGATGACAATTTAATGCAATTAATGGAAACAAAAGCTAATCTATTAATGGCTAAAGCTAGAAACATTGACGCACAACAACAGACTACAAGAAAACTATCTACATCAAGATTTATAACAACTAGGAGAAGTTAATGCCTAGAGTTAGAGTGCCATTAAATAACTTTCAGTTTGGCGAAGTTAGTCCATCACTTACATCAAGGACAGATACAAGGGTTTATACGAATGCCGCAGAACAAGTAAGAAACTTTTTTATAAGATCTGAGGGTGGACTTAAAAAAAGAACTGGTACAAAAAGATTACATAACTTTGGTAGTAATCCTTCATTTACAGCATTGGCTAGTCTTAGACAAAGTGTAAGAATAGAACCATTTATATTTTCAGATGATGAAAGATATATAATAGCATTTAGTAATACAAGGATAGAGATATTTCAGATAAGTCCTACTGATGGATCTGTGTCATCTATACAGTCACTTACTAGTCAATCATGGTTAGTCAATACAACATCAGCACCATATCTTGAGGAGATTACTTTTGCACAGCAAGGTGATCTAATGTTTATATGTCATAATACTTTTCAGACTAGAATATTAGAAAGAACTGGTCTTACTACATTTACTGTATCAACATTTAACTTTGATACATCAAGAGATGGCAACGATATATTTCAGCCATACTTTAGTTTTCAACCATTAGGTATGACTCTTATAGCAACTAATACAACTGGAAGTGTTACTCTTACAACATCAGGAGATTATTTTGTATCTAATCATGTAGGAACTGATTTGTTGATGGGAGGTGTAAGATGTCGAATAACAGCTTTAATTAGTGCTACAAAAGTAACTGCAACTATTAACGGAACATTAAGACAGCAACTTGAAATAGATAGTCTTGAGGTATTTGAGGGTAGTGGCACAGTAAGAGTTACTAAAGCATTACATGGATTAGCTGTTAGCTCAACTGTTACTTTTGAAAGAGCAGGTGCAGTAGGTGGTATAGCTAATAGCAATATAAATGGTGCAAGAGTTATAACTGCTGTGCCTGATGAAAATACATTTGAGTTTACAGCAGGTAGTAGTGCAACTGCAACATCTAGTGCTGTAGGTGGAGGAAGTCCTCGTATTGTAACAAATGCGGCTACTACCGAATGGTCAGAACAAAGTTATTCTGCTTATCGTGGCTATCCTGCCGCAGTTACATTTCATCAAAATAGACTTTGGTTTGGTGGCACATTAGCACAGCCTGATGGTATATGGGGTAGTAAGTCAGGTTTATTTTTTAACTTTGACATTGGTGATGCAGAAGATGATGATGCTCTTGATCTTACAGCTAATGTTGGTGAGATATTTTCTATTAGACATTTAGTATCTAATAGAGATTTACAAATATTTACTACTGGTGCAGAACTATTTATACCAACTATATCTAACAAACCAGTTACACCTGCAAACGCACAAATACGCAGACAAACACCATATGGCAGTAGTTTTGTAAGACCTACAGTTTTTGATGGTGCTACATTATTTATACAAAAAACTGGTAGTGCATTAAGAGAGTTTTTATTTACTGATGCAGAAGCGGCATATACTTCTGTTGCTGTATCAGGTCTTGCACCACATCTTATATTAGATCCAGTTCAACAAACATCTATAAAAGGTGCTTTGAATAGAAGTGAGTCATATGCTTTTCTTATTAATAATGATGGCACTATAGCTGTTTTTTATTCTGTAAGAGGAGATCAAAAAGCAGGGTGGAGTTTGTGGGATACACAAGGTTTNTGGCATAGTATCTGTGCAGTACATGAAAGATTGTTTGTAGTTTGTGCTAGAGATGATGGTGGAGGCTCTACAGAATTGTTTCTTGAAGAGTTCCAAGATGATATGCCTATGGATTTTTGTGATACATTTAGTGGAAGTGCTAGTGTNTTTGGAAGTTTAACATCACATTTTAGTAATAATGCTGTAGTAAAAGCTANAAATGGNAATGATTTCTTAGGTNNNTTTACANTANNNNGTGGNNANATNGANGCNAGTGCTGTNAANAGTGGNTTNAGTCAGGCATTTATNGGNTANNCNTTTNCNCCNACANTNAAAACNNTNCCTATAGATGCNNCNATNCAAGGTGGNCCTTTAACTGGNGAGCCTAGACAAATACCNAAAGTCNTATTAGATTTNNANTCAACACTTGCTGTNAGTGTGCAAGGACCAAGCACAACNTCAACAANNAGAGATTTGGTTATAAGGAATACAACNGATACTGTAACTGGTGGCTTTATGGAAAGATCTGCTGTAACTGGTAAAGAAGAATTTAGNTTATTAGGATATAGTCGTGATCCTAGAGTGATAGTATCACAGTCTTTTCCTTTGGATTTACAGATTAATGGAATGATAGTAGAGGTGGCATTTTAATATGGGATTACCATTAGCATTAGCAATAGGTTCAACTGCAATATCTTTTATGGGTTCTATGAGTGCCGCAAGAGCGGCAAAAAGAGAAGCCGCACTTAGAGCAAGACAATTAGAAGCACAAAAGAAACAAGCAAGGTTAAGAGCATTACAAGAACACAATATTCGTATAAATAATTTGCAAACATTTATAGGAATGAACCAAGCCTTATCAGGAACTATGGGTAGAGATATAGGTAGTGATAGAAGTTTGAAAGCTATAATAGATCGAGCAAGAAGAGAAACTTCTGTTAGTGTAGATAGAGCAAGAACACAACTTGCAGGAGAACAAGCACAAAGATCTTTTGCACAAAGAATGGCAACTATGAAAGGTAATAATCTAGCAAGAGCATATAGATTTCAAGCCTTTGGTACTTTAATGAGAGGTGCTTATCAAGCTGATAGATTATCAAGTGGTAAAGATGTAACGAGTATATAATGGTAGAATTTATTAGAGCAAAAAAAGCATCATTTATAAATAAACCAGTAGGTGTAGTATCTGTTGATACTGGTGGCATACAAGCGGCTAAAGTACAAGCTGATGTGTTTAATAGTTTGGCTACTATGTATTTTAAAGATGCAACAGAGCAAGAAATACAAAAAGGTAAAGATTTTGTAGCAAATTTATCTACAAGAAAAATGATTGTAGAAGAATCTGATCCTATGGGTAATCCAACTGTAGTAAGAAGTGAACTTGATTTTAGACCTCTTGATGCTTCTCTTAGTAAAGTGGCACAACAAACAGCTAAACCATTATTAGAAAAAAAATATGCCTTAGCATTATCAAATGACATATCTAAAAATATAGAACAAATAAGATTAGATTCTTCAGACTCTAATGACTTTCAAACAAAAATTAATAATTTTATGCCTTCATATATTGAAGAAATAAATAAGTTAGGTGGTGGCGATTTTACATCTCAAATACAAGAAGGTGTAGCAAAGTTATCTACTCAACATTATTTTGATATGGCTTTAGATGAAAAGAAATTAAATATAGTCAATCAGGCACAAGATGGTGAACTTGCAGTAAGAAACTCTATGCAAGAAATAACAGCCGAAGCATCAAATTATATTAATTCAGATTTGCCATTAGAAGAATTAATTAAAAAGTTACAGATACAAAAGAAAGAAAGTAAAGCTGTTTTTGATGGTATGGTATCTGAGTTTGGATTAACTGGTTTTACTAAAACTCAAATAAACAATAATAATCTTTTAATTTCTACAGCTATACCAATAGGTTTAATGAAAGGTTATTCTCGTGGCAAAACATCTTTGCAAATAGAACTAGCAGAAAGATATATTGGTAATGGTCAAAAAGACTCAAGAATATCAGAAGATGAATACAAAGTTTTAGATGCTATAAAAAAATTAGCAGGAAAAAATATAAGTATAATTAGAGCAGAAGCAAGAACATTATCAGCAGGTCAAAGACAAGTTCAATCTGATGAAAATGTAGAAGAACAAAAAGCAAATAGAAAACTTGAAGAAGATGAAGCTAAGATAAAAGAAAGTTTAGTTACACAACAAAATAATAGTAACTTTGATATTTTTATAACAAATGAATCACCTGATAATATTGTTAATGATTGGATAGAAAATGGACAATGGAATGAAGAAACATTTAGATCATTAAATGATAGAATAATGAAAAGTATTGGTGTTAAAAATAAAGATGCTACATTTGGTTTTATAAATAATGGTGCTAGAGAAGCAAAATATTTACATCAAGATTTAATTACTCAAACAGTACATAAATTATTCCAACACCCTGATACAATTAATACAGCAGATTCTTTAGCAAGAGTAAATGTAAAACTTACCAATCCAAATAAACAAATTAATTTAACTAAAGAAGAACAGACATTTTATGATGCAATGCAATCCTTAGCTAATAATTATCAAGATGGTCGTAGTGCAGGTTTAGGTTTAATACAAAGAAAAATAAATGCTTTACGAATTGATAGTGGTGGATCTTCAACATCATCAGCACAAACTGCAAGTCAAAATAATACTATCCTAAATGATAGTAGAAGAATTTATACCAATGATAAAACTAGTAAAAAAAATAGAGATATTACATATGGTGTAACAGCAGATACTTTTATAACAAGCGATAAGCCTGATTCTTTTGATCCTGCTAACAATGATAATCATAATGCTTTGGATAGACATATAATGAGTGGAGGTATGTCACAAAAATTAATTGAAGTTTTTGGTGCTGTGGCAGATGGTAATTTTGGAAAAGATCAAGAAGAGGCTGCTTTAAAAGTTTTAAGTCTTTGGAGTAGATATTCTAATACAAGAGATACTAGTTCAACTTTACCATTTAATGTTCTTGTTAGAGATGGTGGATTATCTAGTGAACAAAATAGTATTTTTGCTATGGCGGCAGATCTTTACACAGACTTTAAGGGTAAAACTGAAATATTTAATGTGGCTGGTACTGGTCCTAATAATCAAGTGCAACTTACACAAATAATAAGACTTATAAAAGAAACTAATCAAGTGCCATTCAATAAAGAAAGTATAAAACAATATGGTGATAAAGTGGCAATAAGTGATCCTGCTACTACGTATCTTGCATCATTAGGTTTACGAACTAATGAAATATTTGATTTCAAATCAGTTGCTAAAATAGGAATAAAATTAAATATAGCAGAGCCAAAGTTAAGATCCATTATTATGGATATGAAAGATAAGCTTTATGTTGATAATGGATTTGTTATTGATCCATTTTTTTCATCTATACAAAGTAAATCTAAATTTGGGTTTCAAAGAATGATTCCAAATCAAGAAAAAAGAGAACAAATAATTAATTTAATTAATGCAGATTTACCTGATAATGCAATGCTTTTTAATACTACATTTGTACAGCCTAAAACAGTATTAGATGATGAATTTGAAGATACAGATTATGATGGCACAGAAAGACCTACTACTGGTATATTCAAAGATGTACAAGAAAAACTTAAAGTAGGACAAGGAGCAACAGATGTATTTGGTAAAACACTTGCTGTGCTTGAACAACAAACTCAAGCAGAAGGTGTGCCTGATAAAAAAATAACAAAAAAAGGTGTAAGTGTTGTTAAAGATCAAATATTTTTAGTTCCTGTTGTTACTCCATTTACAGGTGGTGATACACAAAAATCTAATGTTTTATATCAAGCAGTTTTTTTTAATAATAAATATGGTTCTTTTCAACCTTATCTTCCTGATGGACAACCTAAAGTATATAATTTAGACAGCTTACTTAATGCTACAAAAACAACAGAGGAAATAAATGAAAGCATAGATGTTGTTACTTCACAAGAAGATGAAAGTGTAATGAAGATAACAGGTCAAAAAGCTCGTAAAGGTGAAAGTATAGAAACAAAAGCACAAAAGATATTAGAAGAACGCAATAAAACAGTTAGAACTTTTGGTGGTGATTAATGGTTGATGTATTCTCTAGTGGTAGATTTGCACCTGAAATATTAAGTGAAGATCAATTATTTAGATTACAAACTCGTGGATCAGTGCCACAATTTACACTTAATTCAACTGATTCTCCTAGTTTTGGTGACACTATATCAGCACAACTTGGCTATTCTTATATGCCATTGATTAATGCTGTTGTAAATGCAGTAAATTATAGAGATGAAGTAGATAATGAATATGAGCCATTACGAGATATGATTGGTTATGAAGAGTTTGTTGATGATCTTATTGATGCAAAAAATGCAGAGCATATGAGAGATCTAAAACAGCAGATTGATGAAAACAAAGAACGTAGACAAATACTTGCTCAAAGCTCTATACCACAACAGCTTATATCAGGCATATTTGATCCAATAAATCTTTTTGCTATACCTTTTGGTGGTTTTACAGTAAGTGCGGCTACTGCCGCTTTTCGTACTGGTAGAGGTGTAGGTATATTAACAGCAGGACAAGAAGCATTAAGGTATCCTTTTGATCCTCTAGCTACTGGTCAAGAGGTTGCAGGTAATATCGCTTTTTCTGTATTAGGTGGTGCAATTATTGGTGGTGCTACTGGAGCAGTAGTAAGTAGACAAGTTGGTGCATTAAAGAAATTAGAAGAAGATAGTTTACAATTAATTAAAACTATTGATGAACAATCTACAGATACTACGTTATTACAAAAAGCAATAGATAGTAAATCAGATAGACCTTTTGCTATAGATAAAGAAGTAAAGGTTGGTAAAGATGGTAAGTCAGAGCCAATATATACTACAGAATATTTACAAGGATTAAAGAAAGCATTGCCAAATGAAAGGTTTGGTAATGAAAAAAGAAAAGCAGATCAAGAAAGAAAAGGCTTTGATATATTGGCAGATAATTTGCCAAATTTACAGTCAAGATTAAAAGATGCAAAAAAAGATTTACAAGATTTTAAAGCAACAAAAGCATCTTTTTCTAAAGAACAGTCAGATTATGTAAAAACAGAATTTATAAATCGCATTAAAAAATTAGAAAAAGATATAGAAAATGGAAATGCTTATAATAAAACTGTAAAAGATTTAGCAGATAATCAAAGAATATTATCACAACTTGATGCAGAACTTTCTTTTAGAAGAGTAGAAGAAGATGCAAAGTTAAATACAGAAATAGAAGATCCACTATCATTAGAAAAGAATTGGTTTACTGAAAGTTGGTTTTATAAAGCAATACCAACACCACTTAAAAGTGCATTATCAAGTACAATACCAACAATAACTAAATTAGATTTTGTTAAATTAATTGGTGATAGTGCCATGAATTTAACAAAAACAAAATTTGGTTTAGCTACAGAAAACTCTGTATTTCAGTTATCTAAGATACGAGAAGGTGAATGGGTAGCTACACATGATATATTAAGAACAATATATAAAGAGCAGTTTGGCAAAAATCTTTATGCAATGGATATAGATGTTGATGATGTAGTATCACGATTAAGAAAAAGAACAACTTATCACGATTGGTTGGAAGGAACTTATACAAAAATATTAAAAGGTGAAAAATTAACTGATATTGAAAAAAGAGTTAAATCTCAAATAGACTCATTCTTTGAAAGATGGGAAACAAGACTAAGAGATGCAGGTATTATAGGTGATACAGCATCTATTGCTAAAGATATAGAAAAAAAACAACTAAGAGTATTTAAAGATGTAAGAGAGCTTAGAGATCTTGCAGTATTAGATGCAGAAATGACTGTGAAATACCAACAAATATTAGATGAACTAGATGCACAATTTATGGGTCAGGCTGAAAAAGTTGGTTTAAGTGAAAAACAGTTAGAGTTTCTTGAGTCATTAAAAATGAAAAAACAGCAAGGCACTTTTTTACCTTCAGGTTTGCAAAAGAAAAAAAATAATATAATCAAAAGGTTAGCTAGAAATAATTTTGAAATACAAGATTTAAATATAAATCTAAAAAATGCTAGACAAAAGAAAGTATTACCTGCAAATGAGGAGTTTTTCTTTCCAAGATATTGGTCAGTAGATAAAATAAAAAATAATAGAGAAAAGTTTGCTCAAGTATTAACAAAATGGTTTACAAATAATCCTACAGTTATGGTGACTAAAGCAGATGGCACTAAACTTAGAAGACCTGCCGAAACACCTGAAGAAATAAGCAGAGCAACAACTGCTGATGCTATTGCTAAGAGAGTAGACAGCACTATAAAAGCTATAACAAAAGAAGGTGCTGATCTTACAGATGACTCTTTTGCATTTTATGGTTATGGCAAATCACAACATTTTAGACATAGAGAATTAGATATACCTAATGCTTTAGTTACTGATTTTATAGAAACTAATCCAGTACAAGTAATGAGAATATACACTCAAAGAGTTGCACCTAAATATGAATTTAACAAAATGTATGGTGGTAGAACTATTGATGAAGTTCTTGATGATATGGATAATGACATGATGAACGCAGGTATTTCAATGCGTGAAATTAATAAAGTCAGAAAAAACTTTCTACATTCGTATGATCGTGTTGTTGGTAGAGTTTTAACTAATCCTGCAAGATTAGATATGAGATTTGCTAATATGTTACGAGATTTAGCACAGCTTAATTATTTAGGTTCAGCAGGTATATCAAGTATTCCTGATGCCGCCAAAGTATTAATGGAGCATGAACTTAAAAATGTATTTAAAGGTTTATATGGAATACTATCAGACTCAAAAGTACGAATGACAAGAAAAGAACTTAGAGTTGCNGCTGAAGCATTNGANATATTACAAGGTGATGCACATATGAAGTTTGTAGAGGACTTNACTAATAATNCTCTTGAAACTGGATTTAGAACTAAAGCAAGAAGTTTGTTTTATATACTCAATGGATTAGCACCAATAACAAATGTTATTAAAAANCTTGATGGTATTATAAGACANCATGAANTAATTGAGTTTAGTGTAAAAGAACATAATGGCACTGCTACTGCTAAAGATATTCAATATCTTAGAAGGTATGGTATAGGCAAAGAACAAAGTCGAGAAATAGCTAGTGCAGGTTGGGAAGTATCAGAAAATGGTATGTATTTAGCTAATACTGATAAATGGAATACTAGTATAGTTTTTCCAGATACGACAGCAAAAATAATATATGGCAAAACTGGTAAAACTGTAGAAGGTAGATATGTACCTGCATTATTTAGAAAAAGTGAAAATGCTATACTTATCGATAGAGATTATATTAAAGGTGAAATGTTTGAGTCACAAGCATGGACTAATCCAAAGCTAGAAGGTGTAAAGCCTCTATCTATAAACCAATTTAAAGAACCTGAAGATTGGTTAAATTTTGTAGTNATGCACGAAATTATGCACACTAGAAATTCTGCAAAAAGTTTAGGAATAGATTTAAGAAAAAAAGGTGGTAAGGCAGAATATGAAAATAAAATTAATGAATTAGCATTAGCAGAAATAAAAAAACAAAAAAAAGTATCAGAAGATACAATAGATAAATTTAGAGTAGCAATGAACTCAGGAGTTGCTAATACTGTGGTTATGGGTACACCTGCTGATAAACCAATTATNTCTGATGGTGTAGCNTATATTCCATCATGGATTGGAGAAAAGTTTGGATTAAAGGAAGATGCTAGATTTAGAGGATATACAAGAGTAGAAACTGGTTTAGCAGGATTACCATTCCAATTTTTTAGTTATAGTTTTGCGGCGGCTAACAAAATTACAGCGGCAATGGCAACTGGACAAGCTAAAAATAGAGCTATATCTATGGTAACTAGTATGGGGTTAGCATATATGTCCTTATCAATTAAGTATGAACTTAATGGCACTGGTTACATTTGGGATAAAATGTCAATAGAAGATAAGATGGCTAGAGCATTTGATGCTTCAGGATTGGCGGCAATATATAGTGATGCTTTTTATACAGCAATGCAAACCTCATTGGCACTAGATGGACCTGATATATCTATGGGTTTATTACAGCCAAAGTTTCCACAAGATCCAAGTTATGTAGATGCTTTTACTGCTATAGGTGGTGCAGGTCCTAGTATTGGATACGATCTTACAGAGGGTGCATACAAGTTTGCAGTAGAGGGTGACATGAAAGGTGCGTCACAATTTGTTAAAAATTTACCATTTATGAGATTGTGGTTTTTGCGAGATTATGTTAACGAATTTGGAAGAATGTTGCAAGATACAGACGAAAGTGATATAGATAGATTACTGAGGAATAGATTTTAATGACTATAGCTTTAAGTGCAAATACACCAAGAATTAGTTACGCAGTATCTCAAGGTGCGACTCAAACCTCATTTGCTGTGCCTTTTGTATTCTTTACTGGATCAACAGATCTTAATGTATTTGTTGATAATACTGAACGTACCTTTGATGCAAGTACAAGTAATACAACTTTATATACTGTATCAGGGGGTGATGGTTCTACTGGAACTGTAACAACTTCTGTAACTGGTGCTACTGGTGGCAGTACTGTAGTTATCACAAGGGCAGTACCTTTGTCACGGACAACGGACTTTCCAAGTTCAGGTGCTTTTGAAATAGCAAAACTTAATACAGAGTTAGATACTATTACAGCTATTCAATCTGATTTTAATGACTCAGCTAATAGAGCAATTAGATTACAAGACTCAGATGATGCTGTAAGTTTAGAATTGCCTTTAAAGTCTGCAAGACTTGGCACAGTTTTAGGATTTAATGCTACTACTGGAGCGGCTGAAGCAGGTCCAACTATTACTGCTGTACAAAGTTTAGCTGATGTTACTGCGTCTATAGCTTTATTAGGTACATCAGCAGTAGTAACAGACATGGGTTTACTTGCTACAAGTGCAAACATAACAGCAATGGGTCATCTTGGAACAAGTGCTAACGTAACAGCTATGGGTTTATTAGGTACAAGTGCTGTTGTTGCAGACATGGCATTGCTAGGAACTTCTGATGTTGTGGCAGATATGGCTTTACTTGCTGATAGTGATGTAATTGCAGACATGGCTTTACTTGCAAATTCAGATGTTATAGCTGATATGAATACTTTAGCTACAAGTGANATTGTTTCTGATTTAAATACTCTTGCGACTAGTGANATNGTNTCTGATNTNAATACACTTGCAACAAGTGATATTGTNTCAGACATAAACACACTTGCNACATCAGATATTGTAAGTGATTTGAATACTCTTGCTACATCAGACATTGTTACTGATCTTAATATATTAGCAACATCAGCAAACGTAACTAATATGGCTACATTAGGTGCTAGTGGTGTAGTTACAAACATTGCAACAGTAGCAGGTGTATCAAGCAACGTAACAACAGTAGCAGGTATTTCAAGTAATGTTACAACAGTTGCAGGAATTAGTAGCAATGTTACTTCAGTAGCAGGTGTTGCAAGTAATGTAACTACAGTTGCTTCTAATATTTCAGATGTAAATACAGTAGCAAGTAATATAGGAACAATATCAGCTAAAGCAACAAAAGGATTTGCAACAGCTATGGCTATTGCACTTTAAAGGAGTAACAAATGGCACAAGATTTTGAAAGAAATACAGCAAATGCAGTAGGCACAGGTGCAACAACACTAAGAACTGCAAACTCAGATGATGCCATAGTCGGCATAACTGTAGCTAATGTTCATTCATCACAGATAACAGTAGAAGTTTATATCAATGATGGATCAAACGACATACATATAGTTAAAGATGCACCTATACCAGCAGGGGGTGCTTTGCANGTTCTTGATGGTGGTGCGAAAATAGTTATGGTATCAGGTGATGCACTNAAANTNAAAAGTAATACTGCAAGTTCTGCTGATGTTTGGGTATCNGTTGTNGATGCNATNAGTNNNTAGGAGTTNATATGGGNTATATAGGNCAANNAATAACAACAGTATTTCCTACGTCTATTAGTGTTGATAGTGCAACTGTAGGTGATGATTTAACAGTAGATACATCTACACTTAAAGTAGATAGCTCAAACAATAGAGTGGGTATAGGAACTGCAAGTCCAGAAGAAAATTTAGAGGTTTCTCATGCAACTGCTCCAGCTATTCAATTAAATAGAACTAATGATGGTGGTTTTAAAAGTATAATAAGACAACAAGGAAATGATTTTGAAATTCGTGGTTCAAGTGGTTCTACAAAAATATATACTGGTAATGCTGATGGAGATAGCTCAACTTCAAGATTAATCATAGATGCTAATGGTCATGTAACTATGCCAAATCAACCTGCTTTTCAAGTTAATTGTTCATTTAATCAGTCTAATTTTGGTGCAGGAAGTACACACACAGTAGCATTTGATACAGAAGTTTTTGACCAAAATTCAGACTTTGGATCAAATGTCTTTACTGCACCAGTTACTGGAAAATATCAATTACAATTTAATCTTAATGTAAGAGACCTTGATACTGCCGCTTCAACTTATACAATTAGGATAAATTCATCAAATAGAAATTATGAACTTTTATTAGATCCAAATTTTTCATCAGATATGATTTTTCCTTTTGTGTTGTCTGTTTTAGCAGATATGGATTCAAGTGATACTGCTAAATGCGAATTTATACAAAGTGGTGGTTCTTCACAATCAGATATTAACTCTGCACCTGAAATGACTTTTTCAGGCTATTTAGTCTGTTAGCCAAGAGTGAAACAACTCAATCATAAAGGAGATAAAATGGCAAATCACGAAAAGAAAATAACATTAACAGATTTACAACAAAAAATTCTGTCTAATGATTTATACAATGATGTATCAGACAATGCAGGTGTAGATGCTTGGATTGATGATGCAATAAATGGCAAGTTAAACAACTGTTGGAAACGTATGCAACAAGAGTGGACTACAAAGTTAATGAATGACGATAGCTTTAAAGATCCTATACCAAGTAACCAAGCAGATTTTGTTGCACTTGTAACTGCAAGAAGTGACTATAANACACGCAAACAAAGAGATGATGCTAGTAAAATTAGCTAGGAGTAATTAATGCCATACATAGGAACAAGTCCAAGCAACGGAGTAAGACGAGTACATACCTATACTGCTACTGCTAGTCAGGATACATTTACTGGTGCAAGTAGCGAGGGTGTAACTCTTTCTTATGCAGATACAAACTATATAGATGTATTTCAGAATGGTGTATTGTTAGGTAGTGCAGACTATACAAGTACTAGTGGTACGTCTGTTGTATTGGCACAAGCTGCTAGTGTTAATGACTTGATTGTTATTGTTGTGTATGACGTATTCTCAGTGGCAGATACAGTAAGCAAAAGTAGTGGTGGTACCTTTGATAGTAATGTTACTGTATCAGGAACTACAAGTCTTGATGGTGCAGTTACTATAAATGAAAGTGGTGCAAGTGTTGATTTTAGAGTTGAATCTGACACAGATACAAATGCTTTAGTTGTTGATGCTAGTGCTAATCGTGTAGGTATTGGAGAAGCCGCACCTGCATCAAAATTAGAAATTACAGCAGGTGGTAACTCACATGGTTTACTCAGACTTAATGAGTCAGATGCTTCTAATCTATCAGGTTATATGCAGTTTGATTCAAACGGAACAAACAAAGCAAATGTACAAAATGCAAACAATGCAGGGATACATTTATGTGTAGGCACTGGTGGTTCAGTAACATTTACTCAACTTGGTTATGTATCAGCAAATGCTCTTGATGACTATGAAGAGGGAACTTGGACAGCTACGTTTACAGGTAGTGCATCTAATCCAAGTTCTTCTGTAACAACTACTGGTAATTATATTAAAGTAGGTAGACTCGTATATACTACATTCGCTTTTGCCAACATAAATACAACTGGTGCAACTGGAGAAATAAGAATTACTGGCTTACCTTTTACACCTAGTCCGGGTAATCAGATGACTGGTGATGTAACCATGCACACTTTGATGACAATAACTGCTGATTCTGCTAATGTGGCTCCATTTGTTACATCTACATATATAGCATTTTATAGTATGAAATCTGCGTCAGCTTGGGGTGGTGTACAAAATAATGCAGGCACGGGTGGATATTTATACTGTGCTATATCATATTTAATGTAGGAGAAAAAAATGGCAATTACTAAAGAAGTAGAAAACGACAAGATTGAAGTTGTTAATAAATGGAACATTCAAGTTCGTCAAGCAACAATAATAAAAGAAGATGGTACTGAAATATCAAGAAGCTATCATAGATACATATTACACCCTTTTACTTCATCAAAAAAAGATGATAAATGGACTCATACAGCTACTGATATATCAAAAGAAGATGCAGACGTTCAAGCAATTTGCAATGCGGCATGGACTGATACTAACAAAACAGCATTCAAGACTTTTATAGAGTCACAAAAAGATACACCATAAGAGGGATAAATGACCAAAGCGGCAGAATTAGCAAAACTTGGTGAAGTTCTTACAAATAGTAGTAAGGGTCGCACCAATTTAATTATCAATGGAGATATGGCTATAAATCAAAGGGGTGCTACGTCAGGTGTTACATCAGGATATTTTGTTGATAGATTTAGATTATCAGGCTGTAGTGCTTCTGCTGTAATAACAAGTAGTACACCAACAGAGTTTCCTACTGCTATAACTGTTAGTGCTACATCAGGTAATCCAATAGTTACACAAAGAATTGAAAGTAAAAACGTACAATACTTATCAGGCAAAGTAGTTACAGCAAGTTTTTTTGCTAAGAATGTATCAAATGCTACAACATTATATGCAAGTTTACAGTATGCAGGTAGTGCAGATAACTGGAGTTCAAGTACAACAATTACAGAACATAATTTAGGTAGCCTTTCATCTGATTGGGTAAAATACACAGCATCATGGACTGTTCCATCAGGAGGATTGAATGGTCTTGCACTTAATATTTTATGTGCTGGGTCAAGCACTTTTACTATGGGTGTCACTGGAGTAATGTTGCAAGAGGGTTCTGTAGCCACACCATTTGAGCATAGGTCATTTGGGGAAGAGCTACAACTTTGCAAAAGGTATTTTCATAAAACTGGTGGAACTGCTTATTGTAATATTGGCACAGTAACAAATTATACAACTGGTGCTATGCTTGGACCTTACAAGCACCCAGTAGAAATGAGGTCTGCACCAGCTGTTACTAAATCAGGTGATTGGGCGCTCTTGGGTGGTGATACTACTGTTCATCAAACTGCTGTATCTTCTGACAGTAATGGTAAAGTTTCAGAAATAGGATTTAGTGGTGGTAGTGGGGGAACATCTGGTCGCTCTGCTACATTAAGATTTAGTAATGATGCAAATGCTTATTTGCATTGGGATTCAGAATTGTAGAGGATATTATGGATAATATAAATATTACAAAAGCTAAATACTTTAAAAACTCTGATGAAAAAAATGTAAGTGTAAATGCTACTATAGATGGACAAGATATGTCTGTTCCAATGGACACAGATAACAGACACTACCAAGCAATCCTTGAATGGGTAGCTGAAGGCAACACAATAGAAGAGGC
>FUFK010041678.1_pt1 | contig 18281 bp, 27 predicted proteins | sample 1021851 | NCBI WGS metagenome assembly FUFK01 (sample SAMEA51879418, study PRJEB19060) | metagenome
AATGGAAGGTGACTTTGATACTGGTAATGTAAGATACAAAGCTAGAGAGAGATACGTATTCGGATTCTCTGACCCTAGAGGTATCTTCGGATCAAATGCAACATAATAATTAATTTAAAGGGGCCGATCACAATTCGGCCCCTTTTTTTATATAGGGTGAGAAAATGACTAAATTCCTCGTAAATATATGGGCTTATGACTACCACGGAAGATTTGAAGTGGAGGCCGAAGACAATCCAGAATCATTAGAAAAAGCTGTAGTTGACAAACTAGGGAAAAATGATATTATCTGGGAAAGAACGGGAATGTTTTCTCGTCTCAACAGAATAACCTATGAGGAGGTTATAGATGATACAAGACCTATACAAACAAAAAAGGTCCTTGGAGTTGAAGTGGGAACAGGAGCATCTATCTGAAGGTAGATATACTCTTGAGATGGTCAGAATAGACGACAAAGTTAGAGAGATCATCACTAAAATAAAGTTGGAAGAAGCAGCTATTGCCCACAAGCAAAACACTATTGAAAGTGCAGCTCCACAAGTTTCAGTAGCTACTTAATAAAAAAGCTACATCGTAAAACTTCATTTACATTACAGGCTCTCTTGCGCTCTACTTAAATGTATTGTATAAAAGACACACTATACAATTAATTAGAATACTGACGCGTATAGTCGACGGCCTAGAGACAGTATTCGGAAAACTAGGAGGATATAATTATGGCATCAACTACATTTTCGGGACCGATTAAAGCGGGAACGATAGCAAACACAACTGGTACAACTGTCGGTGATGACGTTAAAAACGTTGGATTCGTTAAGATGGCACAAACTGCATCTTGGACACAATCTACAACTGCAGCTGATACTGGAATTGTAATCCCTGCAAATTCACAAATCGTAGAAGTAAGAATTTACATTACAACTGCCTGTGATGCAGCTAACATAAGTGTTGGTACAAGTTCTACATCAACTGAATTATTTACAGCATTAGCAGCTGGAACAGCAGCTAACGTTATTAAATTTGGTTCATCTGGAACTATCACAGACGCTGATACTTGGGTTGACATTGGATCAAGTGATCTACCGATCTTTATTGATTTCAGTGCTGGAACAAGTGGTGTTGGTAACATTACAGTTGAATATATTCAAAATATAAACAACGCATAATAATTAATTTAGTGTGGGCTTCGGCCCACACATAAATTTTAAGGAGAAATCAATGGGAACATATGTTTCAAATGTACAAACAAAAAGATTAACTGCAACTAACACTGTATCTTCAGGACCTTGCAGATTGTTAGCTATTTATTTCGTTGCTGATACAACTGGAGGATCTATTGAACTAAAAGATGGTGGATCAAGTGGAACTTCAAAAGCTAGTATATGATACGCCTTTAGGTGCATCTACAGCTGGACAAGAAGTTGCTTATCAAATTAATATTCCAGGCGATGGAATTAGATTTGAAACTGATTGTCACGCAACGTTAACGAATGTTGATAAAGTAACATTTACATTCGGCTAGGAGTCAAAAGTGGCTACAATTACTTATACAGTCACTGTAGCAAGTGGCACGAACCAATATGGAACCGGTAATAAATTCTATATTAACGGTGAGGTAAGTCCTGTCCTTTATTTACAAGAAGGTAACACTTATATATTTGATTTGTCTGATTCGACAAATGATACACATCAATTAGCTTTTTCTACTAATCCAAATAATTCACCAACTGCAGCTTATACAACTGGTGTAACTACAACAGGAAGCCCAGGAACAAGTGGAGCAAAAGTTACTATTGTTGTTGCACCTGTTAAAAGAACTGGTGCACCTGTATTGTTTTATTATTGCACAGCACATAGTGGTATGGGTAATAGTGCACAAACTATTTCTCCTACTTCAGGTGAANCAGAATTTAATCCACAAATAGATGATATTATTGAAGAGGCTTTTGAAAGAACAGGTGTTCAAGGCACTCGAACTGGATATCAATTAAGATCAGCAAGACGTTCTTTAAACATTATGTTTCAAGAATGGGCTAACAGAGGTGTTCATCTTTGGAAAATAAAACTTGCAAAAGTACCATTAGTAGAAGGACAAGCAGAATATAATTTTGCTTCTGATTCTGAAAATTTTCCACAAGATTTAGATACAGTATTAGAGGCTTATTATAGAAATAATTCTGATGCAACAGCACCACAAGATATTGCACTTACAAAAATAGATAGATCTGCTTATTCAGCTACACCAAATAAATTAGCCAAAGGTACACCATCACAATATTATGTAGATAGAAAAATTAATCCAAGTATATTTTTATACACAACACCAAGCTCAAGTGTATCAAGCACAACTACACCAAGTAATTTTCAATTTTGTTTTTATTATTTAGCAAAAATTCAAGACGCTGGTTCTTACAATTATACATCAGATGTGGTAAATAGATTTTATCCTTGTATGATGTCTGGACTTGCATATTATTTAAGTCAAAAATATTCACCAGCTATGAGTCAAGAGTTGGAAAGAAGATATGAAAGTGAATTATTAAGAGCACTTGATGCAGACAATCAAGGNACATCTACTTTCATTTCACCACAAACATTTTATGGAGATGGAGTATAATGGGTAAGTACGCATCAGGTAAACACGCGTTAGCGATTTCTGATAGATCAGGGATGGCATTTCCATATTCTGAAATGGTTAGAGAATGGAATGGTTCTTTAGTTCACTATTCAGAGTTTGAAGCAAAGCAACCACAATTAGAACCAAAACCAGTTGGTTCTGATCCACAAGCTTTATATAATCCAAGACCACAACCTGCATCTAAAACAAGTTTAATTTTATTAGATGAAAATCCTTTTGAGTCTNTTATTTATTCAGGNACAACTTATGTAAATGTTTTTTCAGAAGATCATCAAAGAAGTGCAGGCGANATTGTAAGATTTAGAGGACCNCCTGTTGTAACNGCAGCTGGACCCGGNGGTGCTAACCCTGATGATATAAAAAATTTACAACAATTTTTNACTATTCCAACATTTGATAATGTAAGTGACTTAAATAATACATCTGGCTTTACAATTGCTTTAGGTAAAATAGATTCGTCTGGAGCTGTAACTGGTGCTACAACATCAGATCCATTGACAAGTCCAATAAATTATTTTTATATAACAAGTACAAGCAGCGCAACAAGTGGTGGAGTATCTGGTGGTGGATCTAATTGTTCTGCGGGTCCTGTAACACTTGAGGTAGTAAACGGATAATGGCATACACTTTAGCAAACTTACAAGATGATATTAGAAATTACACAGAAGTTGGNAGTAATGTTCTTTCTGATTCTGTATTATCTAGATTAATTAAAAATGCAGAATTAAAAATTCATAGAGCAATTGATACAGATCAAAGTGTGTACTATGCAACATCAAATTTAATTGTTGGAAATAGATATGTAACTATTCCAGCTGATTTAAGATTTATTAGATACGCTCAACTTAAAGATGCAGCGGGCAATCAATTTTTTTTAGAACAAAGAGACACTAGTTTTATGGCAGAATATTATTCTACACCTGGAACTTCAGCTGTCGATATCCCTAAATATTATGCTAATTGGGATGAAACTTTTTGGGTTGTCGCTCCAACACCTGATAAAACATATGAAATTACACTAGCTTATGACAAAGAGCCGGACACAATTACGACAGACACAGGTGGCACATATTTGTCGAATAAATATTCAGACCTTCTTTTATATGCCTGCTTGGTAAATGCATATGGGTACTTGAAAGGACCACAGGATATGTTACAATACTATCAAGCTGCTTATAATGAAGCTTTAGAAACGTATGCTCTCGAGCAAATCGGGAACAGACGCAGAGACGAATATCAAGATGGTGAAGTTCGGGCTCAACTTAANGTTAAACCACCATCAAGTTATGGAAAATAAATAGGAGAAAATAAAAATGGCAAACGTAGTACCTTATAGCTTCGGAACTGAATTGTTATCAGGAACACACAACTTTGCGAGTAATACTTTTAAGTTAGCTCTATACACTGCTAATCCTTACACTACTGCTAGCACAGCTTATTCTTCAGGTGCAGCTAATCAAGTAGGAACATCAGGAACAGGATATTCAACAGGTGGAAACACTTTAACTGGTAATGCAGTAGCTAATCAAAATAATGTTGCAACTGTAGACTTTACTGATACATCTTGGTCAAGTGCAACTTTTACAGCAGCGTTTGGAGTTATCTATAATAGTTCTGCCTCTGATAAGATGATTGTTGTTTTAGATTTTGGTGGAAGTAAATCTTGTTCTAATGGAACATTTACGATTTCATTCCCAGATCCAACGTCAGGAACACCAGCTGGTTCAGATGCAATTATTAGTTTAACTTCGTAATAGGAGAATTAAATGGCTTTGGTTATAAATGATAGAGTAAAAGAAACTAGTACAACAACAGGCACAGGTGCAATGGCACTTGGTGGTGCTGTTACTGGTTTTGAAACTTTTGGTGCAGGAATAGGAAATAGTAATACAACTTATTACTGTATCTTTAACACTGGTACATCAGAGTTTGAAGTTGGACTTGGAACTTTAGATGGTACAAGTGCAAACTTAACTAGAACTACAGTTATCTCTAGTTCTAATTCAGATTCAGCGGTTGATTTTTCTGCTGGAACCAAAGATGTATTCTGTACTTTACCAGCGAGTAAGTCAGTTTATTTAGACGCAACAGGTACACCAGTAGGAGCAGCAAGTAACGGTTTTGCACTAGCAATGGCCGTTGCATTATAGGAAAAAAATATGGCACAAGATTTTAGAAACGTATTAGTTAGAACAATTGGAACATCAGATACTACATTGTTAGCAGGTGGAAATTACGATGCAGTAATTGGTATTAGATGTTGTAATATTTTAACATCAACTATTGCTGTTGATGTTAAGATTGCAAAAGGTGGAGCTGATTACTTTTTAGCAAAAGGAGTTAGTATACCACCAAATTCTGCTATTGAATTAATTCAAGGTGGAGCAAAAATTGTTTTAGCTAGTGGTGATACGCTAGAAGCAGTCTCTGATACAGCTAGTAGTCTAGACGTGGTTCTTTCGTACATCGATACAATTAGTTCGTAGGAGGAACAATGACGGCAATAATAAATGGAATCCAATACATTGGAGGTCAAACAGCTCCAGATGAATTTATAAAAAATCAAGCAGCAACTATTGATGGTGATCAAACTATTGAGAATGCTGTTTTAGCAGGTCCAGTGACTTTTCCAGGAACCGTAACAGTAACAGGGACTTTAGTAATAGTTTAATGAGTGAAGTAAAAGTAAATAAAATTAGTCCACGATCCGGAACAGATGTTACACTAGGAGATAGTGGTGATACATTTACAGTTCCTAGTGGTGGAGCAATAACGATTGCATCAGGTGCAACCATTACTAATAGTGGTACAGCGGTAAATTTTGGTGCAACAGGTTCTGCATCTTGGACATCAACAGTTAAAACAGCAACTTTCTCAGCAGTTGCTGGTGAAGGATATTTTTGTAATACAACAGCTGGGGCATTTACGGTAAATCTTCCAGCAGGAACTGCTGGCGCTGTAGTTGCGGTAAAAGATTATGCAAATACATTCACTTCAAATAATTTAACAGTTGCACCAAATGGATCAGATAAAGTTGGTGGTGTAGCTAGTCCCGCTATTTTAAGTGAAGCGGGAATTGCAATAACATTAGTTTTCATAGATTCAACAAGAGGTTGGTTAGTAACAGATTCAGGATTACAATCAGAGGCACCACAAGCATATTCAGTAGATTTTTTAGCTATTGGTGGTGGAGGAGGTGCAGGAACAGGCGGTGGTGGTGGCGGTGGCGCTGGTGGTTATAGAGCCTCTTTTAATAGTGAAACTTCTGGTGGAGGTGGATCTTCTGAATCAGCCTTAACTTTTAGTACAGGAACAACTTACACTATAACAGTTGGTGGTGGTGGTGCTGCATCTGTGGGAACACCCTCTCCTGATGCCACTAATGCAAATGGAAATGATTCTATAATATCAGGAACAGGAATTACAACAGTTACAAGTTCAGGTGGTGGTAAAGGAGCTAATGGTTCAAACTATGGTCCTGGTGGNCCTGGTGTAGATTATAATCCTGGAAATGGTGGTTGTGGTGGTGGAAATGGAATGAATAATAATGCAGCCGGAGGAACGGGAACAACTAATCAAGGATTTGCAGGTGGAGCTTCTCCTGGCAGCGGTGGAACTGGTGCTGGTGGTGGCGGTGGTGCTGGAACAGTTGGTGAAGCCGGAAGTTCTTCACCTACAGATAATGCAGGAAACGGAGGCACTGGAGTAGCTTCAACTATAACTGGTTCATCAGTAACTCGAGGTGGTGGTGGCGGTGGTGGAACAAACGCGCCCGGCCAATACGGAACTGGTGGAACTGGTGGTGGAGGAGATGCTTCAACAAGTAGTTCAGNNAATGNAACAGGAGGAACAGCTAACACAGGTGGTGGTGGAGGTGGAGGATGGTATAGTCCTAATAAAGATGGTGGAGCTGGTGGTAGTGGTATAGTAATATTAAGAATGGCAACTGCTGATTATTCAGGAACAACTACAGGTTCTCCAACTGTTACAACATCTGGTTCAGATACAATATTAACATATAACAGTTCAGGGAGTTACACAGCATAATGGCACATTTCGCAAAATTAGGTCCAGGAGATATAGTTGAAAGAGTTGAAGTAGTAAATAATGATATTGCAACAACTGAACAAGCTGGAGCAGATTTTTTAAATAATTTATATAATACTAGAGATGTTTGGAAACAAACATCATATAATACTAGAGGTAATGTTCATTCAAATGGTGGAACACCCTTTAGAAAAAATTATGCAGGAATTGGTTTTACATATGATCCACAAAGAGATGCATTTATACCACCAAAACCACGTTTTGATAGTTGGACTTTAAATGAAGAAACTTGTCTTTGGGAAGCACCAGTTGCTTATCCAGATGATGGACAACCATATTCTTGGAATGAAGAAACAAAACAATGGGATTTAAATGACTAGTACAATAAAAGTAGATAACGTTCAGGATACAGACGGTAATAATATTATTAACGAAAACGCTAATACTATTACTATTGGAGCTTCTGGTGATACAATATCAATTCCTTCTGGTGCAACATTAGCTAATAATGGAACAGCCACAGGTTTTGCATCTATTGATTGGCAATCAACTATTGTCACTGGTTCTACACATACAGCAGTAGCAGGAAAAGGATATTGGATAGACACAACATCTAATGCGTGTACTGTTACACTTCCAGCATCAGCTAGTGTTGGAGATCAAATAATTCTTACAGACTATGCTAGAAACTGGGGATCTAATGCAGTTACAATTAATCAAAATGGTTTAAATTTTCAAGGTTTTACAAGTCCTAATCCAGTATATAATACTAGTGGTCAATCAGTAGATCTTGTTTATTCAGGAGCAACTAAAGGTTGGATTCCTAATTCAGACGATGATGTTACAAACGAAGTTCCACAAACTTTTAATTTAGAATATTTAGTTATTGCAGGTGGTGGTTCAGGTGGACTAGATAGAGGTGGTGGCGGAGGTGCAGGAGGATATAGAAATTCTTATAATAGTGAAGCTTCTGGTGGTGGTGGAAGTGCTGAAAGCACACCTTATACTAGTTTATCAGGAGGAGCTGGAACAACTTTTACAGTTACGATTGGTGGTGGAGGAGGTGCAAAAAATCATCCAAGTAGTGGTCGAGGAAATAATGGATCAGATTCAACTCTTACAAATGGATCAACAGCTATAACAGCAACAGGTGGGGGAGCAGGTGGATCTCAATCAGGTTCTCCTAATGATCCTACATCAGGTGGTTCTGGTGGTGGTGCTGGTGGAAGTTCTCCAGTGCAAGGAGGTGCTGCTGGTACTTCTAATCAAGGATTTGCAGGTGGAGATGAAAATACTTCTGCACCGGCTTATGGAGCTGGTGGTGGAGGAGGTGCTGGAGCAGTTGGTAGTAATGGTTCAAGTTCTGCAGGTGGAGCTGGAGGAAATGGTGTTGCATCTACAATAACAGGTTCATCAGTCACAAGAGGTGGTGGTGGTGGAGGAAATGGTGGCGCTCAAGATGGTCCTAGTGGAGCTGGTGGAACTGGCGGTGGTGGAGCTGGTAATCCAGGACCAAGTGGTTCTAATGGAGTTGCTGGAACAGCTAACACTGGAGGTGGTGGTGGATCAGGACACGGACCTGGAAATTCAGGAGCCGGTGGAAGTGGAGTGGTAATTATAAGAGTGCCTGCTAGTGCTTTTTCTGGTACAACTACAGGTTCACCTACAGTTACAGATGATGGATCAACTAAAGTAATAACATTTACAGCAAGCGGGACTTACGTATTATAGGAAATTATTATGGCACATTTTGCAAAATTAGGAACAGGAAATATAGTTGAAAAAGTATTAGTTGTATCTAATGATATAGCTACAACTGAACAAGCTGGAGAAGATTTTTTAAATAATCTGCTTAAAACAAAAGATGTTTGGAAACAAACTTCTTACAATACTTTTGGTGGAGTTCATTTATTAGGTGGTACACCTTTTAGAAAAAATTATGCAAGTATTGGTTATATTTATGATCAAGCTAGAGATGCTTTTATAGAACCTAAACCTTTTAAAAGTTGGACATTAAATGAAGAAACTTGTCTTTGGGAAGCACCAATTCCTTTACCTGACACAGAAAATAGATATACTTGGAATGAAGAAACACAACAATGGGATTTAGATGAGTAAAATAGAAGTAGATGCAATAGAACCACAATCAGGTACAAATTTAAACGTTGGTGGTAGCGGTGATACTGTAACTGTTCCAGGTAATGTTGTAAAAACAAATGCTGTGCAAGCATCCGATGGTGGAAATATTGTAAGCCAAAGTGGAACTACAATTACTTTAGGAGCTTCGGGCGATACTATTAATGTTGCATCTGGCGCAACTTTAGTTGGTGGCGGAATTGAATGGCAATCAACTGTTGTAACAGGAGCTACACATACAGCGTCAGCTAATCAAGGAATATGGATAGATACAACATCTAACGCCTGCACTTTAACATTACCTGCTTCTCCTTCTGTTGGCGATGAATTAATTTTTTCTGATTTTGCAAGAAAATGGGGAACGAATGCAGTAACATTAAGTTTAAATGGTTCAAACTATCAAGGTAATACAACTCCTGTCCCTGTTTATGATACCAGTGGTGAAACGGTTCACATTGTTTATTCTGGTTCTACTCAAGGGTGGATACCAATTAACGATGGAGCTGTAGCTATGGAAACACCTCAAACTTATACTATTGAATATTTAGTAGTTGCAGGTGGTGGGTCTGGTGCTCTTTCTAAAGCTGGTGGTGGTGGAGCTGGAGGAATGGTCACAAATTATGAAGGAAGTGCTTTAACAATTAATGGAGGAACAGTATATACAATTACTGTTGGTGCAGGTGGTACTTGGTCTTCAAACCCTGGTGCTGATGGTTCGGCGAGTTCTATTGCTGGTTCAGATATTACAAATGTAACCACAGTCGGTGGTGGTGGAGGTGGTCAAGATAATGGTGCTAATAAAAATGGAAGAGACGGTGGATCTGGTGGTGGTGGGGGTTTCCCTGGTTCTACTGGTGGAAGCGGAACTTCTGGTCAAGGAAATGATGGTGGAGTTGGTTTTCCTGATGGAACAGCTGGTGGTGGAGGTGGTGGTGGAAAAGGTGGTACTGGTGGTAATGCTACTTCAAGTTCAGGAGGTGCTGGAGGTGTAGGAGCAGCAAATGAAATAACAGGTTCTTCAGTATATTATGCTGGTGGTGGAGGTGGTACAACTGAAACTTCAGGTACACAAGGTGCTGGAGGAAATGGTGGTGGTGGAACTGCTTCTAAAACTGGTGCTGGTGGAAATGGAACTGCAAACACCGGAGGTGGTGGGGGTGCAACAAATTCAGGTACTGTTGGTAATGGTGGATCTGGTGTAGTTATTTTAAGAATGCTAACATCAAAATATTCTGGTGCAACTACAGGAAGTCCAACTGTTACAACAAGTGGATCAGAAACAATCGTTAAATTTACAGCAACAGGGACTTACACAGGATAAATTATGGCACACTTTGCAAAATTAGGAGTAGGAAATAAAGTTTTAACAGTTGTGGTAGTACATAACGATGTTGCAACAACTGAACAAGCTGGAGTAGATTTTTTAAATAAAACCTATGGAACTAATGATATATGGAAACAAACTTCATATAATACTTTTGGTGGAGTTCATAGGTATGGTGGCACTCCATTTAGAAAAAATTACGCTGGAATTGGTTTTAAATATAATGAAAGTTTAGATGCTTTTATACCACCACAAGATTTTCCAAGTTGGATACTAAACGAGGAAACTTGTCTTTGGGAAGCACCAGTTCCTAAACCAGACGATGGACAAAAATATGATTGGAATGAATCAACACAACAATGGGACGTTGACAATCCCTAAAAAATAACATACTATAATTTTCATAAGGTGGTGATGAAAAATTTAAAAGACTACATACTTCATTTAGATAATTGGATTCCTAAAAATATTTGTAATACATCTATAAAAGAATTATCTAAAGATAAAACTTGGCAACAACATAAATATCATAGATTTGAAAATCCAGACAAGCTTTATGATCAAAATGGGGACAAAGAACTTGATATTTGTTTTGGAAATAATTTAACTTATATAGAAAAACTTCATCAATTAATCTGGAATGCATTAGAAAAATACATTGTTATTGATAAGATAGGTGGAGAAACGTTTGCAGGTTGGAAAGGTTTTAATCAAATAAGATTTAATAGATATAATAAAGATCAAATTATGTCTAAACATTGTGATCATATACATAATTTATTTACTGGAGAAAGACGAGGAATACCAATATTAAGTATTGTTGGAGTTTTAAACGATAATTATCAAGGCGGTGAATTTATTATGTTTGACGATTATGAAATAAAATTTAAACCTGGAGATATTATAATATTTCCATCGGTATTTTTATATCCTCATTTAGTTAAACCAGTAACAAAAGGAACAAGATATTCTTTAGTATCTTGGACTTGGTAATGAACGAACCTGTAATTCATAGTATTTTTCCAACACCTATTTATACCACAAAAATGGATAGAGGATTTACAAAACAAGAATTACAATTTGTAAAAGAACAAAAAAAACATTGTAAAAATAATACAGGTAATATTAATACAAAAGATAATTATATTTTAAATAGAAAAGAATTTAAAAACATAAAGAAGTATTTAGATAAGTGTTGCAAAGATTATTTAAATAGAATTGTTTGTCCTAAAAATAATATAGAACTTTATATAACTCAATCTTGGTTAAATTATACTGAAGCAAATCAATATCATCACAAACACGAACACCCTAATTCAGTAATATCTGGTGTGTTATATTTTGATTCAGATATAAAAAATGATAAGATACTTTTTTCACATCCTATACCTTATCAACAAATACGGCCTAGAACAGATAATGAAAAATTTAATTTATGGAACTCAAGCACTTGGTGGTTTCCTGTAGAAACAGGTAATTTATTTATGTTTCCATCATCAACTACTCATCAAGTAGAAACTAAAAAAGGAACTAATACTAGAATTAGTCTAGCCTTTAACACTTTTTATAAAGGCACTATAGGATCTAATTCTGCATTAACAGAGTTGATACTATAGAAATATAGTATATAATCTTTAGATGGGGACAGTACACCACCACATACCTACTGTCCCCTTTTAAGGATTATTTATGAGTTTAGGATTTGACGCAATATCAGCATTACCATTCGCTACATCGGGTCCCGATAATAGTGTAACTATTTCAGTAAACGGCAGTAACATAGTAGCTACAATTGGACCGGTTAATATTACAGCTGATGCGGTTACAGAAAATATAACTGGTAATCCTTTAACACTTGGTATTGGAACCGTAACAATTGTTGGTACTGCTAATATTACAGCACCTAAAACTCCATTAACTTTAGGCACAGGAAACGTTGTAGTTTCTGGAGATGCCAATATTACAGCATCTGGAAACAACTTGATTATAAGATCTGGATCTGTTACTATAACAGGAACCGCGAATGTAATACCTACTGGATCTAATTTAACACTAGGAACAGGAACACCAGGTATTATAACGTGGAACGAAATTATACCAGGAGCAACAATGGTTTGGACACCAATAGAACCTTATTAATATGGCATCAACTTATTCAACAGATCTATCATTAGAGTTAGTCGCAACCGGCGAAAAAGCAGGTTTGTGGGGAACTATTACAAATACTAATTTACAAATACTACAAGCATCTTCATCAGGTGTTGTTAATGTACCTATGTCTACAGGTTCAGATGTTACATTAAGTTTAGCTGATGGATCGGCGGCCGCAAATGGTAAAAACATTTATTTAAAATTAACTGGCACAATGGCTGGTAACAATAGTTTAATTATACCTGCATCGACAACAGGTGGCACAGCAACTAGAGTTTATATTATTCAAGATGCAACCGATAGAACAACAGCAAACAAATATACTTTAAGTATTAAGACAGCTGGATCATCAAATCCAATTGCTGTTCCTGTAGGTGCAACAATGGTTGTGCATTCTAATGGAACAGATGCAAGACTCGATGTTTTACAAGAAGGTAACTTTGAAATTACTTCTACATCTATTACAGCTTATACAGCTGTGGCTGGAGATAACTTATTAATCGACACAGCAAGCACAGGTGTTACAATTACACTACCTGCCTCACCAAGCAAAGGCGATACGGTTAGTATTATGGACGTATCTGCAACTGGAGGATTTGGATCTAACAATGTAACTGTAAATAGAAACGGCTCTAAAATTAGAGGAGCTGAAAGTAATTTAACTTTAAATAATAACAATCAATCAATTAAGCTAAGATTTACTAACGCTGATAAAGGTTGGCAGTACGTATATAATCAAACATCATAGGAGTAAAAAATGCCGCTTACGAAAATTAAGTTTGCTCCTGGAATCGACAAACAAGATACAGCAGTTGGAGCAGAGGGTCGTTGGGTAGACTCAGATAATGTAAGATTTAGATATGGCCTACCAGAAAAAGTAGGTGGTTGGCAATCTCTTTTGACAGATACAATTGTAGGTGTAGCTAGAAAACAACACGCATTCGTTGATACAGATGGTAATAGATACGTAGCCATTGGTACAGATAAATTTTTACTTATATATTTTGAAGGTCAGTTATTTGATATTACACCTTTAAAAGCAGATATTACAGGTGCAACTATTGCAACAGTAGATGGTTCACCCACTTGTACAATTACAACTTCATCCGCTCACAATATTAGTGTGGGTGATATTGTTTTATTTGATAGTGTGACTTTACCAGGCGGTACAGGTTATACAGCAGCAGACTTTGAAGATAAAAACTTTCAAGTTATATCTGTTCCAAGTCCTACAACTTTTACAATTAACCAAAGTTCTAATGCATCGGCAACAGTTGCAACAGGTGGTAGTATAACTTTAAAACCTTACGAACCTGTGGGTCCAGCTGCACAGTCTTATGGATATGGATTTGGTATTTCAGAATGGGGTGGTAGCGTTACAGGATCTGCAACATCAACTTTAAATGGTGGTATTGTAGCAGCAGATACAACAATTGCTTTAACAGATGCAAGTTCTTTTACAGCCAGTAATGGACAAGTATTAATTGGTAATTTTAGTTCAGGTGATTATGCTTCAACTTCTGAACTTGTAAATTATGCTTCTGTTTCTACAAACAATTTAACTACTTGTTCAAGATCTCAAGATGGAACAACAGCTCCATCTTCAACCGCAACAGGAACTACTGTTACTGAATCTACTTTATGGAGTGGTTGGGGTGAAGCAGTAAACGCATCAACAGTTACACTGGAGCCAGGTCTTTGGTCATTAAGTAATTTTGGTGAAGTATTAGTTGCAACTGTTGCAAATGGCAAAACTTTTACGTGGAACGCGGGTATTACAGCTAGACTTACAACTAGAGCTTCTACAACTACATCTGGTTTTTCTACATCTAATAATCCAACAGCAACCAGAGTTACATTAATTTCACCAACAACACGTCACTTAATTCATTTTGGAACAGAAGAAACTATAGGAACACCTTCTACACAGGACGATATGTTTATAAGATTCTCTGTCGATGAAGATATAAATAATTATACACCCGAAGCAACTAACACTGCAGGTACACAAAGATTACAAGATGGTACAAAAATTATGGGTGCGTTGGTTGCAAAAGAAAATATTCTAGTGTGGACCGATAATGCATTATATGCAATGAAATTTGTGGGTGCGCCTTTTACATTTGGATTTGAACAGGTGGGTACAAACTGTGGATTAATAGGTAAAAATGCAGCGATTGAAATTGATGGTGTTGCATATTGGATGGGTAACAATGGTTTTTTCTCCTTCGATGGTACAGTAAATACATTACCTTGTTCTGTTGAAGATTTTGTTTATGATGATATTGATACTACAAAAGGTCAACAAATTTGTGCAGGTATTAATAATCTATTTACAGAAGTGGTTTGGTGGTATCCAACAGCCAGTGCTACTTATAATGACAGATACGTAGTTTATAATTATGGACAAGACAATGCTAATTTACCTATGGGTAATTGGTACACAGGAACAAATACAAACTCAATTAGAACAACTTGGATTGATTCATTAGTATTTCCAAAACCATATGCAACTGCTTATAATAGTTCTACTGACGGTACATTTCCTGTAGTTGTTGGACAAACAGGTTTGGGAAGAAGTGTATTGTTTGAACACGAAATAGGAACTGATCAAGTTAATCCTGATGGTAGCACGACTGCATTAACTTCTTTTGTGCAATCATTTAGCTTTTCTTTACAAAAAGATCAGAGTGAAATATTTTTAGCTATGAGAAGATTTTTACCAAACTTTAAAGTATTAACAGGTAATAATAATGTAACTATAGCAGTATCTGATTTTCCTGCTACAGATGCAACAGCAACGGCACTAAGTCCTTTTACAATTACATCTACTACAACTAAAGTAGACACAAGAGCAAGAGGACGTTATGCAAGTATTAAAATAGAAAATACTGGATCAGGTGAGTCTTGGAGATTCGGTACGTTTCAAGTAGACTTACAACCAGATGGAAGGAGAGGATAATGGCAAAGATTGTAGTAAGATTACCAGAACCAAAAAAAGAATATAGTGAAGATAACCAAAGACAAATAAACAGAGCGTTATCTATTTTGATAGAACAATTAAACTCAACATACTTAACACAACAAAAAGAAGATCAAGAACGATTTACTTGGTTAGGATTAGGATAATGGCAAATATATATAAAAATCAAAAATTAGATTTAACAACTACAGCTGCTACAACTTTATATACTGTACCATCTAATTCTAGAGCGATTGTAAAATCTCTATTAGTTAATGACGACTCGGGAAGCGGGGATAGTATTAGTGTAACATTGACTGATGCAGCTGCTGCTGTATTTAGTTTATTCAAAAGTAAAAGTATTGGAACCAATGCTACCGAACAATTGTTAACCGAACCATTAATTTTACAAGAAAGTGAAATATTAAAAGTAACAGCCACAACGGCGGACAGATTACACGTTGTAGCATCCATATTAGAAATAAACAGAGAGGACAGATAATGCCATTTGTAGAGCAAGAAGAACACTTTGAAGACCACGTAATAGACGGCAAACCAGTCAAAGTCTATAAACCACGTGTAGAAGTGACTATAAAACACCTTAGAACAGGCCGAGAATATATGTCAGATGCAGAGGCTCAAGAGGACGTCGATAGCCCAGTAACTGATACGACGCAGGAGGACATATCTAGAAGCGTTCACGTTAAGATACAAAGCCTGCCATTAGGCACTAAAACTAATTTATAGGANCGTTGACGAATGTATAAAAACCTAGTAAATTGTTATACACTCGCCTTTTTACAAGCTTTGCGAACTTGCTTCAATATTGACAATATAAAGAGAAACGTATGGGATTTTTAAAAAAAGTATTCAAACCAGTTGCAAAAGTATTAGACAAAATAATACCTAATGAAATTAAACCAGCATTACCATATCTAGCTGCATTTGCTCCAGTATTCGGACCAACAGCTGGTATGTTTGGTAGTACAATTGGTAAAAGAATGTTGTTATCAGGTGGTGCAAATATTTTAGGACAACTTGCACAAGAAGGTAATGAAGGTGATATTAATTTATTATCAGCGGGACTCGGAGCGTTGACAGGTGCAATGACTACACCAGGTGCAGCTGAAACATTTCAAGGTATGAAAACTCCCACAGGTACATTTAAAGATGTAGCTACTGACACTGTAATAAGAAGACCTGAACTTTCATTTTTAGATAAAGCAAAAAATGTTGGTTTAGAGGGTTTAGCTAAAGGATCTGAATTATTAAGACCTGGTGGAGAAATTCCAAGTCTATTTAGTAAAGAAGGTTTAAAAGCAGCAACACTACCAGCATCAACAGCAACGGGTGATGTAATGGCTGCAGAAGCTAGAAGATTAGAAAAACAAGCAGCTATAGACGAGGCATTAGCAGCAGCAGAATTAATAGAGGACAGTGGAGCTAGAGCTGAAGCAATTAGAAACGCAATGTTATCTTACGGATTTTTTACTGACGACGAAATTGAAGACACAATTTTTTCAGCAGGATACAAAGCTGGCGGTAGAGTAGGATTAGAATCAGGCGGTGGATTAGGTGCATTAGCAAGAGGAACACAAGGACGTGAAGGTGAGGAAACAGATGTGTCAAATGTATTCTCAGTTGGTGATGGAATTAAAATTTTTATAAAAGATTTTGAAGATCAACCTGAAATAACAGGTAAGGGTATGCAAGGAGATGGTGAGGGTGGAATGGAAGAAATATTTGTTCTTGATGATGGTTCAAGAATTACAGTAATGGATTATATTAATAAATATGGTATGCCAAAAAATTATAAAAAAGGCGGTAGAGTAGGATATAGATTTGGTGGTATCGATGCAGCGATAGATAAAGTAGAAGATGAGTCTATAAAAGAATCAGTTAAGATGATAGCAGATATGCCTGATATGGATTTAATGGATCTTATAGAAGAATTTGAAATTACATTTAAAAGAAAACCAATGAATATGGAAGAGTTAAAACAATTCTATAGAGAGAATTACGAGATGGAAAGTCCAGTTCGAATGAGAGAAAAAATTAAAGAAAAAGTTACAGTAAAAGCTAAAGATGGTGGACTGATGGATCTTGGTGGTAAAGAAATGGATTTAAGAAAAGGTGGCTTCGTGCCAATAGGTAAAAAAGAAAGAGCAGATGATGTACCTGCAAGACTTTCTAAAAACGAATTTGTAATGACTGCAGATGCAGTTAGAGCAGCAGGTGGTGGCAGTGTTAACAAAGGTGCAAAGAGAATGTATGAATTAATGAATAACTTGGAGGCAAGAGTTTAATGTCAGAAACAGTAACAATAACAAAACCAGCACCTATTATAGAAGGTTCGCTTACAGCCTTTTTAAAATCTATAGATAAATTAGGAGCAGGTGCAGTACCTTCTACATTTACAGGTATTGATACATCTACATATGCACCAAAAGTTGCTGATCAAACACAAATGCAAAAAGATGCGGCAGCAGCTGCAGCACAATTAGGAACTTTAGTTGGACCCGACGCATACAAACCTTTTATGTCTCCGTATCAACAAGAAGTTATTGATACAACATTAGCAGAATTTGACAGACAACAGGCTATCGCAGATACAGCATTAAGAGATAGAGCTATACAAGCTGGAGCGTATGGTGGTGGACGAGAAGGTGTTATGGCAGCAGAAGCAGCAAGAGGAGCTGCAACGAATAGAGCAAACTTACAAGCACAATTATTAGCACAAGGATTTCAACAAGCTCAAGCAGCGGCAGCACAAGACTTAGCTGCAAGACAAGGACTTGGTGGATATCAAAGTCAATTAGGTCAACAGCAACAAGCTGTAGAGCAAGCAAGACTAGATGCAGCGCAGATCGCTGCTAGAGAAGCAGAGTTCCAACCATTCACACAATTAGGATTGATTGGTCAACAACTTGCACAAATTCAACCAGGCGCGTTCCCTACACAAACTGTAGGTTATGCACCACCAGCAGCACCGGCAAGTCCGATGGCACAATTCCTAGGAGGCG
>FUFK010071485.1_pt1 | contig 18272 bp, 26 predicted proteins | sample 1021851 | NCBI WGS metagenome assembly FUFK01 (sample SAMEA51879418, study PRJEB19060) | metagenome
ATGCAGTGGGCGAAGGCGAACAAACCAAAGTTGACCCGTTTGATTTCAGCGGGTTGGAGTTTTAGAAAATGAGTGAATACAAGTCCCCTTATGCCGCCAACATTGGTCAAATGTACAATGCCGAGGTTGTTTCCCTCGCGAAGAATCGTTTTACTGACGAAGAGACGCAAATCGCGATTGCAAAGCATTGGTATGCTCGCGGGAGGGAATACCTTGCGGAAAACCCGGATGTTTCACCCAAAGCTGCTCAAATCCTTTGGAACCGAAAGGGTTACGTCCTCAAGTGTGCTCTTCTTATGAACGGAAAGATGGAACTTTCAGATGAGGAAATGACCCAATTCTACCGAACCACTTTCAAGGGTCGCGAACGACGAAAGTGGCGAATGCAGCAAGCCTTTCTTGGTGGATGGGGCTGGCGCGCCACTGTCAACAAAAGTCGCACTCCAGGCGCTTTGCTTGAAGAGATGTATGCAGATGTAACAAATGATGACCCAGAGTATTACCTCGTTCGTCGCTTTGTGACCCATCCAAATTGCACGCTTAACCTTGCGCTCCGAATCTCCACGATGAAGATTCCCCAGGAACAGCTTCGGTATGGTCAGCGACGTTGGGACGAGGTTAAGCAAGCGGCATTGATGAGGGTCGCGGAGATCACAAAGCGCGAAGGCGCAACTTCGCGGTAATTTTTCTCTTGACAGACGCCCTCTCGTGTGGTATTATATAAGCACAGTGAGGGAAGGCATGCAAGCCTTTCGCCAAAGGAGTACCATACGAAATGGGTAAGCGCAACAATGTCCGAAATGCTTTCATCATCGCCAACAATTCCCGCACGGCTGCTAATCGCACACATGGCGTTACTTGTAATCACCCAGGTTGCAACGAGTTTGACCCGAATGTTCGAATGGGCAAAGTGTGGTATTGTGAAAAGCATGGTGGTGCTAACAACATTGCTCGCGCCAACGCAAAAGATGAAAAGTTCGCCAACGGCATTCCAGGCGCGGAACGTCGAGCGCGAATGGCTCGTTTCCGCGCTCGCAACAAAGCTCCAATGCATCCAGGCAACGCAGTCCTTTTTGCTCAGTGGGAAGAAGAGAAGAAGGTTACTTCAACGGTCATTCAGCCAAAGGCAAAGAAGTCAGAGCGTCAGAAGATGCTTGAATCGCTCGGGCTCACCGAAGCCGATTTGGCCGCACTCCGAGGTTAGATAAAATGAAGATGGTGCTCGTGTACGATACCGAGAATGTCGAGGATTTGCAAAACTCAATCGCGATTATGCGAAAGTTGGTAAACGATTACGATGAAAGAACTATCGGCCTATCGAACCATCGACAGTTTGGAAGGATTCAGTTTATCAAGATTCTTCGCGAGTGGGAAAGGACGGCAAAGAATGAGCCGCGTTCCTCCAGTAACAACGATGTTGCTTCTTTGAGGTCTGTCAAAATGTTTGCCGATGAGATTTGGAAGAATCACGTAGAGCGATGAAGAAAACTCTTCGCATTGGTGACCTTGTGCGTTATTACGATGCTATCGGTTTACAGGATAAATCGGTTGGAACCATTATTGGATGGTCGGAATCTTCCAGTGGACAAACCGCGAAAGTTCAATGGTTTGATTGGTGCGGAAGCGGTCCGGCTCAAACAACAGAATACTTTAACGAGCTTGAAGTAATCTCGGGAGAAACAAAATGAGCGTTACAGTTATCAAGGCAACCCTAAAAAGCGGGAACTTCCGGCAACACAAGAAAAACCCAAAGGGCAACACGCTAATTTTCTCGCGGAACCATCCAACGGAAAAGTTTGTCCGCATTGTTGTTGATTCCGGGATTGATAAGAACACTCAAAAGATTGTATCGCAACCTTCCGTTTCGTCGGTCTACATTAATATCAATAAGCATTGGCGTCAGATTGTCTCAGCACACAAGGGAACAAACCTTTCGGGACTAATCAATGTTGTAGAATCAAAGGCATGTTCAGCCGCAAAGTGCAAGCATTGCGGAGCAAAGAAGTTTAAGGCAAAGTCTGGTAATGTTGTTTGCGCCAATGCGTGTTGGACAAAGTGGTCGGGCAACAAAAAGAAGACAACACAAAAATCTTCACAGAAAACCACACAGAAAAATCCTCCGAAGATTAAGGCACAAAAATCTTCACAGAAAATCGCTCCAAAAAAGTCACCGAGAAATCTTCAGAGAAAAACAGTCAAAAAATCTTCAGTCGAAACGTGGTCGCTAAATCTTCAGCCAGGAGATTTGGTTACAGTTCAGGAGACAAACAAAGATAATGAAGTAACGATGGATTACACAGGGTCGATTCTCGGTGTCGTTGTTTCTGTCAATAACGACTCCCAGGGTAACTCTATTGTGAAGACACAGTGGACAGCAAACACCTCTTCCCTGCACGAATGGCAATTGCCAACCAATGCAATTCTGAGTCGTTACGCTTACTCTGGTTCACAAACTCGCTTTAAGGTGATTTCTAGGAAGGTTAAATGGGTTAAAGCGTAAGTATAAGGTTATGATGATTGTTTGCGAGGTGATAATGGTCATTTGTTAGGGTGCGTCTATTGTCTGATATAGTACAGGCGCAAAACCCCCGTTTCTGTGAGTCCTTGCGGGGTGCAAGTGTTACGGTTGTAGCTTACAAGTATCCGGGAGCACTAATTTAGTTTTATGATGCAAGTTTTGTAAGTGCTTGACTCACTTGAGGATTCCGGGCTACCTCCTTTAAGCGCGAGCCTAATGAAACCCTAATGATTTCGGGCACTTAGAGGAATGCTTTTTTTTGACTACATAGCGCAAAGGGGTTGCTATTTCCGGGAGTCCTGCTATAATACTTGTATGAGGATGAGGAACGGACACAAGGACAACCCGCGAATGACCGCGGACCCGTGCGCGCTCCGGACTCCTCGACCGGGCACAAAGATGCCCGATACAGATTCAAGTCCTTGTGATAATATAAGGACAGTAGAGAGAAACACGGGCAATTAAGCCCACACCTTAGATAGGACAGAAAAACATGGCTACCATCTTCACCGTCACCGATAACAAGACCGCCGGAACCCTTGCATTCTCCTCCGCCGATGCAATGTTGGCTTACGTTCGCGACCTGCACGCCGACCTCGCGCCGGAAGGTTCCGCGCTTATGTTGGGCGGTGTCCCGGCGTCCAATAANGTNGTAAAAGCACANTTNGCGCGCTCGNCGCGTGGTGTCTTCACCGTTGCGGGTGACGGCGCGGACGCGGTTGCNTCCATTCAGAGCAAGNTNGANGGCGCNNTNNAGGCNTGTGCTGCNTTGGGTATCGACNCGGACAACGTTGCNAAGGTTNNCGAGCTTCGCGAGTCGCTCGCGGTTGCTATGGCGTCCGTTGCGACCGACGATGATAGCTTGTCTATCGAGGTTCGCGAGTTGGTCCTGCACAAGCGCCGCAAGGCTTCGCGCAAGTCCTAACGGACACGCGCCCTAGATAGGGAGCAACATTAGAGCCCGGGCAATGTCCCGGGTTTTTTTGTATGCGCGTGAGTTGCTTGCACCACACATATAACTCACAAACCTCACAAATCCTCACAAAAAACAACGCACAAAAAACAAACCTAACACACCCCCCCCTCCCCCCGGGGGGCGCCCGATGTATGTGCTTAGTAACATATGGGCCCAATACAAGCGCCTAAGTACATTTTCAACGCGCAGGCAATTTTTTGGGAAATTTCTTGCCTACTTAATGGGGGAGATCAATCATGACTAAATTCGCAATAATGGTAACACTCTGGATATTCGCTATGTGCATCATTCTAATGTTGGGGGAAGAGCAGAGAGCTAGATCCTTTAAGGCGGAACCTAAAGAAAACGACCTTAAAGCCAAATTAGAGCATACGAAAAGACGCGCGGATAAAAAGAGGGCTCAGAAAAATTCCTAGGAAAATTTTCGAGACTATTTATAGTAGCCTGCAAGCGGCGCATCAAGGAAAGAACATGGACGATAACAAAATATCAGAAGCATTTATCGAAGAAATGGTCGATAAAGTGGTTAAAGAAATCACAGACAAGCTCGATGAGCTTGATATTTCATTGGATTACATTGCAGCTGCTTTGTTGGACTCTAGCGCATTGGCGATTTCCGGTAAGCAGAAGGCGCTGGGGCGTGGGGCATCGGTCACCAGAGGAGATCAAACCCGCGGTGAAGAAAGCGTCTAATGAAAGTTACAAACACTGTATGGCACTGGAGGTGGCAAAATCACCTTCAAACCCTTAAAGAAGCCAAAGGGGAAGCCGGATACTTTCCCTACATTGAAGAACTAAGAGCATTTGACAAGCTGCCTAGAAAGCTAAGCGATGAAGAGTTCGATCAAGATCCTAGGCCACTAACAAAATACACGGCAATGAAAAGGTTTCTTGTCGATTTAGTGAAGAAAGGCAAAGCTGATAAGTTGGGATCAGGAGCTTTCCGGACTGTGTACAGGTTTAAGGATAATCCAGACGTAATTCTGAAGTATGCTCGGGGTGGTTATGGTAGTTCACTACGCATGAACAAAGAAGACTTCCAGTTGTTCAACAAATACCCGTTAATCTCGCCGCGCGCGCATGCGCACGATGACGAATGGACTTGGGTCTATATGGATTATGTAGAGCCGGCTGTTGAGCCTTTTGGTGATAAGTATTACAACGCTGTCCATGACACATTCCCGAAACTTACCAAGTATATTCTTCAGAGTGACCTTAGGCGGCGAATCAATACTGCCGATGCAGATGACTTAATGTTGGTTATCTCTATGGCCGCGGCTAAGCTGGCGCGCCAAGAGCGATTCCTCAACACGGATTCTAAGATGTACCCAATCAGTAACTGGATTGAGGACAACGGTGTCGAAATCATTGAAAATGGAGATCGGGCGTTTTTCGAGCTTAGCAAAGCAATGGTTGAATTTAGTATTGCCCCGGATGAAATACGTCAGTCAAATCTCGGTTATGATAAAGACGGTAAATTAATCATTATCGATTCATCTATCTTTAACGATTAACCTTTAAGCTTTCAACGAACTACTTAAGTTCGTTATGTTCTCCGATTCCAATGACGATCTAACCAAAACTGTGTTCTGGATATGTTTGGGCACGATCATTGGCTCGATTATCTCGATTTTCATCAACACTTAATATGATTCCTTTACCTTTTATTCAACTCACTCGATCCTACGGCTGCATTGTCGGAGTCTCACTTCAATGGGGAGGTAGTGCTTGTGATGCTCGTAGCGTTTATCTAAGTCTTTGTTTNTTCGGCAGAGACCTGATGGTCGGGGTACGCTTTAAAAAANCATTATGAAGCTTGTGGGCGACTACTTATTGGTAGGAGTTGCTTATGACTTTTTTTGTAATCGCCCATAGCACGATGATTCTCTGTTATATATTTATCTCTTTCTTTTTATGGCGTGGCTGGAAAGACAATCAACTAGAAAAACAATTTAACGTTGCACTGCGAAATTCTGCGATTGCAATGGCTGAGGATGCGCATGCACAGATTGCCAGAAATGAAAAATTAGTCGCGGAAGCCAAAAGAGAAGTTTCTATGGCCATGGCGGCAATGCAAGCTGATATGTCTCACCCCATGCCGACGCTGGACGCCAATGGCGAAGTCGATATGCTAAGCGACCCCGCGATGTTGGCAACTATCCTGACTGCTGCCGTTATGAAATATGGCGATATGCGGTTGGGGGTGGAAGATATGACCCCGGCGGAGGGAGACGTATATGTTTCTGTTTATGTCGATACTGTAACAAAGGAAATGGTTTTATCCACTAAACACGATTTGGAGGGCGATGTCTCATTCTATAACTTTGCGGACCCGGGCGACGATGAGACTTATCATTAATGAAAGTAGGCGATTTAGTTCGGTGGTCCAAAACAAGCCAAATAGGTATTATCATTGATATCTTTGGAGATTTGGATCCTGTTGACCCTTGGATTCGTGTTGTCTTTCAAAAAGGTGATCAGCAAACTTTTCAATGGTGTAAACAAACAAGCTTAAGTGTCATAAAAAAGAGGGGGTCGAAACCGACCCCCTCTCATAGGCGCACCAACTAGTGGAAGTGGGAGTTTATGAATCGCGCCATAAGTTGTTTGAAGCAAACTTAATTACTTCTTCCGCTGAATCCTCATTGTAACCGTAGTTATCGATTAAAGTTTGGACCATAGCGTTAAACTTCTTCTGCTGCTTAACATCTCTGGACTTGGACTTTGTCACAATGCGAGAAATGTCTCTTACGGATGCAACCAACTTAGACTCAATGGCCTCACGGAGCGGGCCATAAGAACGCCAGTCAATCACCTCGCCTCTGCGAAGCTTGGCAAACATGTAAGAAGTAATATCAGCACGGAAGTTGTTCTTCGCAGAACCCTTAATGCCAATCTGCTCCTCAATAGAAGCAAGGAACTTCTCGTCGGCTTCCATCTCTTCATTTGTGACACGATCCTTGACCTTCGTGTTGTTAACATAAGCCTCAGCGTGATCAAGGTAGTTGTTGAAAAGTGACTCTGCCTGCTCTTCGTAAGCAGTAACAAAAGCCTTTGTAATTTCCTTCTCAAGAATAGAGAGGTACTCTTCGTGAAGAACCTTCTGAAGGAACTCAAGGCAGCGCTTACGCTCATCAGGATTAACAATCTGCTCCTTAACCTGCTTGATAAGAGACTCACGAATAGAGATTGGTGTAATCATATTCTTTGTAGAGTCAGCTAATGCAGCATCGATTGCCTTCATGATGAAACGAGTTGAGATGCCAGTCATGCCCTCATCTTCGACTTCTTCGCGGAGATCTCTGATATCAACCTTCTTAATAAGGCCCTTCTCAACAATCTCTTGACCATTGTAGATCTTCATCTTGGTGAGAGCGTCAACCTTATTGGAAGGCTTGAGGCGAGAAAGCACAGAGAACATAGCAGCAACCTGCAGTGTATGTGGTGCAATGTGACTATCAAAGTCAGAACGACCGATAAGCTTCTCGTAAATTCTTACCTCCTGATCAACCTCAAGGCAGTAAGGAACGTTAACACGAACGATACGGTCAAGGATAGCTTCGTTAGTGTGCTCAGCCTTGAACTTGTTCCACTCAGCTTCGTTACAGTGAGCAAGGATAACACCGTCAAAATAAATCATTGCCTGCTTGCCCGGGGAAGGAACTGACTTCTCCTGCGTTGCGGTAATCATTGTGTGAAGGAACTCAATCTCATTCTTGAAAACCTCAACGAACTCAACGATGCCTCGGTTACCGACGTTGAACGCTCCGTTAAGAGACAGAACGCGTGGATCGTCCTCTGGATATAAGTCAAGCTTCGAAATGTCCTCAGAACCGATTAGAAGGCTTGTATCCTGTGTGTTCGGATCCATTGGAGGAACAACACCGACACCCTTGCGTCCACGAACAGAGAAAGAAGACTCTGTGATCGGGAACTTTGTAAAGTCACCACCGTACTCTTCTAGAAGTCGGTGACGGCATACAGGGCAAAGGTCGCCTTCAATCTTGATGCCGTATGTCTCGGCAAACTCATCACGCAAAGAACGCGGAATAAGGTGAAGCGGCTCCTCTCGGATTGGGCAGCCGTCCAAAGTATAGATTGGATCACACTGCTCAAGCGCTCCCTTGATGTGTTCTACGAGAGCAGATTTACCTGCGCCTACTGGACCGAGCAGTAGAAGAACCTGACGGCTCTCCTCGCCCTTCATCGCAGCAGAGTGAAGGAAACGAACAACCTTCTCTAGGGGACGCTCCATACCGAAGAACTGTCCTGAGAAGTAATCGTAAGTCTTCACTGTCTCCCCATTGAAAAGTTTGTTACAGCGTGGGTCAGTCTCGTCTAAGACTGTAACGCCCTCACCGATAATCTTCTCGTAAAGTCTTTTGTGAGCAAGAGCAGGAATACCCTTATCTTCCTCGATTAGCTTTAGGTAATCTTCCAATACCCCGGAGAACTTCTCTCTCTTCTTACTCTCGCGGTGTTCCCTTACCGATTCGAGAAACTTGCTTGTTGTGGTCATGCTAAAACTCCCATATTTCATCTTCCACTATTGTGATTAATTTTACACTATCTCCCCAAAGAGTTTCAATAAATTCGAAAACCTTTCGGGCATAATTCAACTCTATATCCCTACCGTCATGCTCATGAACAAGACAAAGGGTATTATCTTTCTCCACCTCATCTACAAAGACGACGGGTAATCTGTTGAGACCAACATTTCCGATCATGGCGTCTCTAACATTTTCCCATCCTTCTCCGTCAGATATGTCGTCTACAACAGACGATTGCTTCGATTTGTCAAATGAGTATGAGAAATAGTTGTTGTCTCTCATAAATTCTTCATCCATATAGAAGCGAAGGAATGTTATATCATTATGAACCTCTCGGATTGTCATTGCTTCCTCAAAGCCCTTCTCTTCAATGATCTTCTGAAACAGTTTATACCCGAGGTGGTAAGGGTTGATCTGTCCCAGGTGTGGCCGGATAACCTGATTATGTAGCTTAACAAATGGAAGGTACAAACCATCAGGTAAATTCAGCTCGTTAATAATCTTTTGATGGATTGTGCAAGCCCATCCTTCATTCATGACCTTGGTTAAGGCCTGTGGAATAAAGTATTTAGATGACTCTTCAACGATAAGTATAAGATTTCTTTCCCATTCTTCCAAGTGTTTGCTGTGTTCGGCAATAAAACGAAGAATATTATATTCCGGTCGCAAGGGATTCTTGGAGAGGTCTGGCCTGTAGTTAAGATTCTCAGCCATCTTATCTTTCTCGATCTCAATAAGTTCTTCACGCGTCTTGTATTTGATTCCAGGATATCTTGGTACCTGATACTTAACTGAATGTGCAGCATCAAGGATCTTCTCAACCTTGTCAATACCAACAGAGGGGTCCTCAATTAACTGACGTACATATTTTGCAGCAGATTTGAAGCTTCCAATGATGTTGTCAGGGTCAGTATGGGCAAACATTCGGTTCTGTTTAAAGAAATCCGAGTGACCAACGCAGTGAGCCATCGTTAAAATGTGAATGTAGAGAGCATTTTCTCTCATCAAGTATGCAATTGACGGATTTGAGTTAATAATCATCTCATATGGAAGTCCGGTTTGTCCCATATTGTAGAGTGTGTGTGTGCGCTCGTACTCTTTTCCGTAAGACCAGTGCCGATAATGCGTTGGGAGACCAACATAAGCCATGGCTCCAAGCATTTCTTGATAATCAATGATCTCATAATCAATTGGGAACCAATCTAATCCAAAATCTTCGCCTACACGACAGATTTTATCGTCCCATTTTTGCAAGTCTGCGACTGTCCAGTCACTCATTTTGTTTTACTCCCACCAAAAAGTTCTTTAAAAGCCATCCAAATGTGTTCTGTTTGGCCAATCATTACTCTTTTAAACTTTTTATCTGTGATGGGCTTAAGTTTCGCCCATAAATTATCTAACTCTTCATTCTTCCAGGCTGAGAAGTTAGCCCACGGAGTGCTTTTAAGACGATCATCCTCCAAAGAAGTGTCGTCTAGTCCCTCATAGTTCTCATTTATTTCACAATAAGCAGTCAACTGGCTAACATCTTTGATCTCTTTGAATAAATCAATGCATTTTTCATTGTCGGAAGCCCAGTTTTCGCCATCGCCGCAGTAAAATGTGTAAATATTCCAAGCATTTGGGTGATATTCTTTCTCGACAATCTCTAGTTGACGGTTCAGGGCTGATGAAATGATAGTTCCTCCATATGTCCCCACTTTAAAGAAGTCATCTTCGCTCACACGCTCGGCATGAGTGGAGTGAGAAATAAAAACAACCTCAACTCGCTCATATCGATGATTTAAGAACTGATAAAGAAGGAAAAAGAAGGATCTTGCAAGGTATTTTCTTGCCTGAGACATAGATCCTGACACATCCATTAAGAAAAAGATGACTGCTGACGAGTTTTCCTTTGCTTTGGGCTTGATGTGATGGTATTTGAGGTCATCTTTGTGAAATGGGAAGCGTTCGTCTGACTCTGGGTCGTAAGCACCGGTCTTTTCAGCCATTTTTTGACGACGAATCTTTCTTTTTAGAGTTTCTTTCTTTGAAAGTCTCGGTCGAATGCCCTGGAACCGATATCCTTTGCGCTTTACGGTCTCTTGTGTGATAAAGCGGAATTGTTTCTTCTCTAAATCTGGAAGTTGTAGGTCAGCAAAAAGATATTCAGCTAATTCTTCAAGCGAAACTTCTACATCGTAGTATTGATCACCTTTTTTGTCGGATGCTTTGCCTGTCCCTTGGCCAGAACCTTTTTGGGCGCGTTGCTTCCCGATTTTTTGACCTCTTTTTAGAGAATGCTCTCCACCAGACCCAACAGTTTTGTTTTGCTTTCCAGATCCGTAGACAAATCGATATTCTTTAAGGCCTCTAACGGGAACTCTAATCTTTTTTTTGCCGTTTTGACCGATGATTGATTCCTCTGCAATCACATCCTTGATGGATTCTTTGATTGCTTTTTCAATCTTCTTTTTGTGCCGTGATCGGTCACTGGCGGACCGGTCGACAATGGAATCATGTTTGCGAAATACGCTCATACTCTAAATACTTTCTCACTTCACTTAAAAACATTTTAGTTTTGCTGTTGATACCAGTATAATACATAAATGATAATACTTCAAGCTCTATTTTTACTTGTTTTGGGTCATTTTACGGCTGCTTTCTTAGTATACCTTAATCATAGATTTATTTTTCACGGAAAACTAGGAAAGATTGGTCCACTTAAACATATTCGCAAATATCATTCACTTCATCACGCCCATGCGTGGGGAGATAAGATGTATTACTATATTTTAGTGCCTTGGTGGGCTCGGATTCTATTTTTGAGTATCTATGTTGCTATATCATTTGTCTCAGTGGCATTTGCAGTTGGTTTGGCAACATTTTCTACTTACTATGCTTACAATCATTACGCGATTCACAAAAAATCTCATCGTGGACATTCTTTTTACCATCACTCTCTTCACCATAGCAATGCGAAGGTAAATTTTTCTGGGATGTACCCCTTTATAGATCGTCTGTTCTCTACTTATAAAGAGAGCCGACCAATTCTATGATTTTATGGACAATGTAAACGTTCTAAAATTAGATTCTTCATTTAAGCCAGTCGAAGTTATTTCCTGGCAGGAAGCTATCGTCTTAACTTGGCTAAACAAAGCTTGGGCCGTTGAGTACACAGACGAATGGGTCCATTCAGCGAAAAAAGCGTTTCAAATACCGTCTGTGATCGTGTTATTTCGTTATATTGACGAAAAATTCTTTTCTTTACCGTGTACACGCAAGAATATTTTAACAAGAGATGAATATCAGTGCCAATACTGTGGAAATTACTTTAGAGAGGCTGACTTAACTATTGATCATGTGATTCCGAGGTCTAAAGGAGGCAAAAACGAATGGGATAATGTTGTGGCTGCTTGTAGAGACTGTAATCAACAAAAAAGCAATTATTTGCTAGAAAACTCACCAGTTTCACTAATACGAAAGCCAAAAAAGCCCTCTTACCGCTCTTTAATAAAGAAAAGAGTTGGAAATGCTAATTCCAAATGGAAAGAGTATTTATAACTGGAGCAAAGTATAGGATGTCACGTTATACATGGTTATTGGACCCGGGTCACGGAGGCTTTATCGACGGAGTTTATCAAACTGCCGGGAAAAGGTCACCAGAGTTCCCGGATGGATCTCGCTTATACGAAGGTGAGTTCAACAGAGATGTTGTGGGAAGAATAATGGATTTGTGCTCTGGAAAGTGGGGGGATAAGGGCTGCTATCTTTCTAAAGGTCAGGACCCTATCAAGAGAAAGAAACATTGGGCTAAGTTTGCTGTCGAGGCAGTCAATTTAGTCGATACAGAAGAAGACATATCACTTCGCCAGCGCGTTGCAGTTGCAAACGAGATTCACAGACAGAAGGGAAACTGTATTTATGTCTCCATACATGCTAATGCTTTCGGAAACGGCATAGATTTTAATAGCGCCAAGGGTGTATGCACATTTCACCATACTAAAAGTTTAAAAGGAAAGGTTTTAGCTGATTCCTTGCAAAAATGGCTCGCAGATTTGACACCATTTCGCGATCGGGGCGTAAGAGCAAATGAAACTTGGGCAAACTTCTATGTCCTTAGAAAAACACATATGCCTGCTGTTCTATCAGAAAATGGTTTCATGACTAATTTTGATGATGCCACCAGCCTGATGGACCCAAACGTTCGACAAGCAATTGCAAATGCTCACTATAATATGATACTGGAGATAGAAGAAAATGGACTCTAAGCAAGAAGAGATTGACAAGATAAGCTCCGCCGTTAACGAACTTTTAGTTAAGGTAGAGAAACTTAAATCAAAACTTGATAGCCTTTGTAATGAAACTGGCGGCTGTGATCAAATAAAGAAAATTAATCGAGAGATTTTAAGAAAGAAAGAACGTAAAATTTTAAATGCAACTCATATCAACGCACTTTGTGAAGAAGAATGATGTAGGATACCACGGCAACCTTTTTGGTGGCATTATGATGGCATGGCTTGATGAATCAGCCGCCGCATTTGCCGCTCAGGTTGCAGATACTCCTAGGATGGTTACGAAGCACATCGCTTCTATGACCTTTGAGAGGCCCGCTAGGCCCGGTCAAATCATCAAGATATATGGAGAGGTGGCCAAGGTGGGCAAAACCTCTCTAACGCTGAATGTCGAGGCCAGAAGACACTCTGTGTATAACGGCACCCAACGAGCAGTCGTCAGTACTCAGATGACCTTCGTTCGCATTGACGGGGATGGAGAGGCGATTCCTATTTCTGAAAAAGTGCGTCAGAAGTATAGAGATCCGAAAGATTTCACTTAAATAATACTACTTATGGTAAAGGACCCATTTGTATGAAAAAGTTACTTGAATCCTGGGATCGATTTATCAACGAAGAGAATCTCAACGAAAAAGATGACCGATGCACACGTATTGCTAAGCGCAAGTATGATGTTTGGCCCTCAGCGTATGCTTCAGGCGCTGTTGTTAGGTGCCGTCAGGGCAAGATTTGGAAAGGCATGAAAGAAGATATTGAAGATGCCGCCTTGGCCGAGAACACAGAGTATGAGGATCTTCTTGAGGAAGTTGAGATCCTAGACGAAAAAAAAAAGTCTAAGCGAAAGAAAGCAAAAAAAAAGTCTAAGCGAAAGAAAGCTGGCACTGAGTCAAGTAAAGAAAGCTCTCTAAGAGATTGGTTCGGACGAAAGGGCGCTAAAGGCAAAAAAGGCGGTTGGGTCGACTGCAATGCTCCTGATGGTAAGGGCGGGTATAAAGCCTGTGGTCGTCAGAAGGGCGAGAAGCGCTCTAAGTATCCTGCTTGCCGTCCAACTCCCGGAGCCTGTAAAGAAAAAGGAAAAGGCAAGTCTTGGGGTAAGAAAGCCGCCAAGAAGGAAAATCTTGATATGAACAGAGATGAATTGTATGGCATTATCGCTGAAGAAGTTAATCGATTTATTCTTGAGACGGACATCTTGCCTTATCTTGAGGAGGCATTCCTTGATGACGGAACACCAGTATGCGTTGCTTGCTTGGCTGAGCAATTAGACACTGCAACTTGTGGCTGCCCTGATTTAGTTTATGAGGCAGAGTATCAGGGTCGTAAGGTTACTCTCAACAAGCCAATGCGTGGTGATGTCAAGAAGTTCAAGGTTTACGTCAAGGATCCAAAGACCGGAAACATCAAGAAAGTTAACTTTGGTCACGGCGGAACCAGTGCCAAGAAAAAGGGCGAAAAGACAATGAAGATTCGTAAAAGCAATCCAAAGGCACGAAAGAGCTTCCGGGCTCGTCACAACTGTGATAACCCCGGACCAAAGACAAAGGCACGATACTGGTCGTGCAGGATGTGGTAAAATGAAACTTATACTTGAAAACTGGAAGAAGTTCCTCACAGAGGCAAAAAAATACATTTGTCCTCCAGCCACACAGGATCTTGAATTAAATACAAAGAACCGTGACTCTGCCATCAAAGCAGAGCACATCCAGTATGGTCCGCTTAATCTTGCGGACGAAGCATATTATGATCGATTGGCGGATCATTGGAACACAACCGTTGAAGTTGCCAAAGAATCAAAGTGCGGCAACTGCGCAGCGTTTGATATCTCCCCTAGAATGGATGAGTGTATGCCTGGACCAGTTGAAGACGAAGAAGGTCGTTTAGGTTACTGCTGGATGCACAGCTTTAAGTGCCACTCCGCGCGTACATGTTATACATGGGCTGCCGGTGGACCTATCGACACAGATGAAACCTCACACGACTGGCAGGACAGAAGCCCTATCGGTAAGGACTAGTCATGAAACTAATCCTTGAAAACTGGCGCTCTTACCTCGATGAAGTAAAGCCCATTGAAGCAATCCCCGGCACCGACACGCAGAAAGGTCGCCAAGGAAGCATTGACTACTTCTGGGATGGCGGAAGGGAAAACCTAGAAGACGAGAAGGATCCTGCAACTGGATATCCGCGTTTTAAAAAGATTAATAGAAAAGATGGAGGCAATTGGAAAGGTTATCAAGTGGTGCTATTCAACGACTCCACAGGGAGGGATACTTTCTATTTTCTTCTTGACGGCGAAACACCCATTTTTTACATCGCCACACAGCCGCACAAGGATGGCGTCATAACTGGAAATGTTCGTAAATCGGGAGGTAAGTTTTATACCACCGATTTCTATAAATGGCTCGTAGATCAGCACGGTGTGATATATAGCGATACTATGCAATCCCCCGGGGGACAGAAGATTTGGGCTCGCTTGGACCAAGATCCTGAAGTAAACGTTGAAAAAGATGGAGATCGCTTGAGGGCTACACGATGAAACTAATCCTTGAAAACTGGAAGAACTTCCTAAACGAAGAAGACGGTGACGAAAGTCTACCGCCTGAATTGCGTAACCTGCCCCAACATATCAAAGACACTATTCCTGCTGATATTAGAAATAAATATATGAAGGGGTATCCAAAGCTTGTTCCCGGGGAAAGAATTAAAACTGATTCAGTATGGGAAGGGACTGTTGGCGTATCTCCTGCTCAGATACCAGCAGGCACTTTATTAACAGTAGATCAAAAAATAAAAAAGGGTCGATATTCTTTTAAAGTTGTCCAACCTACTGCGATAAAGGTAGGTATGAGTTTCGAAAGAGAAGCAACAATCTCTCCTGACGATGAACTAATGGTCGCTGGGTATCAGTTGTGGAAGCACACATCTGCAGGAGATGAAAGATGAAGCTAATCCTTGAAAACTGGAAGAACTTCCTAAACGAAGAAAAGAAAGGCGCTTACTCGTTTGATTATGACGAGACCCTTATAAAGTACAAGACAGACCCTGAAGATCCTGAATTCAGCACCATATACGACAAGCCTCACGAAGAGAACATCGCCAAACTAAGAGAACTCGCCGCGGCTGGTGAAACTGTCTATATTGTTACTTCCCGCTCAAAGCGTACAAGAGAGAAGTATCCTTGGGACACAGCGCCCGATCCAGAAGAACTGGTTGCCGATCTAAATCTTCCAGTCAAATCTATCCACTATACAAACGGAGACTTGAAGGCTGAAACACTTTTATCTCTTGGAGTTATCGAACATTGGGACGACGACGAAGAAGAGATTGCGGCGGCCAAAGAAGCAGGTATCAAAGCAAACTTTGTCCCGGGAGATAAGGAAATACGCGAGACAATGTTATCAATGTGGGCAAACAAGCTTCAAGAGGCTGGTATTGAGCCAGCACCCAAGATGAAAAAGTATCTTAAAGATCATCCTTACATGGAGCCTGACGGGCTACAAGAACGTTGCCAGAAAGGCTACAAGACGCACCCAACTCGCAAAACAAAGAAGATGTATGGCAAAACATACAGAAACTGCATCAAAGCCGAGGAAGGCAAAGACCCAAAGGTCGGCACAGGCAAAAAACCAAAAGGTTCAGGTCGCAGACTTTACACTGACGAGGACCCAAGCGATACAGTCTCTGTAAAGTTCCGGACTGTCCAAGATGTAAAAGATACTTTATCAAAGAAATCCTTCAAATCAAAGTCTCACAAGCGTCAGTCACAGATTATTAATCTTATTCATCAGCGTGTGCGGGCTGCTTATCAGAACGCCAAGGATCCTAAGACCAAAGCAAGATTGAAGAAAGTTCTTGATCATGCTGAGAAAAGAAAAGAAGCNTCAAAAGAAAAAACTAAACGTTTACAAAAGAAAAAAGACTAATTAGCGTATGGGAGAATCCGCCATGGACAAAAGAATGATTGATCAAATATCACAAATGGTCTTAGAAGAATTGAAAAACGAAAATAGCCTAACTGCTGCTGCAAGGGGCGTGCTAAAAAATATAGAGGATTTCAAAGAGCCGCTGAGATATGCTGCTAGTGAAACCTTTAAGAACACTAGCGTCGGCACGGTGCTAAATGCCGCCGCTGGTTTGTTCTTACGAATTGCAGAGCGCCAGATAGAATCACACCTTGTTGAGAACGCGGACAACATTGCCTCCAAGATTGTGCCAGATATCCCATTTGACGGAGATGTAATTGAAGGACTCATGCAAAGAGCATTTGCTAAAATCATTAAAGACCAAGCGGATGAGGTTGCAGCCCTAATTGTTGATGCCGTTAGAGAGCAGTTTTTGTCTATATTGTCGTCTAACACAGAACTTCAGGAAGCTCTACAGGAGGCAATGGGCAGGGCTTCTAAGGTTGCAAAAACGCCACCAGATGCTACCAAAGACGAAAAGAAAGCCGCTAACAAAAGAGCAAGAAAAGCCGCCAAAGAAGATTCTAAGAAGAAAGATTTAGATGAAGCACAAGATCCAGTTGAAGCTGCCGAAGATGCTATCGAGGCAATGCCAGAGGACGAGCAGGAAAAGATTCTCTCCGATCTTATGTCCAAACTTGGAGGCGGGAGTCTAGAGGAAGAGCAAAAGAAGAACCCAATTGTCACAGCTTTGACTAAGCTTCCAGGCGGCAGAGATTTGGCTGCTATATATTTTGCNACTNTAGACAGGGANACNCCTACCAAANTAAGAATTNTNGCAGCCTTTGCCATTCTTAATCTTATAGCTCCTGGGGATGTCGGAACTTTAATGGGTCTAGACTTTTTGGGGCCGCTGGCTGCTCTAGACGATTATATCCTTATTCGCAGAATGATGAAGAAATACAAAAAAGCAGGTTTACCGTCCGAGAAGCATCACGATCAGGTTCAAATGGCTGCCGGTGAGAAACTGAGCCCAGAGCGTTCTGCGGCACAGGAGCTTGAAAAAACTAAAGATCTTGCTCAAGGTCGTGGCCAAGCCGCCGTCGCAAAAGATAAAATGAGAAATCTAGAGGAAAACAAGTTAACTGACCTTAGAAGCACCTTCGGTCGTTTTTGGTAAGGAAACAAAATGACTATTGATTACAAACAACTCGAAGCTCTCGTAAAAGANGCAATGTTTACNGGCGGTGGNATCAACGANCCGTCTGCCCCNGAAGGNGTNCCNCATAGAATGCCNGCGGCTGATANNGATGATAAAGAGCAAGATAAGGGCGATCCAAAAGCAAACCATTTATACGAGATCGCTCTCGCGGCCAGAGAGGCCGCTGAGAAGCTCGTGGTGGCTCTTGATGAGCCAATCTATGACGATGCCTATGAGCACGCTTTCAAAGCGTCTGCGTGCCTTAGAAAAGCTCTGAACAGCCTTGAAGGATCTGGTGCTCATCCAATGCCTGATCAACGCGTTGTTGCTCCAGATAAGGAGCAGCAGCCTTATGGCATGGGATCCTCCGGTGCGATGGATTATTACACAATGGGATATGCTGGTGTTGGCGATATGGGCGCAGGACTAGAAGAACAGGAGAAAAAATAATGAAAATCTCAAAGAAAGAACTTAAAAAAATGATCGCTGAGGAACTAAATGGTTCTTCTGTTTTGCTTGAGATGCCAAAGATGAATATGTTGGACCCGGCCTCAAATTACGAAAAAGATCCAGATGGGTACGAAGGTAACATGGCAAAGAGATCTCTTTATCATATGGCTGCTCAGGCACAGCAACTTCATGACATGTTACAAGATGATGAAAACCTTGAGCCTTGGGTTCAGGCTAAAATTACAAAGGCTGCTGATTATCTTGAGAAAGCATTCAAAGCTATATCATATGACAAAGGCCCGGGGAGGGGTAAATTATAATGAATTGGAATTGGTCACACCTTAAAAATCACGGATTATTGGCACACACGATCCGATCTGCGAAGCTTTCCGGATTGCTTCTAT
>FUFK010038969.1_pt1 | contig 18267 bp, 31 predicted proteins | sample 1021851 | NCBI WGS metagenome assembly FUFK01 (sample SAMEA51879418, study PRJEB19060) | metagenome
TATATTAAAGCCATTGCTGAAGAACTCCGTGGTCTTGCAGTTGAGACTAATGTACCTATCGTCTCCGCTACTCAGACGACTCGTTCTGGTTTCGGTAGTAGTGATGTTGATCTTACTGACACAAGCGAGTCGTTCGGTCTTCCCGCCACTGCTGATCTTATGTTTGCTCTTATTAGTACAGAGGAGCTTGAGGGTCTTGGGCAAATAATGGTTAAACAACTTAAGAATCGTTACAACGATCCAACCATATACAAAAGGTTTGTTGTAGGAGTTGATCGTGCAAAGATGAGATTGTATGATTGTGAACAACAAGCACAAGACGATATACTTGACAATAAAAAAGAGGAAGAGTATAATGATGAAGAGAAGAAACCTTTTAAAAAATCGTTCGCAGAATTTAAATTTTAATGACTAAAAAAATTGACTTTGATAAGTATGCTATATTCGTGGATGGTGTCACATCCGATTCCAGTAAGGATTATCAATGCTTTATTGAGAGTGTTAGTTCCCTTGACGGAAAAGGTGCCAATATTCACAGGCTTCTTACTGCTGCTGTTGGCATTAGTGCTGAAGGTGGTGAGTTTATGGAGATTGTTAAGAAGATGGTTTTCCAAGGTAAACCTTGGAACGACGACAATCGAGAACATCTTATTATTGAGTTGGGTGACGTTATGTGGTATGTGATGCAAGCTTGTGCTGCATTAGATGTTTCACTTGAAGATGTTGTTGCTGGCAATGTAGAAAAATTGAAGAAAAGATATCCTGGTGGAGAGTTTAATGTGTACGAATCAGAGAATCGGGCAGCAGACGATAGATAATTAAGAAAATCTTAAGTTTATAATATACTATAACTCGATGGATTATGAAGTAGAATTAAAAAATGAAAAATTAGAAAGTATGATTCATGTTTATGAAGAACACATAGATGTTCTTGAAAAAGAAAACAAAAGTTTAAAGTTACAAGTTGAATTCTTAAAACAGCAACTAGAATACAAAACTTTTGGTAAACCGTTAGATTTGGAGGAAGAAGAATGAGTGGCGACATAGGATTAGAACAACCGATCATCTTTTATGATGAAGAAATAACAGAAACAAAAAAAGTTGTATTAAAGCACAAAGGAATTAAGTTGGCATATCTAGAAATAAATAGTCAAAAAGAAGATGGCAGGGCAGCAAGGTTTTCTATACGAAGGAAGAGTATTTAATAGATTAAAAAGTAAAAACCTTGTTCCTGCTGGTGTAAAACCTGCGGGTGCTAATCCTAATGCTCCTGACGCAGTATTTTTATATAATAATCAACCTCACAATCTAGAAGTTAAATTAGATTTGGCAACAGATTTTGGACAAGGAACTTTAAATTATAAAAATGGTGCTTGGGAATTAGGTGGTGTACAAGAATTTACAAAAGCAGGTAAACCAATAGCAGGGTTTGCAGCTGCAGAAGAAATGAGAAATATATTAAATGCTGTGGGTGCTGTTCAGTTTGCAAATACATCTTGGGGATATCAAGGTGCACCTAATAAAGGAACTGTAGAAAATAAAGATCTTACTGCTGAAATGGAAAGAGATGATTATAGAAGATTTAAAGATAAATTTTTAAGTGTTCCCTTATCATCTTTGTATAATTATTATGCAGCAAAAAATACTTATTATATACAAATAGGTGGATATGGTATGTATTATATGGCAGGTAATCCTGCTAATTTACCAGTCCCTAAATTTAATGGTTCGATGAAATTGAGAATAAGATTAAAAAGAGGTGCTGCAACTCCAATATATAACTATAGATTTACAACAGCTTTACAGGTAGTACAAAAACCATCGATATCTAAATTTGATATTGATAAGAGTATGGATTTTTTAGTAGCATGAATGATCTAATTGAATCACTTATAATTCAGTTTAAAAAACAAAAGATTATTCGAGGAAATATCTACGATAACTTTATGTTTTTTTCTTATAAAACATTGGGGGCTGACAAAGATGATAAATATAAACATACCAGAGCGTCAATTCTTGAATATATGACGCAGAATAAGAATGAAATCTTATTGAAACTAATCAAAGACTGATGAAAACATTTCTACAATTTGTTACTGAGAGCACTGCAACCCAACAAGCAGCTAGATTGGGTTTGGTTGGTGATGGTCATGGTGGATGGACAGATAGAAATACAGGAGAATTTGTAGCAAAGACAGAAAAAGGTAAATTAAAGTTTTTTAATAAGAGACAAAAAGTAGGTGGAAAAGATCCTGCACAATCAGAAAAAGAAAAGAATTTATCTGACCCTAATATGGAAGTGCCACCAGAGGGTCAACAAGCACAACCTCAACAACAAGAAGCACCACCTGAAGAACAACAGCAGCAGCAACAGCAAGTTCAAAGTCCTGATTTAGCAGCAGGTCCGCCACCAGTTGAAAAAACTAAAGGAACATTAACACTTGCATTTGGTAGATTTAATCCACCACACGCAGGTCATTTACAATTAATGGATGTTGCAGCACAATCAGCAGCAAAATCCGCTGAACTTGGTAATGGTAATGATTATATTATTGTTCCATCTAGATCACAAGATCCAAAGAAAAATCCACTTGATGCTGATACTAAAATATCAATGATGAGACAAATGTTTCCACAGCATAGTGAAAGAATTGTAAATGATGGAGCAAATCGTACAATATTTGATGTGTTAAAGAAGGCACATAATGATGGATATACAAATGTAAGAATCGTTGCAGGACAAGATCGTGTAAAAGAATTTGATAAATTATCTCAAAATTATAATGGACAACTCTATCAGTTTGATAATATGGAAGTTGTATCATCTGGTGAACGTGATCCTGATGCAGAAGGTATGGAGGGTTTATCATCATCAAGAATGAGACTTGCAGCAGCAGAAGGAGACTTTAAAACATTTCGTGCAGGATTACCAGAAGACACTCCAAGAAAAATGGCGATGACATTGTTTGATACTGTAAGACAAACAATGAATGTTCAAGAGATGAAAGAGTTCTGGAACATATGGGAAATAGCACCAAAATATGATACAGAAAATTTGAGAGAATCATATGTCAAAAAACAAATTTTTAATATTGGTGATAAAGTTGAAAACTTAAACACTGGTATGATTGGTCGTATTATTCGTCGTGGTGCAAATCATTTAATATGTGTTGCAGAAAATAATATTATGTTTAAATCATGGGTAAAAGATTTGCAAGAATCAGTTGTAAACGCAACTACTCCATCAGGAGTCCCTTCAAATCAAAGGTTAATTGGAACAGATGCACATCGTAAATACGTTGAAACTATGGTGCCTGGAAGTTCCTATGGAAAACAATTTATAAATAAATATAAAGTTAGAAAGTAATTGTCATTAAAATGAGCACTGATATCGCTGAAAGCTTACCAAAAAGAAAATTCTCACCTGCACCAATGGTTGCCAAGGGGGCTGGAAAAGGATCTAAATCTGCACCGCCAGCAGCAAAGGGTGGTGAAAAAGGTGCGTCTGAAGAAGGTTCAGAGAAGAGAATTCGTCAAGCAGTATATGATATCAGATATCGTGCAAGAAGAGAAGATATAGATCTTAAAGCAGCGTTNGCTCANTANATGTCNAATAGNTCATTAAGTCANGCNGATAGAACNGCNGTNAGAGAAAANATATTTGGTAAGANNGGTGGTATGTCAGANAAGTNTATNAANNNTGCNGATGANCTTGCNNTNGATGGTGTTGCANNTGCATTATATAAAGTATTTGTCGAAAAGAAAGAAGATGAAAAAGAACTAGAACTTGCATATTTACAACAATTAGATGAAGAACCAACTAAAAAATATAAAGTAAGAGTAACAGATAAGAATGGTAAATCATATGTAAGATTTGCTGATCGTGCGAAGATNACAGAACTTCGTGNTAATCCTAATATTGANTCTGTAGAAATGACAGAANATGGTGAACCATATGAAGGTGAGAGAAAGAAAGGTAAAATGACTGCAAGAGCAAAAGGTGGTGGATTAGATCCAGTTGGAAAGGAAGATAAAGATATTGATAATGATGGAGATCATGATAAGACAGATAAGTATCTTCTCAAGAGAAGAAGAGCAATTGGTGCTGCAATTCGTAAGAAAGCAGATAAAAAGATTAAAGAAGCATACTTAGCAGATGGCACTATTTCAACAGAACCAAAAGTAGGAACACAAAAAATTACTGGTAAAGATCCAGTAACTGGTGGTCCTGTAGATAATTATGCAACAGGTGCTGTCACTGTTAATCCAGATGATGGTTTAAAACCTACAAAAAAAGTTGGTGTTTATGCTCACTTAGAACTAAAAGGTAGTTCTCTTTCTGAAGCACAGAAAAAAATGATTGAGATGTATGACTCTAAGAAAAAAGAGATGAAGAAGAAAGATAAAATATCTGATATGATGACAAAGGACTCTGTGAAAAAAGATGATGAGAAGAAAGAAGAAGAACCAGATATGCGTGGTAAGTATGCAATGATTAACATAATCAAGAACAAACTTCGTGCTGCTGGTCAAAGAGATCCAATGGTGATGGCAGTTGATGCTTGTGAGGAGAGAAGAGGTTCATCATCTGCAGAATTAGCACAAAATAGAACAGATGCCAAAAATAAATTTAAAGGTGCCTTAAAAACTGTCAAAAAACAGGTTGAAAAGAATCCAATGGGATTTACATTACAAAATCCTTAGCTATATAATATAGTTCATAACAAGAAAAATGTTATCATTTTTATTACCAATCGCTTCTAAGATTGTATCGGATGCGATTGACAAGATACCCGATGATGCAGAATTGGGAGAAAAACTTATTGACTTATGCTTAGTTATCCTTAAAAAAGCAGTTAAATTAACAAAGACTGATATGGATGATAAGTTATTAGCACAAGTTGAGGCAGCGATAAAGGCAAGATAATATAAATATCAGTATAAAAAAATACTAGGATAGAATCATGCCTTTATGGGGAGTAACNGATANCAANGCTGGTGAGCCAAAGAATTTGTCAANNGGCGAATTCCAAGGNACTGCTGGTAAGGCTATCTATGGTGTAGANAATACNGAGCAAGGTGTTGTCAANGGNAAGANTGGNGANGCTCGTAAGTATGCAGCACCACATGCAGGATGGGTTGGAATTAACACCTATATGGATATGCATGGAAACTTAAGAGTAAAAACAGAAACTCTTGTCGCACTAAACATCACTTCTGGAGATCAGAATACAGACGATACAATCTTCGCTGATAGTTAATTATTAACGATATGTTATGAGATTTGACGAATTGAACGAGAGCAATTACATGCTCTTTGCTATAAAATTCTATGANAATCCTCAAGCAGTNACNAAAGATGACTTNGAGAGTGATTTAAAAAGAATTCGTTATATAAAACGATTACTTAAACGGTATAAAAATACTGGTGAATTGAAAATTCATTTGATCATGAATCATCTCATCATATTGTTTAACGTCTTCAATGATGCTGCAGTGCCTTTATTGTTTTACAATTTAGAAGAAGAACTCTGGCCAATCGTCAAGAGTTTTTTAGTGTNTNTAAANNGNATACCNGANTANCCAAAAACAAAAGTAGATACAATTGATGTGGATCAAGAGTGTCTCAATCAACTCAATAACCTCTAATGGACATTAATAAAATCATAGAAATATTAAGAGAGCAAAAGAAAGCTAGTAAGTGTCCGCCAGGATTTAAGTATAGCAAGAAGCAGAAGTCTTGCGTCCCAGTAAAGAAAAAAGGCAAGAAAGGAAAATATGGATATGTAAGAGGATACTTTGGTGGTGGATATCGTGGAGGAGATAATCGTTCCAATGGTAATGGGAACGGAAATGGTAATGGTAATGGTAATGGTAATGGTGGCGGTAATGGTAATGGTGGAAATGGTGGTGGCAACGGTGGCGGTGGTAATGGAGGAGGTGGAGGAGAATGAAATCCTTCTACGACTTCTATGAAGAGTTGATGGCTAACAATGCAAGTAGTGGTAATATAGCAGGACTACCACCAGATAGTCCACCAGTAAAGAATAAAAGAGGTAGTGGTATGAAAAACCGCAAGAAAAAGAAATATGCATATGGTGGTAGGGGATCGAGAAAAATGTGGATGGCATAAATAATCTGGTGGTAAAAATACTTAGTGGTGGAAGACAATACAAACGTTAATGCAGCAATATTAGAGAGATTAGAAAAAGTTGTTCAGTCTCTGCAGGAGAACTCTGTCAAAATGGGAGAACTTCTTGCAGTTCATAATGAGAAGTTAGATAAGCAAGACCGTATTGATGCAGTATTATTTGAAAAGATAGATGGATTGCACAAGGATATGGATCGTGCAACCGATGAAATTAAGAAAGGATGTGAGAGAGATATACGTTTAGTTGATCAAAGACTTCGTACAATGGAGAAAAAAATGTGGACAATCGCAGGTGCGTTAACTGTGATTAGTTTTGTTGTATCNCCNATTGGNCAAAGATTTNTAANAGGAACGTTGACANNNNCANCACAATCGAGTATAATAATAGAAAAGTAATTACTTGTAATGAGTGACGTGAATTTTAAGAAGCATCGTGTCTTCCGTGAGACAGAGGATGTTATCTTTTATGACATATCAGTTGATGAATCAAATGCTGCAGACCTTGTAGTGCATACAGGTACTGCCATATCACCACCAAATGATAATGTCGGAGCAAAGCAATTTTATATTCATAGTTTTCAAGACGACTATAATCGAGTTGTATCGGGTGAAAGAACCTTTGAGTTAGTTAATTATACTTGGAAATATCCATATCATATAGTGCATCTAAATCGCACCAGTGGTGCTTTAGTTATACCTCGTGGTACATTTCATCGTTCAGTATCAGGAGAGAATGGTTCGATTGTCATAAACCAAGCAAAAAGATATGATGGATTTGATCCAAGTGCAGAGTTTTTTCCAGTGTCTTCCGCAACTAACATAGATTTATACAACGCACTTACACAAGAAAAACCTGTCATTCATACTTTAGGTGAGTAATGGATTTAATTGACTCCAAATATATTACTCTGATTTCATCAAGACTTCCAAAATTTAAAAGAGTTAAACCAAATTTATTTAATTTTCGTTGTCCAATCTGTGGTGATTCTCAGAAACATAAGAATAAGGCAAGAGGATATATCTACCCTTTGAAAGCAGATATGAATTTCAAATGTCATAACTGTGGTGCATCTACAACCTTCAATAATTTTTTAAAAACAGTTGATCCAACATTACATAAACAATATGTGATGGAGAAGTTTAAGGAGAGAAATGTTGGTAAGGGATCAATTATTCCTGAACCAGAATTTAATTTTAAGAAACCAGTATTCAAAAAGAAGTTAGACTTACCACGAGCAAGTGAAGTTAAGATTGCAAAGGAATATCTTGAAAAGAGAAAATTAGATCCGTCAAAATTTTACTTTGCCTATAAGTTTAAAGAGTGGGCAAATACACAAAAACAGACCTTCGACACTATCGGTAGGGATGAATCACGTATCATCATACCACTCTATGATGCAGAAAAAAACTTGATCGGATTTCAAGGTAGAAGTCTAGGTCCTAACTCTGTTAAATATATCACTGTGATGATTAATGAAGATGCTCCAAAAATTTATGGACTCGATCAAATTGATAATGAAAAACCCATATACATCATTGAAGGACCCTTCGATGCGACCTTGGTACAAAACGCTGTTGCTATGTGCGGCTCCGATCTTGATATTAGGTCGTTTGGTTGGAGCGATTATATTTACGTTTATGATAATGAACCTCGCAACAGAGAAATCGTCAACAGAATTGCCAAAACAATCGATGGAGGAGANAAAGTAGTAATCTGGCCAACATCAGTTGTTGAAAAGGACATTAACGATATGGTGTTAGGTGGACATAATGTTATGAGTGTGTTAGAATCAAACACATACTCAGGACTTAAAGCAAAAGTAAAATTTAACAATTGGAAAAAAATATGACAAACGGGACAAAGGTAAAGAAAAGAAATGGTTCAATCGAACCTCTTAACCTTGAAAAGATGCACGTAATGGTTGAAGAAGCGTGTAAGAACCTCGCAGGGGTCTCTGCAAGTCAAGTAGAGATACAATCAGGTATACAGTTCTATGATGGTATTAGCACAGGAGAAATACAAGAAATTCTCATCAAGTCTGCGAGTGACTTAATTGATTTAGATCATCCCAATTATCAATATGTTGCTGCAAGATTACTTTTATTTGCAGTAAGAAAACAAATCTTTGGTAGAATACATGACCACCCAAAACTTGTTGATCATGTTAAAACAAACATAGATAGAGGTGTGTATGATAGTGAGATACTTGATTTATATTCTAAAGAAGAGTTTGATAAACTTGAAGGATTTATAGACCATGATAGAGATTATATCTTTACATATGCTGGTCTCCGTCAAGTTGTTGACAAGTATCTAGTTCAAGATAGAAGTACAGGTGAGTTGTATGAGTCACCACAGTTCATGTATCTTCTTATATCTGCCTCAATATTCTCAAAGTACCCACAAGAAACAAGATTAGACTACGTTAAAAAGTATTACGATGCCATTTCCAAACATAAAATCAACATCCCAACCCCAATCATGGCAGGTGTTAGAACACCTATTCGGCAGTTTGCGTCTTGCGTTCTGGTTGATATTGACGACACCTTGGATAGCATTTTTAGTAGTGATATGGCCGTTGGTCGTTATGTCGCACAAAGGGCTGGCATCGGTATCAACGCAGGTCGCATCAGGGGCATCAACGCTAAAATCAGGGGTGGAGAAGTGCAACACACAGGTGTCGTCCCGTTTCTCAAAAAGTTTGAGGCAACTGTCAGATGCTGTACGCAAAATGGCATCAGAGGTGGATCAGCGACTGTCCACTTCCCCATTTGGCACCAAGAAATCCAAGACATAATTGTTCTTAAAAATAACAAAGGAACCGAAGATAATCGTGTTCGTAAATTAGACTATAGTATTCAGTTAAGTAAATTATTTTATGAAAGGTTTATTAGTAACGGGAAGATTACGCTTTTTTCTCCTCATGATGTGCCAGGGTTGTATGATAGTTTTGGTACACCAGATTTTGATGAACTATACGTAAAGTATGAGAATGATGATACAATTAAAAAAATTACTGTAAATGCTCAAGAATTAATACTTGACCTATTGAAAGAAAGAGCAGAAACTGGTAGACTATACTTAATGAATATTGACCATTGCAATTCTCATTCATCATTTATTGATAAAGTTGAGATGAGTAACTTGTGTCAAGAGATTACATTACCAACTAAACCTATACAACATATCGACGATGAAACTGGAGAAATTGCTCTCTGTATCCTTAGTGCTATTAATATTGGCAAAATTAGGGATTTTTCGGATTTTGAACTTCTTTGCGATCTTAGCGTTCGGAGTCTTGATGAACTTATTGATTTTCAACAATACCCCGTCAGAGCAGCAGAAATCGCTACAAAGGCAAGACGCTCCCTCGGTGTTGGTTTCATAGGGTTAGCACATTATCTCGCCAAGCAGGGGGTCAAATACGATGATCCTAAAGCATGGCAGTTGATACATGACCTTACTGAATCCTTCCAATACAACCTACTTAAAGCAACTGTAAATCTTGCAAAAGAGAAGGGTGCTTGTGAATATTCTGATAATACTAAATATTCTCACGGTATATTACCAATTGATACTTATAAAAAAGATGTAGATGAATTGGTTCCTAATAATTTAAAATGTGATTGGGAATCATTACGTGAAGAAGCTAAGGAATACGGAGTAAGAAACAGCACACTATCGGCACAAATGCCCTCAGAATCGTCCTCTGTCGTTTGCAATGCAACGAATGGTATTGAACCCCCAAGAGGATATCTATCAGTTAAGAAGTCAAAGAAAGGACCTCTCAAGCAGATTGTCCCATCTTATAATACTCTCAAGAACAATTACACATTGCTTTGGGATATGACTGGAAATACTGGTTACATAAACATTGTTGCTGTTATGCAAAAATTCTTTGACCAAGCAATATCTGGAAACTGGTCTTACAACCCACAACACTATGAAGGTTCTGAAGTACCAACATCAGTGATGGCACAAGACCTTTTAACTACATATAAGTACGGATGGAAAACTTCTTACTATCAAAACACTTATGATGTCAAAACTGATGAGGTAGAAGAAAACTTAGATAATGATACAAGTGATAAAAAACTAGAGTGTTTATTAAACGAATTAAGTAACGCAGAGGAGGAAGCTTGTGAATCCTGTTCAATTTAAGGTTTCATCAAATAAGGATAGATCTATGGCAAAACTTAGTGGTATGACTGTGTTCAATACAGAAGAGCACGATACTAAAAAACAACCAATGTTTTTTGGTAAACCATTAGGAGTTCAGAGATACGATAATTTTAAGTATCCACAATTTGAGAATTTAACAAAATCTCAATTAGGATATTTCTGGAGACCCGAAGAGGTATCTCTACAAAAAGACCGTGGTGATTATCAATCATTACGTCCAGAGCAAAAGCACATTTATACATCTAATTTGAAGTATCAGATAATGCTTGACTCAGTTCAAGGTCGTGCACCAGGCATGGCATTTTTACCATACTGTTCATTACCAGAATTAGAAGCATGTATGGAAGTATGGTCATTCATGGAAATGATACATTCACGTTCTTACACATATGTAATTAAGAATGTCTATCCAGATCCATCTGAAGTATTTGATATGATATTATCTGATGACCGTATTTTAGATCGTGCATCAAGTGTTACTGAATCATATGATACATTCATCAATGAAGCACATCAGTATGATACAGGTAACTTCTGGAAAGAAGGTTGGAAGGGCAGTCCTACAGCAGAGTGGGAAACAAAAGAATTAAAGAGGAAACTTTATCGTGCAGTTACTAATGTCAACATTTTGGAAGGTATCCGCTTTTACGTATCTTTCGCTTGTAGTTTTGCTTTTGGTGAGCTTAAACTCATGGAAGGATCTGCGAAAATCATATCTCTTATTGCAAGAGATGAGAACCTCCATTTGGCAATAACTCAGAATATTATTAACAATTGGAGAAAGGGTGACGATACTCAGATGAAGGAAATCATCAAAGAGGAAGAGCAATGGACATACAGTATGTTTGATCGTTGTGTAAACGAAGAGAAGCATTGGGCAGAGTATCTATTCAAGGATGGAAGTATGATTGGTTTGAATGATAAACTACTTCACCAGTATGTTGAATGGGTTGCAAATCGTAGAATGAGAGCAATTGGATTAAAACCAGTGTATAGCATTCCAGCAAGAAACAATCCATTACCTTGGACAGAGCATTGGATATCCTCAAAGGGATTACAAGTTGCACCACAGGAAACAGAAGTTGAGTCTTATATTGTTGGAGGTATCAAACAAGATGTCAAAAAAGATACATTCAGCGGATTTAAACTCTAAGGAAACAGAAGAGAGTATCAAAGCATATCGTGAAGCAGCCAAGGCAGATGCCTGGCTGTTTGGCGATTATGATGCCTATGAAGCGTTTGATATAAATAAAAAGAAAACGTCTGAAGATAGTGAAGAAGTTTAATGAGTTTATAATTGAATATAAAATCTCTTTGCAGGAAAAAAGAAAAGCAAAAAGAGAACCAGGTGCGTCAAATGAAAAACCAACTGGTAGTGTTTCAAAAGGCACATATAAATCTTCTCCAGAGGGACAAAAAAGATATAAAGCAGCAAAAGTTGATATAGAAGTAAAACAAGGATTAAGAGATGCAGGAGCATCAGGTGATTTCAGTCCTACCATGTCACCAGAAGCTAGGAAGAAAGCACAGGCAATAAGAGATGCAAGAATGAAAAGACTTGCAACTCCAGATCCCTTTGATGATGATTATGCTAAGAAAACAGGAAAGGTAGATAAACGTACTAAGGTAGGTAAAAAAATAGGTAGTGCATTTGAAGCACCTAAAAAACCCACGACTAAAGCACCTCCAGGTGCTTTTGGTCCAGGCATTACAAAAGGTCAGGCGAATGTCAAGGACATGGAAAGGAGAGCCTTTAAGATTACCAAACCAGAAGATATAAAAAAATCAGCAGGTTACAAACCTTTTGCTAAACTCAGTAAAGATATTCAAGATTATAAAAAATTAGATGCATCTGGGAGACGTAGAGTCAATAGAGATATCCAAGATTATAAAGATAGGGATGTTCCTGGTGGTCCTAGAAAAACAGGTAGAACTTCTTTCAGTGGCTCTCCCTCTGGATCAAGATTTGATCCAGATATTGGAATGGCAGATGATGATTCAGCAAGAAGGAGACAGAAGAAAGTTGAAGATGCTTTAAATAAGGCGAAGAAGGAACAATCAAAACAAAAAGGATACTCATATAAAAATAAACCAACACCTGGTTCAGAACCCATTAAATTTGATCCATCTAATAGATCTAAAGAAAGCAGTACATACAGAAAAAAATTAAAAATAACTGGTGATTATGATGAACGTTCTGCCTATAAAAATTTGAAAACAAGAATTGATAAAGGTGCAACTAAATTTGGTAAAGAGGTAGATACAGCTGCTGGTAGAGCTCAATTTGATGCTAGAAAATTAAAGAGAATGAGTAAATTCAGATACAAAGGATTAGGTGGAAAGGCAAGACCTGCATTACCTAAAATTGCTAAATCTATTGGTAAGGCAGCAGCGAAAAATCCAAGAGCAGCATTAGTCATCGGAGGTGCAACTCTAGCTACTGCTGCTATAGCGAGAGGAATGGCGATGAGAAAGAATACATTAGGCAAAGGTGACTTCACAAAGACTGCACCAATTCAAGATAGATCTGGTCAAAATGTTAGATTTAAATATGATAAGGACTCAGAAAATCTAGCAAAACCATATCTAACCACAAAAAGTAGAACAATAAAAACTCCAAAGGGAACTAAAACAGTACCAGGTTCATTAACAAAATTTAGAACAGGTGATTACAAAGTACCAGGTATTAATGTTAATCAGAACATGAAACAATCTGCTTTTGAGAAACAAATTAAAAATTTGAATAAAGGAAAAGGAACAGGTTTCTTCGGAGGATCTACAAAACAAGATAAGAAGTTTTTAAAATCAGTTAAGAACGCATCGAGACCAACTTAATTATATAAATATTCTCGTAGAATAAATTATTGAAAATGTTTAGAGACTTAAAAGAATATCAAGAGATTGCAAAGATTTACACTGAGAAGGTTTCTAAACCTGAAGATCTTGATGAGAATAGAAATCAAATGGCGATGAAACTTCGTCAAAAGAGAGAAGCAAATAAACCTCAAAAAGACTCAACTGGTAAACCAATTCCATCAACAGCCCAAATACGTGCAAAGGACAAAGCGGCTGGTGGAACTGGAATGAGTAACATTCCAAAAAAAGAAGGTGATGCTGTTATTAATGCTAAAAAAATTAATCCTGATTTTAAAAAGAAACCTGAGATAAAGAAAGAAGGACCTAAAGTAAGTGAGTTTACGAGCCAAGGTAAGAAGAGAACTCCAGCACAGATGATGGCTGCGAAAAGAAAAGCAGAAGGTAAAACTATTCAACAGGTTAAAGATGAGAATAAAGCATCAATGCAATCTAGTGCTAGAGCAAGGCAAGTTGATTTCAAAGCAAAGAGAAGAAAACCACCTGGTGAAATGAAAAGTAACTTTGAAGGTGGAGTGAGTGGTAAAGGTAAAGCAACAGATGATTTCTCAAAAGATCCTAGATATCAATCAACTGCTGGTACTAGTACAGATATTAAGAAACCAGTAAGACAGATGGGACGTAGTGCTGCGAAGAGAAGACAAATGGCAGCAAGTCGAATGGAAGAGTATACAGCTTATGATATTGTTCTTGAGTACTTGCTATCATCAAAACAAGTTGCTACAATTGAAGAAGCAAACTATATAATGACAGAGATGGATGCAGAAACAATTCAATCTATTGTCGCTGAATAATTAAACTTCTTTATTATGGATACACAAGCAATGACCTTTGGGGGTAAGAGTACCCCCTCTGATATTGAAGCACAACGTGCTAAAATTCCTGACGTAAAACCAAAGGAAATTAACTTAATATCTGATGCTTTGAAAAAAGAGTTGAAAGATATTATTCATGAAGTCTTAGATGAAAGAGAGTTAGAAAAGAANTTAAATGGTCCGTATGATTTTCCTGACTTTGTGCCATAATTGATACCAAAATGGTATAAATAAAGTGCCTTAAGGTACTATATGCTATCAAAATACGACAAACTTTCTATCCAACGCAATCCATTCAGAGAATACTCTAAACCATTTAAATTTAAATACAACAATTCCAAATACTCTCAACTTAGAATTTATTTTAAGTGTGAGAGTTTTTATTTTAAGGGACTTGAGGAACAAAAGGAGTCAAAGGAGGATCTGATGGATAAGTAACTGGATGCTTTACTATCACAACTCCTTCAATTACTCTTTCTACAATACCATCTGGATCAGTCAACATTAATTCGTAAAAATATTTACCGTCTGGAATATTTGCTGTCTGCGTATTTGTTAATGATATTCTAACTTTACCTAACAATCTATTTGTGAATGAGAAATTAAATGCTGTCAATTCTCCAAGATTTAATGTTCTTTGCATTTTGCATGTGCCAGTGAACCCTGTTAAATCTTTGGCACTATTTGATTGACTGTCTTCAAGCAAAAAGGTTTGCTCAAAATCAGTGAACTTATATATTACTAAATTGGTGCTGAATACTGCCATGTTACTATTTATGGTGAACCAAAATAATGCACCATCGTATTGATACCAGATCTTACGTTGGCATTACCTTCAAATGCTACAAGTTTAAATCCACTAGGTCGAGTTAGAATTACATCATATACATGTCTACCACCTTGAAGAAATTTTGTTATAGTGCTTGCAATTGATATATTGATTACTCCATCAGCAGCACTTTTAATACCAACTTGTATATCTGCAAATCGTGGGTTGAAAGGACTTTTTCTTAATTGTGATTGTCCTGTAAATCCAGTCAAATCAACAACACCAGATCCATCAGCACTTAATAGTGTTAAATCCTCACTAAATGTTTCACCAACGTTGATGGTAATGTTTTTTCTATAAACAGTCATCTATATAATCGTTTATTGATATTTATGGATATATAGTTATGAATGTGTTATAATATGATTACTGTTTTGGAAGTCGATTATGAAAACCCTTGGATCTATGAAGGTCGCCCTTTTACCTCTAATGATATTGGCGACTACTATGGGTTCGTCTATTGCATCACAAATACCTCCACGGGACAGAAATATATTGGAAGAAAGTACTTCGTGCAAAAACGAAAACCAAAAGGAGGAAAGAGAAGGGTCACAAGTGAGTCAGACTGGAAGCGATATTATGGAAGTTCTGACGAACTTAAACGAGACATTAAAGAGAATGGCAGAGATACTTTCAGACGAGAAATCCTCTCCCTTCACGAAACCCTTGGAAAAGTAAACTACGAAGAGACAAAACAGTTGTTCTTACACAATGTATTGATGGAAGCACTTGACGACGGGAGACCAATGTATTATAATAGCAACATACTCGGACGCTATATGCGTAAGGATTATGGACAGTTTCACGAAAAATCTTAGAACTACTTATGATTGGTCAATAGACCGAATGAACGAACTATGCACTGATGGTGATATTGAGCAACTTAAAGATGCAGTATCAATACGTCAGGAGTTTGCAGAGTGGTTATTAAGAGAAGATAAAAGTGTCAATCATGATATCGTTTCTCTTGAATATATGGGAGAGGGTAGCGAGTATGATATATAATTTGTATTAAATAGTATTATGTTACAGAAAATTGTAAATGGAATCGCTATTGCAAGTGGTGTTGTATCTATCACCGTTGTTGGTCTTGCTGGTTACGTATACATACGCAAGGATGCGATTATCGAAAACGTAAAAAGTAAGGTAATGGANTCAGTNNTACCANNNGGTNTTGGTGGAGCACTGGGAGGTGCAGGGAGTTTAGGTTTACCAGCACCATCAACAGGAGTACCTGATGCTGCACCTGCAGCACCAGAATCACCCGTACCATTCGGATTTTAAGGATTAAGTGTCTATATATAATGTAGACACAGTGATCCCATGGCTGAAGTAAAGAAAGAAGAAACTAAAGGTCCTATAGGTAAACTCAAAGAGTTATCTGAGGATAAAGAAGAGCAGATGGCAATCCTAAGTACTTTTGTTAGACTTGGGATTTTGATCTGGGCAGGTGGAATATTAACATTAAATTATGTCACTTTTCCTGGTATGACCGAGCAGGATAAGATCGATCCAACTTTCATAGCTTCGGTCTTTACAGGAGTATTAGCTACTTTTGGTGTTGAAGCAGGAAAGAATAAAGGTAACAAAGCATCTGGTGGTTCTGCAAATATATCAAAGAAAGATATGGAGATGCTCATAGAGAAAGCAACTCAAGCAGCACCNGCACAGACAATAAGATTAGAGCAAGCACCAATGGTNATATCACCTGGTAACGCTCCNAAGAAAGGATAATGGATCAAGAAGAGGCAATGTTTGGCAAAGAGATAAAACCAAAGAAGAAACCAAACTACACTAAAATGTTTGCTTTGGGATTAGGTGGACTCATTGGTTTATCTCATATTGGTATGATTGGAACTCTCATGAATAGAGAGAGTAAATTGCCAAGTATTAATCTACCAGTAGGTCCTTATACATCATATAAAGCAGATGTTAGTCGTGATGGATATTACATTGAATATAAAGCAAACGATCCAAAAGTAATGCGTGTGGAAAGGGATATTAAAACTAAAGGTGGGTTTCTGGGATTGGGTAATAACAAAACTAGAGTCTCAGAACAGTACACAATGGATGGGTCAGTTCATACAAAATCGAATACAAAAATCACCACAGACGGAAAATCAGAAGCTTGCATCAAAGCAATCGGAGGAGCAGAACAAACAGGAAGACTCGTGGGTTCCAGTATTGGTACTGCTGCTGCTCCTGCTGTCACTAATATTCCCTTTGTTGGTTGGGTTGCTGCTGGTTGGATAACAATGTTCTCAGGTAATCAAGGTGCAGATATCGGTGGAAGTATGGCAGAAAGTATGAGTGAAGACTGCTAACTTGCCAATATAAATTATTATGATAGAATAATACTATGGAAACACATAGAAAAACTTTGCTGCATCTTTTAAAAGAAAGAGCATACAAGCACGGACAATTTACTTTATCATCTGGAAAAGAGTCTGAGCATTATATTAATTGTAAACCAGTGACATTATCTTGTGAGGGTAATGCACTTCTATCACACTTGATAATTGAACATGTTGAAGATAATTCTGTCGCAGTTGGTGGTCTTACACTTGGTGCTGACCCATTAGTTTGTGGTATCGCACAGAAGGCATATTATTCAGGTAAACATATTGATGCTTTGATAGTTAGAAAAAATCCAAAAGGATATGGTACAAAGGAAGTAATTGAAGGAAATAAACCACCCAAAGGCTCTGTTGTTACAGTATTAGAAGATGTAACTACAACAGGTAGTAGTGCAATCAAAGCAGTGAATGTATTAAGAGAAGCGGGTTATATTGTAAATCGTGTCATTGCAATTGTTGATCGTCAAGAAAATCATAAGGTTTGGGATAATAATGAAATAGAATTTATTTCTTTATTTAAGTTAGATGATATTGTCAACACATAGTGTGGGAGTCCACACATTAATGCGTATTTATACCTAGTGTGTTATACTAAATATTAATGTACTGGAGTTGAAACTATCATGTCCCACTACACACTAGGTTGGCATGACCAATCGAATGAGTATCACGAAATAGGCGAATATGCCACAGACGCTTTTGAAGCAGTAAAATTTGCAAGAGAGGATGTTCCGTATCTACACGAACATCCTTTTTCTTTGGAAAAAATTAAGAGGGAGGAATAATGAAAAATCTACCTATCACATCGACCTTACTTATCTTTACAACCATTGGAACCGCATTATGGTTCTATCCACAATACGCTTGGGCACATCCTATACTTGTATGAAAAAATTTAACACATCAGTTTTAGATCTTACAATTTACATCATTGACTTTCTTTACAGAGGTAGAGACTTTCAAAGATTCTGGGTTCTTGAAGTCATTGCAAGAGCACCATATTTTTCATTTATAAGTGTATTACATTTCCGTGAAAGTCTTGGACTTCGAGGAGAAGA
>FUFK010039847.1_pt1 | contig 18260 bp, 13 predicted proteins | sample 1021851 | NCBI WGS metagenome assembly FUFK01 (sample SAMEA51879418, study PRJEB19060) | metagenome
CAGATACCACTTGAGAGAAAGGATTGAAACGAAGTTAGTTACTCAAATTTGTAAACATTAATCAAGGAGTTTTTCTATGGCTAACGCCACAGTCTCACGTCTTGGTTTGGTTAATAATACTGGTACAGCGTTTGACGCACTTTTTTTGAAGGTCTTCTCAGGAGAAGTTCTAACTGCGTTTGCCAGGAATAACATTTTTAACGAGCAACTTCATTCAGTTCGTACTATCACAAGTGGTAAGTCAGCACAGTTTCCTGTTCTTGGAACTGCTACTGCTGCATACCATACAGTAGGAACTCCTCTTGTTGGTGCTAACCAAATCAAGGCAAATGAAAAGATTATCAATATTGATGATCTTCTAATTTCTCAAGCTTTTGTCTCAAACTTAGACGAACTTAAGAATCATTATGACGTAAGAGCTACTTACGCTGATGAACTTGGTAAGGCTCTAGCTCGTACATACGATCAAAACGTAGCGAAGATGATAGCAAATGCTTCTAGAGCATCTACTACATTATCAGGTGGACAAGGTGGTATCGTATCTAGTTTCCCAACTGGTGCTGGTAACACAACTTCTGCTGGTATTACAGGTGATGAACTAGCTGGTGCTATCTATGATATTGCACAAGCATTTGACGAGAGGGATATTCCTCCAACAGATCGCTTCTGTGTATTACCACCTGCTGAGTATTACAAACTTGCCGAGTCTGCTACAAGAACTGTAGACGTTGACTTCAACCCTGGTGGTAATGGTTCGTTTGCTTCTGGTAAGGTACAACAAGTTGCTGGCATACCAATTATGATGTCAAACAACGTACCTCAGACTAACGTATCTTCTAACCCAAGTGGTGCGAACAACACTTACTCAGGTGATGATAGTAAGACTATCGGTTTAGTATTCCATAAATCTGCTGTTGGTACAGTTAAATTAATGGATATGACAACTGAGATCTCAGGTCAGGACTACGGAATTATGTATCAAGGTACATTAATGGTTGCTAAGTATGCACTTGGTCATGGAATCCTAAGACCAGAATGTGCTGCAACAATTAAACTTGCTGCTTCTTAATTTCAATTTATAGGGTATCTTATTATTAGATACCCTTTTTTTATACCCATGTATCATTCATCTAAAAAGAAAAAAAAGAAAGGTGGGAGAGACTCACTAAAAATTAAAAANAAGGGGTACTAAATAATGGCTGTAGCTGCAACCACTGAACTTGAATGTATCAACATAATGCTTGCTGCTATAGGAGAAGCACCTATAAACAGTCTTATTGGTACTCTTCCTGTTGATGCTCGTATTGCTCAGTCAACCCTTAATGAAGTAAACAAAAGTGTGCAGTCAGAAGGCTGGTCGTTTAATACAGAGATAGATGTAACTCTTACAAGAAATGGATCTAATCAAATAAATATTCCTACAAATGTTTTGAGAGTAGATGCTAATATACATCAACACCCAACTATTGACCCTATACAACGTGGTTTAAAATTATATGACAGGCAGAACAATAAGTATGAGTTTGATGAAGACCTAATTTGTACTGTTGTTTATTTTAGAAATTTTGATGAAATACCAGAACCAGCTAGACACTATATAAATATACAAGCTGCAAGAAAGTTTGTTGACAGACTTGTAAGTGACCAATCATTAAGAACTTATACACAGCAAGACGAGCAAAGAGCTAGGGCAATACTTATGGAAACAGACTTAGCAAATGGAGATCACAATATACTAAGAGGAGATCCTTCTCTTACTAATATCTTTGATACTTACAATCCTTCTAGTGCTTTAATTAGATAACTATGGCTGTTATATCAAGAGCTATACCTACATTATTAAGAGGTATATCGCAATCTTCTGATGCTTTAAAACAAGCAGACCACGCTGATATACAAGATAATGCTGACAGCAACCCTGTTCTTGGTCTTACAAAAAGGTCTGGATCGCAGTTCTTAGCTTCAATAAGTAACTCGACTCTTGGTAATGTACACATACAAACTATAAATAGAGATGCTAGTGAACAATATGTAGCTGTGTTTAGTAATGGTAACGTAAAAGTTTATGAGTTAGATGGCACAGAAAAAACAGTAAACAAACCAGATGGTACAACATATTTAAACACTTCAAATCCTAGAAGTGTAATGAAGACAGTTACTATTGCTGACTTTACTTTTGTTGTTAATACAAGTATTACAACTGCAATGGATACAGCAGTATCAAATAGTGCTAGTAATATCACTCAAGCGATAATATTTATAAACCAAGCAACATCAAAAACAACATATTCTGTAACTGTAGATGGTGTCACAGTAACAGATGACACTACTGGCAATGATCCTTTATCAACTGATACTGTAGCTTCTGACCTTGCAGGTGGATTAACTTCTGGTCTTACAGGTTTTACCATTGCTAGAAATGGTCCTGTAATACACGTTAAAAAGAATGATGGTAGTAATTTTTCGATAGATGGTAATGATTCTCAGGGTAATACTAAAATGACCATTATTAAAGATTCAGTACAGCAGTTTACTGATCTTCCAAATGTATCACCTAATGGATATGTAGTAGAAATTATTGGTGATGAAGGCACAGATTTTGATAATTATTACGTTAAATTTACGACTAATAATGGTGGTGCTTTTGAAGAAGGGCAATGGTCAGAAACAGTAGAAGCTGGCATACCTTTTAAATTTAATTACAACACAATGCCACACGTTCTTATACGTCAAGCAGATGGTAATTTTAGATTTGCAAGAGTTGATGGAGATACATATACAATATCTGGAACTGATTTTACACTACCTAAATGGGGTGAACGTATTGTTGGTGATTTAGAATCTGCACCTGACCCTTCTTTTATTGGCAATAAAATTAATAATGTATTTTTCTTTAGAAACAGGCTTGGTTTTTTAGCAGGTGATAATGTAATTCTTTCAACAGTATCAGAGTTTTTTAATTTTTTTCCAGAAACAGTTATATCAGTTTTAGATACAGAACCCATAGACGTAGCTGCATCTCATACAAAAGTTGCAATATTAAAACACGCAGTAACTATGGGAGAAAAACTTATATTATTTTCTGAACAAACGCAATTTGTATTATCAAGTTCAGCAGATAACCTTACACCTTCAACAGCTAACGTACTTGTACAAACTGAGTTTGAAAGTAACGCAGCAGCACAGCCTGTAGGTTCTGGTTCTTCTATTTATTTTTTAACTAAAAAAGGTTCTTTTGCAGGTATTAGAGAATATATTATTGCAGGTAATCAACAGATACAAGATGCTGCAAATACAACTATTCATGTACCAAGACTAATACCAAGTGGTATTTTTAAAATGGCAGTATCAAACAACCAAGATATTCTTGTTTTGCTTGGTACAGAAAATCCAAACAAGTTATATGTAAACAGATGGTTATATGGCGAAGGGTTTACTAAAGCTTTGAACGCTTGGTTTACTTACACAATAAATAGTAATAGGTCTATTTTAAATATTGATTTTATTGGTACTGATTTGATAATGGTTATAGAAGAAGCTAATAAAGTAACACTAGAAAAAATACCATTTGAAACTAACTTTAGAGAACCTAATGCAGAGTTTGAATATCACTTAGACCATAAGGTAACTGAAGCTACTAGCGGTGTGTCTGTTGCTTACAACTCTGCTACTGGTATTTCTACATTTACAGTTCCTTANAGNTTAAGAGCNAATATGAATGTAGTNGGCAGGTATCTTGCTAGTAACGAAACAAGNACNTTTGTAGATGCTCAAGGNAATACAANAACTCTTGTATCAGGNCAAGCACTNACAACTACTAATGCANNTGATGGTTCTACTTCTACNATTACNGNNACAGGTGATTTTAGAAATAGTAAATTTATTATTGGNGAACCTTNTGAAATGCACTATAGGTTTAGTCAACAAAGATTAACTCAAGGTGGTGGAGGTGCTACTGAACTTATAAGTGGTCGATTACAAATACATCATTTCTATATTAAGTATGAAGACTCTGGTTTCTTTCAAGTAGAAGTAACACCTGAGAATAGAGATACATCTCTACATAAATTTACTGGTCGTTTGCTTGGTGCTGCTTCTGCTTCTATTGGTCAAATTAATTTAGATACAGGTACATTNAAAGTGCCTATTATGAGCAAGTCAGATAGAGTAGATATAGATGTAAAGAACAATACGTTCTTNCCTACATTGTTAGCTAGTGCAGANTATGAAGGAGTATTTCACATGAGGAGTAGAAGAACTTAATGGGATATTTAAGAAAATCAAAACTATCAGATCTTAATTATGTATGTCAAAACATGAGACAAATGGATCGACTAGAAGGCTTATATCAAACAGGACAAGATCCAGAAGATGCCTTACGTTTGTCTTATCTATTTGGTAAAACAATATTAACAATAGCTGGTGACGAGGATCAACCTATGGGTTTATGTGGAGTAATAAAAGATGGTTGTATATTTATGATTTGTACTGATGAATTGTTTTCTAATAAAAAATATAAAATACAACTTATAAGAAAAGGTAGAAAATGGATAGATAGTTTGTTGAAATCTTATAAAGTCCTATATAATTTTGTATATGCAGAGAATCATACTGCTATAAAGTGGTTAGAAGCTCTCGGTTTTGTTTTTATAAAGTATCACGAAAAGTATGGAAAACATGAAAAACCATTTTATGAATTTCTGAGGATCGCCTAAATGTGTTCACCTCTTGTTGCTGCTAGTGCTGGTATAAGTTTATTTCAAGGGCTTGCTATGCGTAGTGCTGCACAAGACGCTGCTGAACAAGCCTATCAAGTAGAATTAGAAGGTGTAGCTAATGCTGAAACTGATAAGAGAAATAAACAAGCAGCATTAATGGAGCAACAGAGTGATAAAGAAAAAACTTCCGCACAAGATAAATTTGCTAAGACTATTGATTCTTTAAGAGCTAGGGCTGCACTTTTAGCTTCAGAAAGATCTGGCGTAAGCTTTGGTTTGATTTTACAAGACAATGAAAGACAAGCAGCAAACTATAGAGAATCTATAAGACAATCATTAGAATCAGCAAGAAGACAGCATACAAGGTCTATACAGCAGACAGAAGCACAATATCAAAGTATAAGAAATCAATACAGAAGTCAGACACAAGAAGCATATAATCAAATACCTTCTCTAGGATCAGTATTATTGGGTGCAGCTTCAAGTGGCTTGCGAACTCAAATTGCCTTAAACGGATAAAACTATGTCATCAAGTTTTCAAAGTACTGCTTACCAATCGTTTGCACAACCAGTTGATACGTTTGTAACCCCTGTTAGTGTTTTGCCTAAAACTAATATGATGGCACTTGCTGAAGCTTTAAAGGTAGTTAATCCAGTATTAGAAAAGTTTATAGAAACTAAAATTGAAGACAAAAGGGCAGAAATATCAGAAGAAGCAATGAATGATGCTTTAGATAGTTCAACAAAAGATTGGGCTGACGCATCTAAATATGTAAGAGATAATGGGCTTTTTAGTGGTAATAGGCTCTATAACAAAGTTTTTAAAAGAACAAAAGCTACAATTTTAGGTGGTGGTTTAGAAAGTAAATTTAAAGCTGAATACGAAAAAGCAACAGTAGATGGAGTACCTTTATCAAATTTTTCTTTAGATTCATTAGAGTTTTCAGATTGGTTAAACAAAACAAGAACAAACGTAATTAATGCTTTAGGTGATGTAGATAGTGATACCTTTAACAAAAAATTCTTTCCATATCTCTTAAATGCCACAACTAAAATAACTGACATTCACGAAAAAAAACATGAGGATTTTCAAGTAGAAAAATTAAAAATAGATGCTTCTAGTCTTGCTAAAAATATAATAAATTTTCAAAAAGCAAGTCCAGATTCAGATATAGTTAGTAAAAACAATTTTTTATTATTAACAGCTTCTATAGAACAATTTGAAAATGATTTAAATAAGTTAGGAATAAGTACACAAAATAGATCAGCTATCAATAAAACAATATTAAATACTCTTAGTGCTGAAGCAAAAAGAATTGGGTTCGATACTGGTGATGTAGATTTAGCTTTATCAATTTTTAAAAGTGCAGATCAATTTCCCTTTGGCCCTGGTGGAAAATTAACTTTATTAGACCACCCTGATTACGTTGAGATGGAAAATAAGTTAAGAGAAGATGTTGAAGACTATACAGACAAAGCAGATAGAAGAGACAGGACAAATGCAAAGATAGCAAAAGAGGAAGCTTTAGATTTAGGTATTATGAACATGGCTGCTTTATACACAGCAGGTAAAACAGAAGAAGCTATTGCTTTGCAAGAAGAATTGCAATCTAGATTTCCATTTCTTGCAACGAAAATACAAGCAAACGCACAAGTTCTTAATGGTGATACTAATGAAAAATATGCTCAATTAGTTTTTAATATCAATGAAGGTAACTATGAAACATTATCAGATGCAAGAATAGCTGCTATGTCCTGGTATCTCAATACAGATAGAAGCAATTTAAATACAACAAGATTAAACAGCTTAATGACTCTTGCAGGTTCAGTTGATAAAGGAGTCTTAACACCTTTGAATAGTTATTTTACAACTTACGAAGGAAGATCTAAAAATTTACTTACATCAGATAATGAGTTAATAATATTTTCTGAAATAAGTAAAGAGCAACAATTAAATTTTGTAAAGATAAACCTTGAAGAATTTAAACAAGAGTTTAGAGAATGGAGATTATCTAATCAAAATGCAGGTACAGCACAGATTAATGCAGAATATGAAAGACTTGCAAAAATATATGATGCTAAGTTACTAGCTAAATTAAAAGGACAACTAGACCCTTCAAGTGAACAACCTGACAATAATACAAAATTTATAGATGAAAATCAAAGCGGACTTGAAGGAGTAGCTACAAATGATGATACTAACAACAATAATGAAACTAATGATTTCTTTGGTAACACAAGTCTACCTTCAGTTGAATCAAGAGTTATTGCAGAACTGACAAGAAGGGGAGGTATTACAAAAGAAAACAGAGATACCTTAATTAAAGAAGTAGAAACTGAATTAAGTAAAATGAGTCCTTTTAATGTTGTAGGTAAATCAGAAGCAAAACGTGTAATAAGATTTTTAAAAACAGGTGAGTATGGATATGGTCAAGGTGGCTCTAGAATTTATGAACCCATGAGATTATTGATAGATACTGATAATTTAGAAGCTAGTGCTTTTACTGATGATGATTCACCTGATACTGTTACTGTTGAAGCAGGTGATACTTTAAGTCAAATAGCAGAAGAGTTTGGTATTCCATTAGAAGCTTTTATGAAAGCAAACAATATAACTAACGCAGATCTAATACAAGCAGGTCAAGAGTTAATCGTACCAATGATTGAAGCTGTGACTACTAACGAAACGGAAACAAAAAATAAATTACCTTCAACAGAATTAAATAAATTAAAAGCAGAAATAAAAGTAAGAACAGATAAAAACCAACCTCTTACTAAACAACAAATAAATAAACTATTACTTAATGCAGGGTTTACACAGGAGCAAGCAAAGATAATGACCGCTATTGCTATGGCTGAATCAGCTAACAAAGCAGACGCTTTTTATAGCGGTACAGAAAACGCACCCGAAGAATCCTATGGTTTGTTTCAAATAAATATGTATAACTACAAAGGTATGGAATTAGGAAATGATAGAAAACCTAAACTAGGTATAGAGAATAATGAAGATTTGTATGATCCTGTACTTAATGCTATAGCTGCTAAATTAGTGTTTGACGAAACACAAAAACAAAAAGGTAATGGTTATTTAGCTTGGGGGGTTTATTCTAAAGATGGAAAAACTGAAGATCCAAACGCTAAATACAAAAAATTTCTTGATTAAACATGACAGACTCAAACATCAATAATCTTCTAAACAATGAAGAGGAAGAAGAAAATAAAAAGATAGAAACACCAGAAACAGATGCTTTGTTTAAAAGTTATGATAATCAACCTTTGTCTTCTGTTAGTAAATTTATAAACAAAAGCAATGCAGGTATAGTAGATTTTTTTGATAATAAATTTTTAGGAGATCAAAGAAGTTTTGAAGAAATACTAGAAAACAGATCACGAATAATTAATGAAGCAAAAGAAAAAAACGAAAAGATTAGTGAAGAGTTAACAAAAACAAAAACCTCACAAGTAATTAGAGGTGCTATTACTGGTCCTTTAAAAGCAATAAACGAAACTGTAGAGTTTGCAGATGATATATACGACTATCTAGCTGGCAATCCATATGACAATAACGACCTTATTGATTACAGTTATTTTGAAAGAGAAGATGATGGTGCATTTTTTCAGATACCACAAGCCATAACACAATTCTTATTACCTATGGGGATCTTTACTAAAGGTCTTAAAGGTATTAAAAACCCTTGGACAAGAAACCTTGTTGCAGGTTTTCTTACAGATTTTGTTGTAGAAGATCCATACGAACAAAACCTTTACAACATGGTTGATGAATATGAAGGTGCATTAGAACCTGTAATAGATGTATTAAAAATGCCAGCATCAGTATTTAAAGCTGATGATGACATATCTCCTATAGAAGCAAGATTTAGAAAAGCTTTTGGTGGTGCAGTTATAGGGGAAGTTTTAACAGGTTTGTCTGTAGCTTTAAAAGGTTTTAGAAACTCTCCTTTAGCTCCAAAAATTTTATCAACTTTAGAACGTAAAAGAAAATTAAAATTTAAAGATCTTGGTATTGATGAAGCTGGTAACGAGTTACTAGATGAAAAAGTTATTGATTTAGTAAAACCTTTAGAAACAAAAAAAACACCAGGCATAGGAGATACGACACAAGTACCACAAGTCGGTGACAAAATAGAATCTACATTCAACCCAAACATAACTGGTGGTGGTGTTGAAGAACTTACAGATTATATATTAAATATTGCTGAATATTTTAAAAGCACAGATGAATTAGGGCAATGGGCTAGGTCTGTATCTTTAGGAGATATGTTTGCTGCTTCTCAAAGACAAACAAAAGGAGAAGCTTTAGAAGCTGCTAGATTTTTCTTACAAGAATTTGGTCCTTTCAAAAAAACTACAAATGGCAAATTAATTAATAACAAAAGATATTTACCTTCTACAGCTATAACAATAAATCAAATGATGAATAAAAATGGCGAAGCTGTTTTTAATTTGTCTGCTGCTTTGCATAATGCTATAGCTACAAAAAATGTAGATCTTATAAAAGAAATAAAACCACAGTTTTTAAAACAAGTAAAAGTATTAAAAGGTCTTGTTTACTTAAACAAAGGAGTTGGTTCTTTAACATCACAATCTTTAGGTGCTAGAAGAATTGCAGGTGATTTAAGAGATACAGTAACAGATGCAAAAGATTTTGGTAGACGATCAAGAGGTACAGAAAATGTAAACAATATAAATAGAGATTTTGTTGAAAATGTAGGAGTAAGTGAGATAGATGAAACCTTCAATAAGATTTTTGATTTAGTAGAGAAAGGAGATCAAGAAGCAGCTTTAGCTCTAACAAGACTTACAAAATATTTAAACGTAGCAGGTGGTAATCCAGAAGTTATGAAACACATGATTAAGAAAGGATTGCTTTTAAAAGGTGTAGAGTTTACTAACGAAATATTTATTAACTCTATTCTTAGTGGTCCACCTACTCATATAGTTAACCTTTTATCTACAAGTTTAAATACTTTATCAAAACCATTAACTCAATCTCTTGGTGCTGCAAAAATTACTTTTAGAAAAGATATGGATATTTCTTTTGCAGATACACTTTTAGCTAGAAGAGATAATTTAGTATTTAAACCAGAATTTAATTCTGATGAATTTATAAAAGGTTGGAAACAATTAATATATATGGGTGATTCTTTAGGTGAAGCTTTTAATATTGCTCGTAAAGCTTTTAAAATAAATGAAAATGTGCTTGATAGAGGTGCAATGGTTTCAGATGCACAACGAGTATCAAGAAATATTAATGCAGAAGATGTAAGAAATTTTGCAAATCAAAATATTGTCACTAGAGGAACAGTAAAACCTTTTGTTGATGTGTTTTTAGCTGATGCTTGGCTTCCTTCTATTTACAACAACTTTAGAAGAATAAATGGTTTTGGTTCTCGTATGTTAATAACAGAAGACGAGTTTTTAAAACAAGTAAACTTTAGAGCTTATGTAAAAGCAGAAGCTTGGGAACAAGGAATAAGAAACAATCTACAAGGAGAACAACTAAAAAGATATATTACGGAGCAAACAGAAAAAGTATTTAAAATTGTTGATACTGGCAGCACTAAAAAAATGCCAGAAAGTATTAAACAATTATATAAAAAAGCAAAAGACTTTGCTGCTGAAGCTACATTTACAAAAGAATTAGACAATACAGGACTTGCTGGAAGAATACAAAATTTTGCACAACACCCTTACGGAAGAATAGTTTTTCCTTTTGTAAGGACTCCTGTAAATATTTTTAAAACACAAATAAGACATACACCTGTTGTAAATTTATTTTTAAGTGAATACAGACAAGCACTTAGAAGTACAGATCCTAATATTGCTGCAAGGGCTAGAGGTGAGATGTATTTAGGAGGTGGGTTTGCTTTTTCAGTAGCTTTGATTGCTAGAGATATGGAAAATCCTTTTGCAGAGATAGGCATGACAGGTGCAGGTCCAAATACAGTAGGATTTAGTGATACAGCAGAAGCAAACAGAACATTAGTAAAACAATTAAAAGAAGAAGGTTGGCAACCATATTCATTTAGATTTCTTGTAAGAGATTCAAATGGGGAAATAGTTTTAACAAAAAGTGGTAAGCCAAAATATAAATATATTTCTTATAAAAGACTTGATCCTTGGTCTGGTTTATTTATGCTTGCAGCAGATTTTGTAGAAATAGAAGGTCAAATAGGTAGTCAAGAACGAAATGATTTTTCTACTGCACTTGCTGTTTCTATTGCACGAAACTTAACAGACAGAACTTATATAAGAGGTCTTAGTGAAGTTGCTGAAGCCATACATAATCCTTATGCACTACAAAGTTTATTGGCAAGAAGAGTTGCTAATATTATAAATCCTGTTGCTGGCCTTGGTAGATCGGTTAAAAGAGCTACAGACAAAACAAAACTAGATACTACATATTATCCAGCAGATGAAATGATTACAGGTCTTAGACAAACTCTTAATGAATTAGCAAGAACAATACCTTATTATAATGCGGATTTAGAACCTGATAGAAACTGGTTAACAGGTTCAGTTGTTAAATATCCTAGTGGTTTTGGACCTGATACCTTTGATGTTTTAAATCCTTTTACTGCTACTAATACAAAAGATAATTATGTTCTTAGTGTTATTAATGACTTGAATATATCTTTGCAACCACCCAAAAAATTCTTTTTTAGAAAACAAGGAATACAGGGTAGTGGTATTGAACTTACAAGCAAACAATATGCAAGTTATATTAAGTATTTAGCTTTTAATACAAAAATAGATGGTCAAAGACTAATAGTAAATTTATATAAAAAATTAAATCAACCTGACATGAAAGCTTTTTATAAAACTGCTATGGGTGAAGAAGTTGATTCAACTAATCAAGATATTATGGTTGGTGTTCAAGACAATGCAAGAGCTATAATTTCAAAAAATATTAAAAAAATAGTGGCAGACTATAAAGTAAAAGCAAGAAATGAATGGTTACGTTTACCAGAAAATAAAGAATTATTTAAAAGATATTCTGCTAACATAGAAATAATCAACAATGAAACAACCAAAGCAACAATTGAAAACTACGAAAAAATTAAAAAACTAGGCAATTAACTATGGCTACTAACACAACAGCTACTACACAAAATCATAATGGTACAGGTAGTCAAAATAATTTTGCTATATCTTTTTCTTTTCTCGCTAACACAGAAGTTGATGTAAAAGTAGGTGGTGTTCTTAAAACACTAGGTACTCACTATAATATTGTTGGTTCTGAAGTTCAATTTACTGCTGGTAATACACCTCCAAGTGGTACAGCTAATATTGTATTAACAAGAGATACAAATATAAGTGCAAAGAAGGTAGATTTTGCAGATGGTAGCGTCTTAACAGAAACAGATTTAGATAATAATAGCGATCAAATATTATTTGCTCAACAAGAAATAATTAACGATTTTGTAAAAAGAGATGGTACGCAAACAGTTACAGGCAATTTAGTTTTTGAAGGTGCAACTGATGATGGTAATGAAACTACGTTAGCAATAACAGACCCTACTGCTGATAGAACAATTACTGTACCTGACAGATCTGGAACGATTATTACATCAGGAGATACAGGTACAGTTACATCAACAATGATAAATGATGGAACTATTGTTAATGCTGATATTAATAATTCTGCAAATATAGCTGGCACAAAATTAGCTGATGACTCTGTAACTTTAGCTAAACTTGGTAGTGGTGAATTACCGACTGATATTACAGTAGCTTCTGCAAACATTGTTGATGGAACTATTGTTGATGGAGATATTGCAAACACTACAATTACAGGAGGAAAATTAGCAAACGATACTATAACTTCTACACAAATAGGTGCTAATGCAGTAACAGCAAGTGAATTAGCAGATAACGCAGTTGATACAAATGCTGTTCAAGATGATGCTATTACATATTCAAAAATACAAAACGTATCAGCAACTAACAGAATTTTAGGTAGAGATTCTAGTGGTGCAGGGGTTATTGAAGAAATAACACCAGCTAATTTACGCACTATGATAAATGTAGAAGATGGTGCTACAGCAGATCAAACCAATGCAGAAATTAGGGCAGCAGTAGAAGCTGCTTCTGATAGTAATGTTTTTACAGATGCCGACCACTCTAAGTTAAATGGTATAGAAGCTTCTGCTGATGTTACAGATGCAACTAATGTAAATGCTGCTGGTGCAGTAATGAATAGTGATACATCTACAGCAGCTATGCAGTTTGTTTTAGATGAAGATAATTTTGGCTCAAACTCAGACACAAAAATACCAACACAACAATCAACAAAAGCTTACATAGCAGCTACATCACAACCTTTAGATGGAGAACTAACAACATTATCTAGTATGCCTTCTGCTACAGCTTCTAAATTAGCTGACAGTACAGCTTTAACCTCTGATATTGCTGATCTAAACCAGATAGATGGCATGGCAAAGCAAACCACTATTACTGATGATGATACAAAATTTCCTACTTCTGGTGCTGTTGTAGATTTTGTTGCAGCACAGTTAGCACCTATTGGTGGATTAGAGGTTATTGCTACAGATGCAGCATTTCCTAATACACAACCGCAAGCAGGTGTTGTAATAAGTATTGCAGATGCAGGTGGACTTGTTGTTAATGGATCTGGTACAAGCACAACAGGAAGAACTGTTGGTGGGTCTACAGTCACTATTAATAATTTTGCTAGTAACTTTAATAGTTCTACTGTTGATAATGGTGTAGCTGTAATGGTCAGTTCTACTGGCTCTGGTCAAGTATATAACTATCACAAAGCAACTTTAAAAGAAGCTGATCTTTTAAGTCTTAGTAATGATATAAATGATTTTGCTGCCAGGTATCGAGTAACTAATGGAGAACCAAGTTCTAATAATGACGAAGGAGATTTGATATACGATAAACAAGCTGACAAGATGAAAGTTTTTGACAGCACTACTAACGCATTTAAAGAAGTCACATCTGTTGGAGATTTTAAATTTTTATTCTTATGCCCTGCTGGCGGTACTGGATCTCCAACTTTTAATGGAAGTATTGCTACTTATGATCTTAGAGAAGGAAGTAATAGTGGTTCAGCAGCAAGCGTTACAAACGCAGCACAACTAATAGTAAGCGTTGATGGTGTAATACAAAAACCAAATACAGGTACTTCTGCACCTTCAGAGGGGTTTGCGTTAGTTGATAGTAATACTATTATTTTTGGAAGTAATTTACCGACAGGAACCGAAGTATTTGTTATACAAATAGGTTCAGCAGTAAGTTTACAAGTACCTGCTGATAATACAGTTTCATCAGTAAAATTACAAAACGGATCAGTTATAGAAAATAAAATTGCTAATAATGCAGTTACTACAAATAAAATTGCAAATGGAGCTGTAACAGTAAATGAATTAGGTGGTGGTGCAGTTACAAATGCCAAATTAGCTAATGCTGCTGTTGGTGCAGGTAACTTACAATCAAACGCAGTAGAAACAGCTAAAATACAAGACCAAGCTGTAACCCTAGCTAAACTAGAACATGGCACATCAAGCAATAACGGCAAGTTTTTAAGAGCAAACAACGGAGCAGACCCTACGTTTGAAACAGTAAACACAGATTTAGTTGCAGATACAAGTCCACAGCTAGGCGGTGACTTACAAAGTAATGGTAATAATATATTGATGGGTGATAATGATGAAATTAAATTAGGTGCTGGTAGTGGTTCTTTAAAACTAGAACATCAATCATCTAGTGGTGACAGTTTTATTACAGAAGTAGGTGGTGGTAATTTAATTATTCAAGGTAGCAACATCATAATAAGAGATGCTGGAAATTTAGAAAAACATATTGAAATGACTCAAAATGGGTCTGTAGATTTATACAACAATGGGGATAAAAAGTTTGAGACAGGTTCAGATCATGTAAGTGTACAAGGATCAGGAAGTGATGCTAGTGGTGTATCGTACATAAAATTTAAAACTGGTAATGGTTCTCATAGAGCAAACATTGGAAAACTAAGTTCTACAAATGGTGCTTTGTTTATTGCAAATTTAGATAATGATTCAATAATCTTTAGAACAAATAACACTAATAAACTAGAACTTCAAGATGCTGGTCATCTAATACCATCATCTAACAACTCATACGATTTAGGTAGTACTTCTAATCGTTGGGCAAACGTCTACACCAACGACCTTAATTTATCTAACGAAGGCGGTAAGAATGACGTTGACGGAACTTGGGGAAGTTATACTATACAAGAAGGAGAGGAATCGCTATTCTTGATTAACAAACGCAATGGCAAAAAGTATAAGTTTAATTTAACAGAGGTATCATAATGTCTATACATTTTCACGATAGTTCAGCTATACATACTGCAACAGGATTAGGTCAAAACGCTGGCGATATTTTACAAACAACATCTATATCAAGATTAGGTAGCAACGTTAGTACTTCTTCAAATGGAAGTTATCAAGATTCTGGACTAAGTGCTTCTATAACTCCAAGTGCTACTAGCAGCAAAATTATAATTATTGCTGTATTAGATTTTGAAGGTTTAAATGATCGAGACAGAAGAATAATGACATCTGTACACAATGGAAACGTACAAAGTTCTACACAACTTTGTAGAAAAAATGGTGGTACGTATCGTGCTGGTGGTGATATTTCACAACATCTGGGATCACATACTCATTGGTATATAGATTCACCAAACAGTACTTCTCAACAAACTTATAAAATCGGTTTAATGAGTCTTGATGGTAGTCTTGTTAAACTGGTAGGGGGAACTGGCACTGACACTCGTACATATATGTATTTACAGGAGATGAAAGGGTGATTTACGATAGAATTTTGGCTTTAACAAAGCTTAAACCTAACACAACATGGAAATGGGTTGGTGAAGATTACTCTGGATTTGATTGGCAAGACAGTGGTACTGCACCAACTGAAGCTGAAATAGATGCTGAAGTAACAAGATTAAATAATGCAGAACCTATGAGGTTGCTAAGAGTTGAAAGAAATGCAAGACTATCGGAAACTGATTACATGGCATTATCTGATGTAACAATGACTGATGCCTGGAAAACCTATAGGCAACAGTTAAGAGATTTGCCAGCAAGTGCAACTCCTAAACTTGATGCACAAGGTAATTTAGATTTAACATCTGTTACTTTCCCTTCTAAACCTAGTTAATTATGGCACTCACACAAGTATCAACAAAAGGAATTAAAGACGCAACTATTTTAAATGCAGACATAAACGCAAGTGCAGCGATAGCTAAATCTAAAATAGAGACTTTTGTAAACAACAATGGCACAACCAGATTTATTACTGGAACTAATAATGTAAATGAATTAGATGCTGAGTCAAATTTAACAGTTAATGGTAGTCTTATTACTTTTTCAAGCAGCACACTTGTAGTTGATAAAAGTACAAGTCCAACAATAAGTGTTAAAGAAACTGCTGGTAATAAAGAAGCACAATTTAGAGCAGATACAACTGGTGGATTGTTAAGAACAGTAGGGTCTTATCCTTTACTTTTTGGTACAAACCAACAAGAACGTATGCGTGTAACTAATACTGGACTAGTAGGTATAGGTACACAAAATCCAAGTGCAAAATTAGAAATTAATAATACAGGAACTCCTGACTCACAACTTTTAAGACTTGTTAACACACAACATGATACAAATGCTGCAAGTTCTGCACAATTAAAATTTGGTATTACCAATAGTTTGGGAGAAAGAAATTGCAGAATAGAAGCAAAAGAAGAAGGTGGTAATCTTAATAATGTTGCTTTAGATTTTTATACAAACACAGCAAGTTCAACTGATGGTGAAGCTCTACGCATGCGTATAGATTCAAATGGATTCGTGGGTATAGATAACGCTTCTCCTGTTAGTTCTTTTGCGTCTGCAAGAAATTTAGTAATAGGAACTGCTTCTGGAAATCATGGAATGACGATAATGTCTGGTACAGGTAGTTCTGGACACATTGAATTTTCAGATGGAACAAGTAGTGATGCTGAAAAAACTGCTGGTGGAATTAGATATTACCACGATTCAAATTACATGAGATTTAATACGAATGATGGTACAGAACGTATGCGTATAGATTCGTCTGGAAATACCCATTTTGGTTCAAGTGGAACTCTTAATAATTCAAATACTGTTTCAATTATCCCTGCTGATGGCAGAATTAGCTTTGGAATGGACGGCAGATCTAGTTTTGTAACAGGAGAAAATGGAGCATATATTTATTCTGGCGATGGTATTAGTGGTACTACATTAGCTGGAGATTTAATCCTTCAAAGTAGATCTAATCAAAATAGAACTATTCGTTTTGTAACAGGAGATGGCAGTACTTCACCTAGTCCAGTAGAAAGAGGTAAATTTAATGAATTTGGACTTAATGTAACTGGACAAGTCTCTGGTAAAGCAATTTCAGCATCTTCTTCTAAAGCAGGTAACTTTGACCCTTATGTGTTTGATGTTAATGGTTCTGCACAATCTACAGAAACAGTTGCAATTAAATCACAGAAAAATGATTGTTTAGATTTGACAAGATATTATACTGCTGGCACAATCCAAACTTTTAGATTTAATAACGATTTTACAGGTCATATTGAAACTGGTACTACTTCAGTTACTTACCATACATCATCTGATTATAGATTAAAAGAAAATGCAGTAGCAATATCAGATGGTATTACTAGATTAAAACAACTCAAACCCTATAAATTTAATTTTATAAAAGAACCTTCAGTTATACATGATGGATTTTTTGCACATGAAGTTACACCTGTTGTACCTACTGCTGTTAGTGGAGTAAAAGATGCAACTGAAACAAGATATTATGAAACAGGTGACATATTACCAGAAGGTAAAGAAATTGGAGATATAAAAGAAGAAAATGCAATAAAACCACAGTCATTAGATCATTCAAAACTTGTACCTTTACTTACTGCTGCTTTGAAAGAAGAGATAACTAAAAGAGAAGCATTAGAAACTAGAGTTGCAGCATTAGAGGCTGCTTAGTAAAATTGATTAACTATAAATAATTAATGTCAAAACCTACAACTGAAGAACTACAAGCGGAATTGCAAAATGTTGTTAACAAGCACAACCAAGCACAAGCTGTAGTAAAAGAATGTGAAAAAAGATTTATTGAATTAACAGCTATAATTAATGATAGAACTACCCCTGAGTCAGATGCTTAAAGGAAACCAAAAAAAAATTGATGCCAATAAAGATGGCAAGATTAGTAAAAAAGATTTTTTATTGCTTCAAATAGCAAGAGCAAAAAAGAAAAAGAATGGAAATAAATCTGCCTGATTTACCAGATACAGATTATATTCTCGTACCACCTAAAACAATTTTCTATCCACCTGTGGCAGAGATTCCGTACCTAGATCCCGTACTCCTTCCAAGTTTGGAGCAGGTAGAGTCGGGTTTGGGAGGTCAGGAATCTTCTGTTGAAGAAGAAAAAGCATCTTCAACGGAGGAAGCGTTAGAAGTAACACCAGAGACAATACCG